>Ga0184623_10000384_pt1 | contig 18841 bp, 22 predicted proteins | sample PLM1_100_b1_FD_133138 | JGI IMG/M metagenome (GOLD analysis project Ga0184623, IMG submission 133138) | Groundwater sediment microbial communities from an aquifer in East River, Colorado, USA - PLM1_100_b1 | ecosystem: Environmental > Terrestrial > Soil > Riparian zone | place: USA: East River...
CAGAAGATCATCGGCCGCGACTGGTATGAGATGACCGCATGGAATGTGTCCGAGGATGGCCATTGCCTGCATTGCGGGACCGCCTGCGCCGGCGTCTTCGATGGGCCCCCCGGCACCTGGGGCGCCAAGCGCTTGCCCGTCCGCCTCAAAGACTTCGCTCTCTAGATTCTTGCAGAAGCAGATTCTCTTGTTAGGCCTGCTCTTACTGGCCGGGTGTGCGGCACCGATCCACGAGCTATGGCCGCCGCCTGAGGGCGCGCCGTCCGTTAGGATTCTCGTCTCGCTTGATACCTGGCATGCGATGATAGCCTTGCCCATTGAGCCAAAGGAAGCGGGAAGCAAGACAGTCTACGAGGAATGGGGCTATGCGGAGCGGGCGTGGTATCTGGAAGGACGCCAAGGAATCACCGGTGCGATCCGTGCCCTGTTTTGGCCGACGGAAGGCGTGGTAGAAATAGCGCGGTATGATCGGATCTGGGCGGAACGCACACCGCAACCGCCCGCCGACCTGTTTGCCTTTAACCTCAGCGAAACCGGTTATCACCGGCTGCGGGACTATCTCAGCTCGACAATCGCTTCACCCAAGCCATTAGTGGTCAGCGGCCAGAGTCAGTTCTACGTAGCGAAGGAGTCTTATCATCTCTTTCACCAGTGCCATCAATATGCGGCGCGCGCCCTTCGGGAAGCCGGACTTCCAATTTCTCCGTGGGCGGCGATAAGCCGCGGCGCCTTTGCCGAGCAGCTCAGACGGGCGCAGCGTCTCGCCCGTGCTGGCGACAAGCGCGAAACTCACTTGTCAGGAAGAACATCCACAGTGATGGATCCGTGGTAGAGAGCGTGCCGGTCATGCCGTAGTCGAGCCTCGTGGAGTAACATCCTCACGCTCGGCTTCACCACTCCCTCATAGCTGGTCTTCCCGTTTGTTACCACAGTCACAGCCTGGGAAAGATCCACCAGCCTGTCATTCAGAAACAGTGTATAGCGGCGGATGCGCTGGGTACGCACCTCGATCCGGTTGGCTTTGTGGATTTCGGCGTCGGCCCTCGCGTAGATCCGATTCTTTACCATCTCGTCCCGTTGATCAATTAGATTGTCGGACAAAGCAGCGATGCGGTCGGTTGCGTCAATCCGTATCCACGAGAACGGCACCAGATGGGAAGCATCCTCGACCACCGTCAGCGCGGTGGGGTAGGGATTGCGGCGTTGTTCCTCCATCCATGCGACCAAGTCTGGTAGTTCCTCGCGCGGAAAAAAATGCCCGCCGGCCATCGGATGCACGCGATCATGTTCCCGATACACGAAGCGGTATTTCAACTCGGTTAAGGTGTCCACGATCTCCCGGCTGAGTCGCACCGGCATCACTTGATCCTGCTTGCCGTGAATAATGTACAAGGGTGTGTGCCGGAAGTTCTCCAGAAATGGCATGAGCACCTCATCAAGGCCGCTTGCCATGGGGATAACGGCGGCAAAACGCGGAGCATAGCGTGCGCCGATGAGGTACGCGCCGATGCCGCCATTCGACATGCCGGTCAGAAATATCCGGTCAGGGTTAACGTGATAGGCTGCGGTGACGGCACGGATCGTCGCCATGACGAGATGTTCAGCGGTACGTGTCCACCAGTCACCGTTCCGGAGCGTTGGGCAGGCTAGGATATAGCGATCTCCCAAGCGAACTTGCCAACGCTCCAGATACGCATCGCCGGTAAAGCCCGCACCGTGCAGGCAAATGACGAGAGGGTAGGCTTTGTCCGGAGCGTAGGGAGACGGGATATACAGGCCGTACCTAAAAGTGTGGGAGTCGACAACTACCGACTGGCTCGAAAGCATGCCGACCGGCGCAGTCGCGTATGCGCTTCCCTCCCTCAGGATCGAGGTGATGGCCGGAATTGTTGCGTCTTCCCGGTTGAGAATCTCCGTCAGCAATTGCTGCGCCTTATCTGCATCAGGCGTAAAAAAATAGTCATAGACAAGGGATCGTAGGGATGCGCCGACTTCCGGAGGGTGACTGGCCTGTGCGTGAAAGCTAAGCAGTACTCCCAGGGCGAGCCAGGCGGCCAGTCGTCGTGGTGTCTGCCGCGCTGGCATAAGCCACGCTAACACGCAGGTTAGGCACTGTCAAAAACCGTTTGTCCCTTTCCTTTTCGGGGTCGTCTGAAGTAACTCAATATGATAAGATGAGATGAGATGAGATGGGGTCAGAGTCGATTTATTGGCATTCAATATTCAGCGAAGGCAAAACTCTTCAAGACCGCAATAAATCGACTCTGACCCCGTTCTTCTTTCGGAGCACGACGGCATGGCCGGGTTTCCGATCGAACCTGCCAAACGAATCAAGACCCTCCCGCCTTATCTCTTCGCCGCGATTGATGAGATGAAACAAAAGGCGATCGCCCGAGGTGTGGATATTATCAACCTCGGCATCGGTGATCCCGATCTGCCTACTCCCGCGCCCATCGTCGAACGCATGCGCCAGGAGGTCGGCAATCCCAAACATCATCAATATCCCTCGTATGAAGGCATGTTGGCTTTCAGGAAGGCGGTCTCGGATTGGTACCACGGCCGCTTCGGAGTCTCCCTTGACCCGGCTTCGGAGGTGCTCGCACTGATCGGGTCGAAAGAAGGCATCGGGCATGTGCCCTTGGCCTTTGTGGATCCGGGGGATCTCGTGCTCCTACCCACACCGGGCTATCCGGTCTATCCGGTCGCCACGAGTTTTGCCGGCGGGACGCCCTACTTTGTCCCGTTGACAAAAGCGAATCATTACCTTCCGGATCTCGCCGCTATTCCAAAGGATGTCGCGCGCAGAGCCAAAATGATGTTCTTGAACTATCCAAACAACCCGACATCGGCGATCGCCGACAAGGCCTTCTTTCAGCGTGTCGTGAACTTCGCGCAGGAACATCAGATCATTGTTTGTCATGATGCGGCCTATTCTGAAATCTATTATGACGGGCGGCGGCCGCCGAGCTTTCTGGAGGCGGATGGAGCCAAAGACGTGGGCATAGAGTTTCATTCGTTGTCCAAGACCTTCAACATGACCGGCTGGCGGATCGGTTTTGCTGTCGGGCACCGCCAGGTGCTGGCGGCTCTGGGAAAAGTGAAGAGCAACCTAGATTCCGGCGTCTTCCAAGCGGTCCAGGAGGCGGGCATCACGGCGCTCCAGTCCGGAGAGACATTGGTCGAGGGGATCCGCGCTGTCTACCAGGAACGCCGCGATGTGCTGTTAAGGGGGCTCAAGCGAATCGGCCTTGAAGTAGAGCCGCTGCATGCGGCGTTTTATGTCTGGATTACCGTGCCAAAGGGCTTCACCTCTACCAGCTTGTCGGCGCATCTGCTGGAAAAGGCCGGCATTGTTACGACGCCCGGAAATGGATTCGGAGAGGCGGGCGAAGGCTACATCCGGATGACACTGTGCACCAACAAGGAGAGGCTGGCTGAGGCGGTGGCACGAATCGAGAAGATCGGAATCAATCCTCCCTGATCGGGGCAGAACCTTTTGGGACTAACTTTTCTCGCCGTTGGGATTGCTTCATGATAACTCTGTTCTCGATGCGAGCTTAAGAAAATCTGATCTATCTCATCAGACACTGAAGCAATGCAAAAGGTTACAGCTTATATTGCGATTGGCTCGAACCTCGGCGATCGCCGCGACTTGTGCAGTCGGGCGCTGGGCCTCCTGGGCATGATGCCCCGCTCGGTCCTGACCGGCTACTCCTCCGCCTATGAGACTGAGCCGGTGGGAGAGGTGGGAGGCCCTTTCCTCAACATGGTGGCGTCGGTCGAAACTGACTTGCCTCCCGACCGGCTACTGGAGATCCTCCTGGAGACTGAGCGCGGCCTGGGCCGCGATCTCGAGCATCGCAGCGGTCCACGAACGATTGACCTGGATCTTCTTTTTTACGGCGACCAGAGGATTCACAAGGACGGCCTCACGGTACCTCATCCCCGGCTCCATCTGCGTCGCTTTGTTCTGGCGCCGCTCGCAGAACTGGCCCCTGATCTGCGGCATCCCATCCTGAGCCGCACAGTCTCCGAGCTCCTTGCGAAGCTTGAGGACCCTCACGAGGTTCGCCGGCTGCCGGACCGAATTCTCCCCTGGACTCGCGAGGGAGGCCGCTGCGGCCTTCCCGCTTCTTAATGCGCAGGATTCGAACCGCCCGTGCCATGCGGGTTTGGGCTGAGGAGCGGCATGCGGCAGGCGACAGGATTGGCTTCGTTCCAACCATGGGCGCGCTGCATGAAGGGCATCTGTCGCTGATACGGGCTGCCAGACGCAGTACGGGTGCGGTCGCCGTCAGTATCTTTGTGAATCCGCTGCAGTTCGGTCCTTCTGAGGACCTCGTCCGCTATCCGCGCGCGCTCGCTCAGGATCTCGGCCTATGCCGCAAGGAAAGTGTGGATGTCATCTTCACCCCGAAGGTGGCAGAGCTGTACCCGCCTGGCTTTGAAACGACTGTGACGGTGATTCAGTTGACGCGGCGGTTCGAGGGGCTGTCACGGCCTGGTCACTTTGAAGGTGTGGCCACGGTTGTCACGAAGCTGTTCAACATTGTTCGTCCGGATCGGGCATTCTTTGGACAAAAGGATTATCAGCAGGCGCTCGTCGTGAGGCAATTGGTGAAGGATCTGGATCTCGATACCACCATCAGCGTTTGTCCGACGGTGCGGGAAGCCGATGGTCTTGCACTAAGCTCGCGAAACCGTTTTCTCTCGTTACCGGAACGGAGAGCCGCGACCATTCTCTATCGCGCCCTTTCGGCCGGCCGGGCGTTGATCCAACAGGGCGAGCGCTCTGCCCGGAAGGTCCGTCAGGCAATGGTCCGGCTCATTCGGTCGGAACCGCTATCGCGGCTGGATTATGCGGCCGTGGCCGATGCTGATATGCTGGAAGAATTTCACGTAGTTCGGGGCCGGGCGGTCTTGCTATTGGCGGTCCGGATCGGCAAGATCCGTCTGATTGATAATATGGTCGTCACATGTCATTAGCGCTACGCCAGGATCCTATCGGGCTGTACCTGCATATTCCGTTTTGTGAACGGCGGTGCCACTTTTGTGCATTCTTCACCCAAGGCTATCGGGAAGAGCGCGCGGCTGCGTTTATGACCGATCTGCTGGCCGAGATCCGAATTCACGCAGAGGCTGGATCTCTGCGGGGACGGACCGTCGAAACAATATACTTCGGCGGCGGAACGCCCACGAGCCTCTCAGCGACGCAATTGATCGAGATACTGGATGCCTGCCGCTGTCACTTCACCGTAGATAGGTCGGCAGAAATCAGTGTGGAGGCAAATCCTGCCAGCGTGGATAAAGGCATGCTCATGGCACTGTCCCATGCGGGATTCAATCGGCTGAGTTTTGGAGCCCAGTCTTTGGATGATCGAGAACTCGCTGCGATAGGCTCCCCCCATGGTGTTAGCGACATCATCCGGGCCGTCGAGATCGCGCGCAAAGTCGGTTGGAGGAATATTAGCCTCGATATGATCTATGGCCTGCCTGGCCAGTCTCATGAACGGCTGAGGGGCAATCTCGATGCCGCGATTGGTCTTGAGCCTGAACATATCTCTTTTTATGGCTTCACCCTCGAAGAAGGGACGCGGTTTGCACGGGATGCAGAGCAGGGACGTTTAGATCGGCAGCCTGATGGATTGCTCGCGGAGATGTATCAAACCGGCAGGGACAGCCTGCAAAACGCAGGCTATTCCCAATATGAAGTCTCGAATTTTTCCCGCCCCGGCTATGCCTGCCGGCATAACCTCGGATATTGGACCGATCGCGAATGGCTGGGGCTCGGCCCTTCCGCGCATTGGTACTTAAAGGGAGAACGCGCATCGAACGTCGAGTCGTTGGAGGAGTACCACCGGTCGCTTGCCGGCGGAGCCTTGCCGATTGGCGAACGAGAAGCGGCAGATCCGGATCTTCGGTTACGCGAGGCGTTCGCCTTTGGTCTTCGCAAAGTGGCGGGGGTGCAGCTCAGTCCATTAAAGCAACGCTATGGAGTCTCCCCGCGAGAGCGCTTTCGCGAACCTATCGAGCGCTTAACCACCGGCGGCTGGGTGGAGATCAAAGGGGATTGGCTACGGCCGACGTTTGCCGGGCTGGCATTGGCTGACAGTCTTGCCTTGGACTTCTTATGAGACGCCTGCTCCGCCGTGCGGGGGATGAGAATAGTTCTGCTTGAATTTGCATTTAGCACAGTAAACATACCTAACCTTTTCGTAGCCCTCCATTCACTTCTGATGGCCTATCAACATCCATCGGAACAGTCCAAAGCAAAGGTAGGGCGGATTCGGAAAACTCTGGCACGCGGGAGGTTTGACAAGATTGTTAAGGATGCGTAAAATCGGGTCGACTTTTCAGGAAGAAAGATAACTTTGAGCCGAAAGGCCTAGTGTAGAAGAAGCGGATGAACACTTTTGTGTCTGCAGGTAGGTCTTCTTTTTGATTGCAATAATAACGTTTAGAAAGAGATAATAAAGGGCTAAGGGCTTCAAACAGCCGAAGAGGGACTGATGGACCAGACTCAGAGTCAGTACAGCGTGCGTCCCGGGCCGGAGGCTTTTTTGCCCCCAGCCGCAGCGTCGATGGGGGTGGTACTACCCGATCCTGGCCAAGCGCACATTAACGGCCGAATCGTTCCTGAGGAGGAGGGCTTCGAAGAGGCAGCTCGTCTGTTCCTTGGTGGAATGGTGCCCACTATCTTTCCTGGCCCTCTGGTGCTCTGGGCGTGGAATGAAAAGGCCAAGCGGAAGGCAAAAGCGATCAAATTCCTGTACGACACACTTAAGGAATGCGCACCTGCCGGGGCGAAGCCGATGCTCATTCCGATGCCGGATTACCGGCCGAAATATCCCAAGATCAACCCGGAGGTGGAGATCAATCCCAACCACCCGAACCTCACCATTTGGCATAATAAGATTGATGTCTGCATGTTCGTGGGGGTCCACTGCCATCAGGCGAATCTGTCGTTGAAGATCATCCGGGGCGGCACGAACTGTTATACGATTGCGATGTGCGCGCAGGCCGGTCATGAGGACGCCTGTCTCTCGTTCCGTGACGCATCGGCGGAAAAGATTATGCACCTGGCAGAATGGGTCAAAAAACTGAAAGGCACGGTGCCCTTGGGCGATATTAAGCGACATCAGAGGACAAATTAGCAGGCACGTTTGAAAAGGGAGTTACTGCTCCCGCATAGGAGGCGAACTCGATGGACAGCCACTCAGTCATTGGCCAGAAGAATAAAAAGGGACAGACCTTTATGGATCCGTGGCAAATGATGTTCGACGCGCCGCGGATTCCGTCTTTCTTCACGGGCAGCGAAGTGATCAAAGAGGCGATCCGTCGGGCCAGCGTCGACCTGATGGTGGCCTACCCCATTACGCCCCAGAGCGAAGCGGCGGCGCTGATCGGAGAGTTGTATGCCGAGGGCTATGTCACCGACTACATGCGTGGGGAAAATGAATTCGGGGTTATGTCCGAATGCGCCGGAGGCTCATTCGGCGGCGCGCGGGTGTTTACGACGACCGCCGGCCCCGGGACCATGCGGGCGATGGAGAACTTTCCGATGTGGTCGGGAGCCCGTCTGCCGATCGAGATGATTGTGACGTGCCGCGGGATCAATTCCCCCTTGAGCATCCAACCCGACACGCTTGAGATCTATTTCTTGCTCGAGACCGGCATGCTCGTGTGGCATGCGGAAACCGCGCAGGATTTCTATGACTGGATTCTTATGGGGTTCATGGTAGCGGAGCAGCCCGATGTGCATCTCCCGATCGCGATTTGCTGCGATGGATTCTTTGTCACGCACACGAAGGACGTGGTGAACCTGACGCCGGCAGACATGTGCTTGCCTCCGTACGATCCCTACCGGTCGCCGGTGCCGTGCATGGATATGGAATGTCCGCCGGTCCGGATGATGCGCGATCCGTTCGTCATGAAGAGCAACTACATCAGCTATGCCACCCATGCTTCCTGGCAGCAGGAAATCCGGGCGGCCATCGAACGGTCCCGCAAGCACACGATTCGTTGGATTGGCGGGTTGATCGAGACCGAAAACACCGACGCCGACATCCTGAGTTTGTCGTCCGGAACGGCGATCTCGCAAGGCCGCGAGGCGATTCGCTTGCTCGCTGATGAGGGTCTTCGTGTCGGCCTGGTCAAGATCAAGTCCCTGCGGCCCTGGCCCTATCACGAATTACGTGAGGCGACCAAGCATGCGAAGCACATCTTCGTGCCTGAGTTCAATGTGGCCGGCTGGATGGCGCGCGAGATCAAGGCCACAATTGCGGACGCCGATCGCGTCATCGACGGTCCGCATGTCGCGGGGGGGATGACCATGCCGCCCGAAGTGATCGTGGAACACATCCAGCGGTCGCTGGGGAAGTCTGTCGCGACCCTCGCCGCGCGCGGTAGCTGAGTTTAGTTCAACCGTACACGGGAACCCTGAAGGGATGAGAAGGAGAAGCCCATGAGCAAAGAGCGTATTCAGATCTGCGAAGAGTTCTTCGACATCATGCCGCAGGAATATCAAGACCTGGTGACGAACGCCACCTGGGGAAAAGAAAGTCGAGGATGGAAGGATGTCGGAGTCAATAAGGAGTTGATCGAGCAACACTCCCTCTGCGCCGGATGCCCTGAGTCCATGGCGTTTCGCTATATCCTGGCCTCCCTCCCCAATCCCGAGGATACGGTCATGGTGGGGTCAACGGGGTGTACGAGCCTCGTGTTCCCGCACGTCGCCGTCCATAACATTCACTCTCTTTTCGGCAACCAAAATGCGGTCGCTTCCGGCCTGAAGCGGGCCTTGACGCTACGGTTTCCAGATCGGGTGAAGGACGTTGTCGTGCTGGCCGGCGATGGGGCGACCGTGGACATCGGACTGGACTACACGCTGCAGTCCTGGTTCCGCCAAGAGAAGTTCACGACGATCTGCTTCGACAATGAGCTGTACGCGAACACCGGTGGCCAAGAAAGCGGTCTGATGCAAAAAGGGTTCGTAGCCAAGATGGCGCCGACGGGCAAGAAGTTCGACAAGGTGCGGTTACCGGAGATCGCCCGCGAGTCGGGTTGCGTCTATGTCGTGAACTGCACGGTCAGCAAGCCTTCCCTCGTGGAGAAGGTCGTGAAGAATGCGGTACTGATCGCCCGCGAGATCGGGCCCACGTACCTGCAACTGTACACGCCCTGTATTTTGGAGATCGGCAAGAACAGCATGGAAGGTCTCCAGGAGATGCGCGACGCCGAGAAGCCGGGCGAGCGGTTCGCCTACAAAGAGTACATGAGTGATGAAGCCAGGGCCTTCCTGGCCGACCTTGCCGAGAAAGAGAAGACCAAGAAAACAGCGGCAAAGGAAGCGCTGGCTCAGGCCTAGCGGGATGCCCTGTAAAGGAGAGAACCTATGACGAAGCGACGGCTTAACATCCGCATGTCAGGTTTGGGAGGCCAGGGTGTCGTGACCTCGGCGCATGTCATGGCGATGGCCGCCTCGAAGGACAACAGACAGGCTATCTCCAATCCATTTTTTGGAGCGGAGAAGCGGATGGCTCCGGCCGAGGCGTACGTGCGGATCGGCGTTGAGCGGATCTTTGATCGGGGCGAGTTGGTCTACCCCGAAGTAATCGAGGTCTTTCATCCCCAGGTGATCACACAGGGCAAGAGCTACACCATGCCCTTCTATTCGGGCATCAAGCGCGGGGGTCTCGTCATCATCAACTCCAATATGGAATTGTTGACTGATGAAGACAAAAAGCGCCTAGAGGATCTAGAGGTGGCCGTGTATTACGTGAATGCCACCGAGATCGCGCTTGAGATTGCGAGTACGGAATTGTCCACGAACATGGGCATGATCGGGTCAGTAGCGGGAATTACGAAGTGCGTGTCTATGGAAGCGCTGGATCTCGCGCTCCAAGATAGGTTCGGCAAGAAATATGTCGCATCGGGCGGAACCGCCACCCTCGACCAGGCGATCACGAAGAAGTTCGCGAAGAAGGAATTGCTACTCGCCAAGAACCTGGCGGTGGTCCAAAAGGCCTACGAACTGGGCGCAGAGTGGGCGGAGAAGAACAACGTCGAGTTGCTGGTCGCGACCGCTTAAGCGAAAGGACGACGAATGTACAACGTTGCGGTGGTGACTGACGAAAAGTGCGTGGCGAAGAAGGGATGCCGCCTCTGCATTATGTATTGTCCTGAGGCGGACTGCATTCTTCTCGACTCCACCAAGATGGTCGCCAAGGTGATTAACGATATTTGCAAAGGGTGCGAGCTGTGCAAGGTCGTCTGTGATGCCGCGAAGCACCAGGCCATTGAGATGCTGGCCATGGGCGCAGACGGCAAATTGTTGCACAAAAAGGGAGAGGCCGCAGCGCTCGGCCAAGCGTACGCAGGCTAGTTCACGGCTCTTCAGGGAAAACAGAAAAAAGCCCTACGACGCTCTCGTCGTGGGGCTTTTTAGTTGGGGTCTCACGATGAACGACGAAATCCGGCGGTCGATTCAGGAGGTTGCGGAAGCGATGGCGCACGTCAACCGCGCCTTCCAAGACTATGTCAAAGAGCTGAACACGCTCAGCAAGGATCCTTCCGAGATCGAGAAGATTGCCAAGAACGCGGATACCTTAAAGGACAGCGGGCATATCTATATGTCCTGGGCACGCCACTACGCAGGCATTGGCGGAGATGAGGGCCCAACCGAGGACATTGATGAGGATGAGGGCCGGATCGCCGATTTTTAGCCCGCCTGACGCTCGTGTGAATTGCTCTCGCCTCGCGGCTATGTTATAACCCCTTCTACGCCTGAGATTCCCCGGTAGCTCAGTTGGTAGAGCGTTCGGCTGTTAACCGAATGGTCGCAGGTTCGAGTCCTGCCCGGGGAGCCATCGTCTCTTCATCTATTTTTCGATCTAATTAGTCAGCAAGCAGACTGTGGTCTTGTGAGGAAGCAATGAGCCTTCGCAAGCGGTTGGCCAGGAGTTTAGCCTGATCTCAGGTCCGAGAAGACCCCTGTCCAAGCGGATATGCGCCATGCTATGATAGAAATCGGCTTTTTAACCCATTCTTGGAGGTGACCCGTGTTTGGCTTAGGATGGATGGAACTTCTGTTGATTCTGATGATTGTGCTCATCGTGTTTGGAGCCGGCAAGCTCCCGCAACTCGGGGAAGGCGTGGGCAAGGCTGTGAAAGGCTTCAAGAAATCGGTATTTGAACCGGAGCCCCAACAATTGACCGATCAACCCCACGCTTCTGTTCAACCGGTGGAAACGGCGCCCGCCGGAGCAGCGAAGCCGGCCAGCGAGCATCCCCAAAGCGCTCCATTGTAAGGTCCGTATGTTTGGGCTTGGCGTCACAGAGATTCTGGTTATTCTAGTGGTGGCCTTTCTCCTTTTTGGCCCCCAGCAGCTGCCGGAGATCGGCCGGCAGGTAGGGAAGGCAGTCAAAGGCTTTAAAGAGGCGACTGACGATGTCAGGAAATCGGTGGAACCGGAGCTGAATCTGGTGCAAGCCGAAATGAAGTCCATCGGGCAGGACCTAGAATCGTCTATGAAGGAAGCGGAAGAAGCTGTGAAAAATTCGACCGCAACCAAAGAGGACGAAGGAGTCAAGAAGACCTGATTGCGCAGTCTCGAAACGCTTCAGTTTGATAACACGTACGCGCGCCTGTCCCCAGCTTTTTATGCCCGCCTCGCGCCAACGCCGTTTACGTGCCCGCCCCACCTGGTTTGCTTCAACACTGATGCTGCCGCCCTTATTGATTTAGACCCCACCGAGGTCCAGCGGCCTGAGTTTGTGGAGTACTTTACCGGGGTCCGCAGCCTTCCGGGGAGCGAGCCGCTGGCCATGCTCTACGCAGGACACCAATTCGGGCATTATGTCTCGCAGCTCGGGGATGGCCGAGCGATCCTTCTCGGAGAGGTCCGCAATGAGCGCGGAGAAAAATGGGACCTTCATCTGAAGGGCGCGGGCCAGACCCCCTTTTCGCGAGACGGCGACGGCCGGGCGGTGCTGCGATCCTGTATTCGGGAGTACCTGTGCGGCGAGGCGATGCATGGCCTCGGCATCCCTACCACGCGGTCCCTTTGCATCATAGGAAGCAATGAGGAAGTGCTACGCGAAGAAGGCGTTGAGACCGGCGCAATGCTGTTACGACTCTCGCCCTCTCATGTGCGCTTTGGCTCCTTCGAGGTGTTCTATTACCGACGTCAGCACGAGTATCTGAGACAACTGACTGAGTATGTGATCGAACAGCACTTCCCGCATTTGATCGGCGCCAAGGACCGATACCGCTGCCTTTTGCATGAAGTCGTTTTGAGAACGGCGCATCTGATGGCCAAATGGCAAGCCAACGGCTTCGCTCACGGGGTCATGAATACGGACAATATGTCCGTGTTGGGCGTCACGCTTGATTACGGGCCCTTCGGTTTTTTGAATGACTATGACGCCGGGTTTATCTGCAACCATTCAGACCGGGGCGGACGCTATGCCTTCCATCGGCAACCGAATATCGCCCATTGGAACCTTCATGCTTTCGCCGAGGCGCTCCTGCCGTTGATCACGGAGGACGAAGCGAAGGAGGCCTTAGCGGCCTACGAGCCGGCTCTGGTCGGTCACTACCGCGAACTTATGCGAGCTAAGCTGGGTCTGACGGAATGGATGCCGGAGGATGGCGAGTTGATCATCGGACTGCTGGAGATGATGCAGGCCAACCATGTGGACTACACCAACTTCTTCCGTCTGCTGGGCAGCTTTGACTCCGCAACCGATCTGGACGACACTGCGTTGCGCGCTCTGACTCTCAATCGTGCTGACTTTGATACGTGGGCGGCGCGATATCGCAGGCGCCTGCAAACCGAAGGCAGTCAGGACGCCGAGCGCCGGCGGCGCATGAACCAAATCAATCCCAAATTTGTGTTGAGGAATTATCTCGCGCAGACGGCCATCACCCTCGCCACCGAAAAACGAGATTTTTCCGAAATTGCCCGACTTCTGGCGCTGCTCCAGGACCCCTTCAACGAGCACCCGGGTATGGAACGGTATGCCGTGCCTCCACCGGACTCGGGCGAGCACTTGGTCGTCAGCTGTTCATCTTAAGCTGTTAGGTGTGCACGAAAGAGCTGCGGGCTTAACGTAAGACGGTCGTGCCGATAACGAAGAAATGGTTATAGAGGAAGAGGTTGTAACCGACCAGTACGAAGAGCTGCATCAGGACAATCGCATTCGCATTCAATAGGTAAACCTCGTCTACCCTTCCCTGCGGGCTACTGATAGGTACGATTTTCAGCGCGGCCATGATCGTTAAGGGAAGCACAAGGACCCCCAACCCGACGGCCAAGAGGAGTCTCAGGATATCTCGTAAGGTGACCAGTCCAAAAATGAGGAAGAGCGCGAGCCCCAACCAGCGATAGTAGGCACCCAGGGCAATTATCCCCACGAACAGTGTCCCAAAAAAGAACAGGCTTCGCCAGCAGTCGCTCCAGACCTGACGGAAGATGTTCTCGTCTCTCGCTGTGGGCATGGTCCGTTACGCGTTCTTGCTGCAGGGCCATCCGCTGGTATTTCGCAGGACGGCCCGAGCTGGTCTGTATGGTCTAGTGGTCCGTTGTCGGATCTTTCGGAGGCGCCGAATAGGTACGATTGCCACAGGCAGGGGTCTATCTCTCAACCGCGCAGGCAGGCTGAAGAGGCTACCCAGTAGAAGCAAGAAAGCTGGATATTGCAGGCGTCCCATCACAACCTCTATATCGGTAGGCTGACGGGAAAGATCAAGGTTGGCCCCGCGCTCCTTCTATATACCTCTAAAGGGTTAAGCACTCAAGAGCTCAAAAGGGTTATAGAGCTCATCCTAGGATGTTTTCATTGAGAATGATTTCAGAAGTTGTTAGGAGAACGAAGGAGGGAGCACAAGAACAACAGAAACAGCGCAATTGTACTTGAATCCTTGGCGTTGGCATCTTTGGGCGGAGACGCGTTAGGATAGGGAAATTCTGAATGGAAGGAGACGCGCCGATGCAACCTCGGTCATTGTTGTTGATGTTTCCGGTATTTGCCGCCCTGCTGCTAGCCATGTCCGGCTGTGGGTACAACAAGATCCAAGGGCTTGACGAGGAAACGAGTGCGGCCTGGAGCGAAGTGCTGAATCAGTATCAGCGCCGTGCCGATTTGGTCCCGAATCTAGTGAATGTCGTCAAAGGTTATGCAGCCCATGAGCGAGAGACATTGGAGGCGGTCACGCAGGCACGGGCTCAGGCAACCGGTTTTAAACCGTCGCCCGACCTGCTCAAAGAGCCCGAGGCGTTTCGTCAGTTTCAACAGGCGCAGCGGGACTTGTCTTCAGCGCTGTCCCGCTTGCTGGTCGTTGTAGAGAAATATCCTGATCTGAAGGCCAACGAAAACTTTCGTGATCTTCAGAGCCAGCTCGAAGGGACCGAAAATCGTATCGCGGTCGCGCGCAAGCGTTATATTGACAAAGTGGCGGAATACAACAAGGCAGTGCGATTTTTCCCCACGAATTTAACCGCCAAGTACATCCTGCATGTTGACGTGAAACCAACCTTCACGGTGCCGGACGAAAAGGCGGTGGCAAAGCCCCCCGAAGTGAAGTTCTAGCAACGGTGGAGGCCATTGTCAGATGGACGCTGCCCCCCCTGCTCGTTGTCGGGGTGCTCTGCGGTTCCGCTTTTGCACTGGATGTGCCGCCGCTCACCGGGCGGATCGTCGATCTTGCGCACGTGCTTTCGCCCGATCTTGCGGCTTCGCTTTCAGAGGAACTAGCCGCTCATGAACGGCGCACCGGCAATCAGGTGGCTGTCCTGACAATCCCGAGCCTGCAGGGCGAACCCTTGGAAGAGTTCTCTCATCGCGTGGCGACAACCTGGGGGCTGGGGAAGAAAGGAACGGACAATGGGGTGTTGGTGCTGGTCGTCCCCGGAGACCGCCGGGTCCGCATTGAAGTGGGCTATGGACTGGAGGGTGTCCTCACCGATGCGATGACTTCGCGGATCATTCGCAATGAAATGGTGCCGCGCTTTCGAGGAGGCGATTACGCACAGGGGATTGCGAGCGGCGTCAGGGCGGTCTTGGGGACGATTGAAGGGACCTATACCGCCGTGCAAGCAAAGCCTGCCGAGTCTGGCGGGCACGGCTGGGGGATCTTTCTAGCGGCAGTCATAGTAGGGGCCGTAGCCGGCACCGTCCTCGGCGCCTCGCGCCTGGGGTTAGGCCTTGTCAGCGGAGGAATGCTGTCATTTGTGATCGCCCTCTCGTTAGGACTACTGCTTGCTCTATTGGCCGCCATGGGTGCGATCATCGGCGCTCTCGTCTTCTCAGCCCTGTTTTCCGGCGGCACCGGCGGGCGACAGTCACAGGGCATTGGCGGGCCTTGGCTTAGCCCGGGGTTGGGCGGAGGATGGAGTGGAGGGTTCGGCGGCGGCGGAGGATTCAGCGGGGGAGGCGGGAGTTTCGGCGGCGGTGGGGCGTCCGGAAGCTGGTAAGCCATGTTTTCGGAGCACGATCTTCAGCGAATTCGCGACGCGGTGCGGGCCGCCGAGCAGCGGACACGCGGAGAAATTGTCCCGATGATCGTTCCGGCTTCGGGGATCTATCGTGAGACCCGCCATCTGCTTGGCGGCAGCCTGGCGTTACTCATGCTGGCTGTACTACTGCTGCTGAACTATCGGGGATGGAGCGCCGAATTTCCGCCCGCATGGATCATGCTTGCCGTGCTGGCGGCGTATCTGACGGGGCACTATCTCGGCTCGTGGCCGGTCTTTGTGCGCCTGCTGGCTGACCCTCAACGCATGGACATGAAGGTGCGGCGACGAGCTGAGGCAGCCTTTTACGAGCATGGCCTCCATAGGACACGCGAAGGCACGGGCATTCTGATCCTCATCTCATTGCTTGAGCGGCGGGTGCAGGTGCTGGCCGACAAAGCGATCAATGAAAAGGTGCCGCCCGAAACCTGGGACCATCTGGTGCAGGAACTGATTCACGCCATTAAAAAAGGCCGTGCGACGGAGGGCCTCTGTCGCATGATTTTGCAGTGCGGGGAGCTGCTGGCGCAGCACTTTCCGGCGCGAGCCGGCGATAACCCCGACGAATTAGGCGATGATTTGATTCAGCAGCGATAGAGCTCAACCGACCACTGCCAGAATCACCACCCCGAGGACAATGCGGTAATAGGCGAAGGGCTTGAACGTGTGCGATTTGATATAGGCCAGAAAACCGGCTACCACCGCCAACCCGGTGAGGAAGGCGGCGGCCAGGCCGATCGGCAGCGCCAGTGGATCGCCCTGGAGCAATAGGGAGTGGGACGTCAGGAGCTTATAGCCGGTTGCCGCCAACATGGTCGGTAACGCCAGAAGAAATGAAAACTCCGTGGCGGTGGTTCGATCCAGGCCGGTCAAAAGCCCGCCAATAATCGTCGCGCCGGATCGTGACACTCCCGGAAACAACGAAACGCACTGGGCAACGCCCACCCACCAGGCCTGAGACAGCCGGATCTGATTCACTCCGGTAATCTGTCTGACGCCCAGGTTATGCTCCACGAGCAGGATGACGGCCCCGCCGGCGATTAGCGCCCCGGCCACGGTAACCGGACTGAACAGATGGGCTTCGATCCATCCATGGAGGGTGAGACCGAGAGCGGCGGCCGGAAGGAAAGCCACGCCGATGGCGGCGAACAGGTGGCGGCTTACGGGATCAGAGGGGAACCCTACTAAGAGTTGCCAGAGCCGGCGCCGGAAGTACACCAGAACTGAAAGGATGGAGCCGAGTTGGATCACAATCTCAAAACTCGTCGCCTGCTCCCCGGTAAAATTCAACGCATGGCCGACTAAAATCAGATGTCCGGTCGAAGAGATCGGCAGGAACTCGGTCAAGCCTTCCACAACTCCGAGAATGATGATGGTCCACAAGGTCATACGAGCGGCATCTTCCGAAAGCAGACCGTGATTGTCAAGGCAGGATGGCCCAATGCCTTTTCTTTGTTGACAAAGCGAAGCGTTTCGAATAGATATGGTAGTAAGGAAAGAAAATTCACTTACGTTGAAACCTAGGAGGCTGGCATGAAGCGGACCGTGATGGGACTGTCGGTGGTGCTAACGGTGATGCTGGCGGGCTGTGTCGTCAGCCAGAGCACACACGAGCAGACTCTGCAAGACCTTCAGGCCACGAAAACCGATGTCGAGCGTCTGCGCGCCCAAAATGAATCCCTCAATAAGCAGGTGAGAGTGCTGCAGGAAGCGAAAGCGAAGCTCAGAGAAGATCTGGACAAGGCCAATAGCGAGGTCGGCGCACTCAACGCCTCGGTAGGGAAGGAGCGACAGGCGCTGGAGACCAAACTCAGGGACATTGAACGCCAGGTCAAGGACTTAACCGCTGCCAGGAGGACTCTGGCCCAGGAAATCGAAGTCCAGAAGCAAAAGTACGAGTCTGCGCAGAAGACGATCAAACGTCAACAAAAAGAACTGAAAGAGCGCGAGCAATCAGAGATTCCTCTGACCCCAGCGCCGAGCAAGCCTGCAAGCGCGGCGCCTGAGGCTCCAAAGACGCCACCGGCCCCCGCGATAAATGCCACCAAGCCGCCTCCGCAAGCCCCACCGCCGGCGGCTCCAGCGCCGGCGAAGCCCGCGGCGCCTGCGCTGCCCCCCAGCACGCCGGCCGGTCCACTCGTGGACATCAATATAGCACCGGAAGCGGATCTGGTGTTGACCTTGAGCCTGGGCAAAGAGGATTCGCAAAAGCTCATCAAGAATCGCCCTTACAAGGCAAAGGACGAACTGATCACCAAAGCGGGCATCGCCAAAGCCACCGTGGATCGCATCAGAGAGAAGATCACTGTTACCCCTTAAATAGCACTCGGCCTGCAGACTGCTAAGGGCCATGCTCAATTGGGCATGGCCCTTTTTTGTTTGTTGATAGGATAAGCAGGAGTTCAGCAGTACGTGCGCGCCGTTTGACAGGATGCGCCGGCCCCAGTAAAATGAATCATCATTCTAATTTACGAATCTCTATTCACCTACGTAGAGGATGGACTATTATGGCGACGAAGCTTTCGAGAAAAGCCCGGGAAGGACAGACGCGGCGACGGGACCTTTTGGCGGCGGCCGAAGTCGTATTCGCGAAAAACGGGTTCTTCAAGACGACGATGGCCGAAATCGCCGATGAGGCGGAATTTGCCATAGGGACGCTGTATCAAATGTTCAAGAGCAAGGAGGAGATCTATCTTTCCCTGGTGGACGAGAAAGTGACAGCCTATCTGTCAGAAGTCGAGGCCCACACCCGGTCGGCTGTCGGCGGGGCGGCTAAGATTGAGGCGCTGATTCGCACGAAGCTTAATTTCTTCGAACACAACCGGAACTTCTTTCGCATCTATGTGGCTGAATGGAGCGGCTTTGAATGGACGGCGAAGAGCGCCTTCGGTGACCGTATTTGGAAAAAGTTGCTCGCGCATCTTGACCTGATTGCGGACATCATTGAGGACGGAACCCGAATCGGCGAGTTTAAGCGCATCCCCCCACAAGAAGCGGCGTTCGCCTTAAATGGTATGATGAATTCCACGATCTTTCATTGGATCCTCGGGAATCAGCCACCCGGATCATTGTTGGCCAAAGCCGGCGTGATCAAGGAGCTCTTCCTGACCGGGATCGACAGGTCCTGATCGCCCAAGGATTCCTCACACGTTCTGAAGGAGGATTATGATGAAGGCGCTGGTTCAGGGAGCTGTAGCTGCAGGGCTCATGTTGTTGGGAACCGTCGGAGCGATCGCGACGGCAGCCGAAACTGTCCCATCGAAGGTGGTTCCCGAGGTGTTGACGCTCGACAATGCCCTGGCCATCGCCTTGGCAAACCAGCCGAG
>Ga0184623_10000385_pt1 | contig 18781 bp, 24 predicted proteins | sample PLM1_100_b1_FD_133138 | JGI IMG/M metagenome (GOLD analysis project Ga0184623, IMG submission 133138) | Groundwater sediment microbial communities from an aquifer in East River, Colorado, USA - PLM1_100_b1 | ecosystem: Environmental > Terrestrial > Soil > Riparian zone | place: USA: East River...
CGGTGAGCCGGTAGCCGGCGAGGTCCAGGGCAGCGACGATCGGGTTGGGGTCTGGCACGGGGCGAATGGTAGCGGGTGGACGTCTCGTTGTCGAGACTCGATCTCAACTGGCCCAGCCGACGTTCGACGGGTTGGCTCAGTGGCCCTCGGCGTGGGACCATCTACCTGTTAGCAAACCGCGCCCGCTCGGAGGATGGCCGAATGGACAAGAAGGCGAAGACCCCGAAGAAGCCGAAGCAGCCCAAGAAGGACAAGGCCAAGTAATTGGGGCGGGCGCGCGGCCGAGCCGGCCGTTGCGACCCGCCGGCGCGACTCTCGCTGCTGCGCGCCTCAGTCCTCAGCGGCCGGGCCGCACGCGGCACAGCGCCCCGCGATCGAGAGATGCGTGACGTCGACCGCGAAACCGCGCGCCTGCTCGAGACCACGGACGAGTGATCGCGCCTCCGGCTCCGGGATCTCCCACGACGCCCCGCAGCCGAGGCAATGGAGGTGGCCGTGGTCGGCGTCGGGCAGGACGTGGTATTCCTCGCGGCCATCGGCCCGGTGGCTGTGGCTGACGAGGCCGAGCTCCTCGAGGACGTCGAGCGTCCGGTAGACGGTCGACGGGATCGTCGCCGGGTCGACCTCGCGGCAGCGTTCGACAAGCTCGGCGCCGGTGATGTGGCCGTCTGCCCTGGCAAGGACTTCGATCAGCACTCGGCGCTGCGGCGTCCAGCGCATGCCGCGGGCACGAATCCGCTCGCGAACGCCGTCCCACGTCCCCATCGAATCAGGCGCCGCTCAGCAGCGGTTCCAGATCCGGGAGCGACGACTCCGCGCCGATCAGGAACAACAGGCCGACGAACACGCTGAACGTGCCCGCCAGGACGCCGATCGCGATGTAGAGGCGCGTCCGCAGCTGACTGGCGACGAACCCGGTCGCCGAGACGAGGACGACGATCGAATTCGAGGCCAGGAGCCCGACGATGAACGCGAGCATCATCGGCACCCCGAGACCCTGGCCCGCGGCGCCGCCGACGGCCGCGATGATGAGGACCTGGCTGCCGGTCTCGGCGCCGATGCCGTGGATCATGCCGACGCCGAACGCGGTCTTTGGGCCGTACGAGCTCATCTCGATCGGGTCGACGTGCTCGTGCCCGTGGAGTCGCGCCTGCACGCGCCGCCAGGCGTAGCGACCGCCGTCGAAGACGAGCATCCACCGGCTGCGAAGCCGGAATTCGGTCCCGTGGCGGGCGTACTGGTAGAGCGAGAAGAAGACCCAGAGGCCGAGGACGAGGAGCGTCACGCCGACGATCCGCCCCATGATCGGGTCCACCCAGTCCGGCAGCAGGGCGCCGAACGCAAGGGCGGCCAGTCCCAGGAGGGCAACGACGGCCGCGTGGCCGAGGGCGTACAGAGTGCCCAGCAGGATCGCATGGCGTTGCTGGCCGAGGACGCGCTCGCGCGAGAGCGCAGGCGCGGCCATCGCCGCCGCCCCGTCGGCGGCCGGCTGGCCGTGGACGCTCGCCTCGGACTGACCGCCATGCAGGTGCTCATGGGGTGTGAGTTCGTGGGCACGCTCGTGAATTTCCGTGCCCGCATCGGCCGTGGCGGTCGTCGAGGTTATGTCGGTGATCGCCGCGATGTGATCCCAGTCAAAGCCGTGCCGGAAGCCGAGCAGGAGTCCCGTCACGAGCAAGCCGAAACCGGTCCCGGCGATGACCGTCGCGGCGGGGTCGAACTGGATCATCCGGGTCCTATCGCAACCATTCGCGATAGCATGCCGTTGCAGGTGGGCGATCGTCAACCGTGGCCGGGCCGACTCAACTCGGGGCGCAAAGAACCCCGCTGACAGGCCGCAGGCATGCGGGCCGCCAGCGGGGGTCGTGACTCAGAGGTCGGGGGATTCGTCCGGCGACGCATCGGGCGAGGCGTCCGGCGAGGCGTCGGGCGTTGTGCCGTCAGTGCCGCGGCGACCCGTGCCATCCGCCGGGCAGTCGCCCTTGGGTTTGGCGGTCGACGCCGGGGCATCGGTGGCCGACGGCGCATCGGTGGCCGACGGTTGGGTCGTCGTCGCACTCGACGACGGCGAGGCCGACGGATCGGCGGCGGAGACCGCCGCAACCCCGCCGAGGGCGAGGAGACCGATGGCCATCGTCCCGACGACGATGCTTCGGCGGAGCCCGCCGAAGCGCGTCGGTACGGGCGGCGGCTGAGCGGGCTGAATGGGTTGGTCGTCCCAGTTCATGTGAGCACTCCACGTACGGTCGATTGACGGGTGCCTCCGAAGGGGCTCATCTGCAGTGATCGGCTCAGTGGCGTTCTCCGTGTTGCGTTGGATGTGCCGCGGGCCGTCCGCGGCCGTGACGTCGGACCGGATCCGTCCCTCATGGGAATCGGTTGAACCAGTGGGCGGCGAGGCCTGCTCCGGCGAGGACGAAGAGGAGGCCCGCCGCAGCGAACAGCTGGGTCACCTCGCGCTGCTCCTCGGTGAAGCCCACCCGCGAGCCGAGGTTCTCGTAGATCTGGGCGAGGTCCTCCGCCGTCGGTGCGTCGAAGAACCGTGCGCCGGTCGTCTCGGCGATCGCGGCCAGTGCCTCCGTGTCCGGCGGAACCTCCAGGGTCTGGAGCTGGCCCTGGCGGTTCGGGACCTGGACGACGCCGTCCTGGGTGCCGAGAGCGATCGTGTAGATCGGCACGCCCAGCGCGGCCGCTCGTCCCGCGGCGTCGAGCGGCTCGAGCCGGCCGGTCGAGTTCGCGCCGTCCGAGAGGAGCACTGTCGCCACGAGAGGCGGCTCGTCGGAAGATGGCGTGGTTGAAGGCGATGGCTCGGCCGAGGGCCTGGCCGAGGGATCCGCCGAGGGCGACGGGTCCGGCGTCGGAGCGGCGGCAGTTGCGGCGCCGGCCGCATCGAGCGACGTCGAGATGGCGTCGCCGAGGGCCGTGCCTCCTTCCGCCACGAGCGAATCGAGGGCCTTGTGCAGCGCCACCCGGTCGGTGGTCGGCGAGACCGCGACCCGTGGCGTGGTCGAGAAGACGACGAGGCCAACCTGGAAGCTGTCGGGCAGCTGGTCGACGAAGTCGGAGGCCGCCTTCTGGGCCGCGGCGAGGCGGCTGGGTGCGACGTCGGTTGCCTTCATCGAGCCGGAGACGTCCATCGTCAGGATGATCGTCGCCTCCTCTCGCGGAACGGCCAGGGTCATCGACGGCCGGGCCAGGGCCAGGACGAGCGCCCCGATCGCGACCAGGTAGAGCGCCGACGGCAGGTGCCGTCGCCAGGACGGAGTCCGCGGAACGAGGTTCGCCAGGAGGTCGACGTTCGTGAACGCCACCGCGTAGCGAGCGCGCCGCCGCTGGACGAGGAGGTAGGCGGCGACTGCCAGGGGGACGAGGAGGAGCCCGACGAGGAGCTCTGGAGAAGCAAAGGTCATGACGCGATCCTCAGGAGACGGAGCTGGGAGGCGAGTGTTCGAAGCCAGCTGCCCGACGTCGAGAGGACGACATGACCGACGCCGAGCCGGCGAAGGTCGTGCGCCAGGGCAGCCCGGTCGTCCGCAGCGGCACGAGCAAAGCGCTCGCGAAGCGCTCGCGACGAGGTGTCAACCCGGACCTCCCGACCCGTTTCGGTGTCGAGGAGGGTCAGATCGCCGACGTCGGGCAGCTCGTCTTCGCGCCGATCGCGGATCTCGACGACGAGCACCTGCGACCGGGCGGCGACTCCCGCGAGAGCGGTCAGCCAGTCAGGCGAGCCGCGCCCGCGGAAGTCGGAGACGAGCACGACCAGGCCACCGCGGGGAGCGACGCCGGCCAGGAACCGCAACGCCGCTGCCGGCGACCGGGCTCCGATCGGCTCACCATCGCCTGGCACGGCATCGTTGCGGGCAGCGAGAAGCGCGGAGAGCAGGCCGCGCCGGCCGCCGGTCGGTGGCATCCGGCGGTCCGACCGGCCGCCGAAGGTGATCGTGCCGAGACGGTTTCCGCGCTGGGTCGCGACGTGGCCGAGCGCGAGGGCGACTCCCACTGCCACATCGGCCTTCCGCCGATCGGCCGTCCCGAACGTCATCGATGGCGAGACGTCCAGGGCGAGCCAGCTGGTCAGCGCCCGCTCGGGCACGTGGACCCGGACGTGCGGCACGGTCATCCGGGCCGTCACGTTCCAATCGATCGTCCGGACATCGTCGCCCGGTTCGTATGGCCTGACCTGGGCGAGTTCCGTCCCGCCGCCGCGGTCGTGGGCCCGAAACTCGCCGGACAGCAGCCCGTGGATCCGCCGCCCGACGGTCACGTCGAGCGAACGGAGCAGGGATTCCGGCGTCGGGCCGGGCCCGGGTCGGGACTTCGGCCGCGTGGCGATGGGGATCGGGCCGGTCATGCCGACAGCTCGTCGCGGCTCACCTGCGGAACCGGAACGGCCGGGATGAGCCGATCGAGGATCATGTCGGCGGACACCTCTTCGGCGAGCGCCGTGAAGCTCGGCACGATCCGGTGGCGGAGGACGTCGCGGGCGAGTTCCTCGACATCGGAGGGGAGCACGTACCGCCGGCCGCGAGCGACCGCGAGGGCCCGCGCCGCGTGGACGAGGTTGATCGAGCCGCGCGGGCTGGCCCCGAACGCGATGAACTCCTTGACCGTCGGCAGCCCCACCTCATCGGGCATGCGGGTCGCCGCCGTCAACGCGACGGCGTAGTCCACGATCGTTCGGTCGACATAGACGTCGGCGGTCAGGCGCTGGAGCTCGGCGAGGCCGGCGGCGGTGAGAATTGGCCGGACGTCGGCTGCCGGCCGGAGCGAGCGCTCGACGACGACGGCCTCTTCGCCGGCGCTCGGGTAGCCGACGACGACCTTCATCATGAAGCGGTCGATCTGGGCCTCGGGGAGCGGGTACGTCCCCTCCGATTCGATCGGGTTCTGGGTGGCCATCACGAGGAACGGCCGCGGCACCGGGTAGCTTTCCGGCCCGATCGTCACCTGTCGCTCCTGCATGACCTCGAGGAGCGCCGACTGGACCTTCGCCGGGGCGCGGTTGATCTCGTCGGCCAGCAGGAAGTTGCAGAAGACCGGCCCCAGCTCGGTGTCGAAGGTGCCCCGGTCCGGTCGGTAGATGCGGGTGCCGACGAGGTCGGCCGGCACGAGGTCGGGCGTGAACTGGATCCGGCGGAACGACGAGTCGAGGACATCGGCGAGGGTCTTGATCGTCAGCGTCTTGGCGAGTCCCGGTACGCCTTCCAGCAGCAGGTGCCCGCCGGCGAGGACGGCGACGAGGACGCGCTCGAGCATGGCGTCCTGGCCAACGATGACTCGGCGGATCTCGTAGAGCAGCGCTTCGCTCGTCGTTCGTCCGTCGATCGTCTCCGGGACAGGCAGGAGCTCACGGGTTGAGTCGGTCATCTGTTCCTCCGCTGCCCGTGGGCTCGGGCGTCAGTTGGGGATCGGGTGGCGGCTCCTCCCTCGGTCGGCAGGACCTTGAGTCCGGATGCTGGCGGACGACCCTGAGAGATTTCTGAGTAGGGCGTGGCGCGGGGCGCGCGGTTACGGCGTGGGTCCGGAACCCTTCCTCGGGCTGCCGCTAGCCGCCCCGCGGACGGCGACCGCCGTGCGCTCGTCCCTCCTCGAGCCGCAACCGCGCCCGGACGGTCCCTACCAGGGCCAGCGCGTCATCCCAGTGGTCGGCCCGAACGAAGACGCTGGTCGCGTTTCGGCCCCACCTGACGACGAGGCTGCCGCTTCCCTGGCGGACGAGACCGGCACGCACCGACATGCCGGCGCCCAACTCCCACTCGCGGACGCCGGTCTTCGGCCGGAATGACGAACCTTCACGAACGATCAACAACCGGCGCGGGGTGAGGGCGATGACGCAACCGATCGCCGGGACAAGGTGGGTGATCTCTTCGCCCTTGGCGAGGATCGCCCGCAGCCGGCTGGCAGCGTTATCCGGATGTGCACCGGGCGCTGGGGTCGCTGGGTTCATCCGGGCCAGTGTGCGGGATGGCCCGACCGGAATCAACTAATAGTTGATGAGCACCTAGACGAGCCCGAGCGCCTCGCGACTCAGCTCGTATGCTCGCTGGTGGTCACCCGACTCGGCCAGGAGCTCGCTCCACTCGCCCAGGATCTCCCGCAACCGGGGCTTGGGTCCCGTTCTCGCGAGCTCGACCGCACTACCCAGGACCTCCGCGGCCCCGGCCGTGTCCCCCCGCGCACGAGCCGCCCGTGCCCCGGTAAGGAGCGAGCTGATCTCGGCCTTCTGGTTGCCGGTCTTGCGGGCGAGTTCGGTGGCCGCGGCTGCCCTGGTCGTCGCCTCTTCGTGGTTGCCCTTCGCGAGGGCGATCTGGGCTTCGGTCTCGGCGACGTGGGCGAGCCAGAATTCGTCGCCCGCCGATTCGAACGCCGCGCGAGCAACGCCGGCGTGCTTGGTGGCCTCCCGGAGATTCCCCAGGCCGATGTAGATGAGGGCCAGCTCGTTCTCGACCGACGCTGACTCCTGGGTCGCTTCGCTGGCACGGAAGAGCGCCAGGCCCTGGAGGCCACATCGGATCGCCGCTTCCATGTCCCCGGTCGCTCGATAGCCGAGCGCCAGCGAGTAAAGCAGCGAAGCCCGGCGCCGATCATCGAGGTCCGCGCCGATTCCGCGCGCTTCCTCGAGCAAGAGTAGAGCGCGTTTCGGCTCGCCCGCCTGCGTCAATACCGATGCCAGGGCGACGAGGATCCGGACGTGGAAGTCCGGCGGCAGCGGCGGCGCACTCCTGTCGGGCGCCAGGAGACCCTCGAGGAGCAGGCGGGCCTCCGTCGGGTTGTCCGACTGGTGGTGCGCGGACGACAACCAGTAGCGAGCCGACCGAGCGGCCTCGATCTGACCCGCGGCGGTCAGGAGTTCGTCGGCCTCGGCCGCGAGGCGCACTGCTTCGGTGGGCCGAGCCAGCCGACAGAGTGCCTCGGCCAGCCCGAGGAGAAGCTTCCCGCGCTCCAGGGCGGGCGGATCGGCATCGAGAATGGAGCGGAATGCGTCCTCCGCCGTGGCCCAGTCGCCGGAGGCTAGCCGGAGCTCGGCCTCCATCCGTGTCCAGCGACCGTCAGCATCGGCGAGAAGGTCGCTGGCGGTCGTTCCGAGCCGCACGGCGAGGAATCGCAGGGCCGCCATCGACGGCTTGATCAGACCGTTCTCGAGGGCGCTGACGTACGCCTTCGTATAGCGGCCTTCCGCCACCTCGCGCTGGGTCAATCCGGCGCGAAGCCGCGCAGCCCGAAGACGCACTCCGATCAGTTCCGCAAGATCTCGGTCTTCGGCGGCGAGGCTGCGGCGCTCAACGGTCCTCATGCGCGTCAGGATACTCCACGCTCAACGTCTGATTGACCGATTTCAGAATCTCGTCCGCGGAAGTTCCCAAACGTTCTGCGAGCACGATCAGCGCCGGCAGCGAAGGCAGCGTGCGTCCGGACTCCACCTGCGAGATGTAGGCCCGCGTCAGCGGCGCACTCAGTTCGACCTGTGAAAGGTGAGCCGCCAGCCGTCGGCGACGGACCTCCGACCCGAGGCTCGAACGGAGGTTCCGGGCACGGTCCGGCGACAAAAGGTTAGTAATACTTGCCTTTCCCATGTCATACCCCTACTATCCCGAGTGTCCTCGCGCTTTGTCCGGGCGGGAAGGAGCATCCAATGCGTGTTCCCGTTCGTGCTCGCGTCTTCGTCACGTCCCTCGTCTTCGCAGCGGCAACGATCCTGTCCCTGGTAACAGCGGTCCTCGCCGACTCAGGAACCATCCCGCACCCGAAGTGACCGTCCGGCGGACGCAGACCGCCGCCGCCGCCGCCTGAAGGTCCAATCGAATTGCCCGGGACGGGGCGCGAGGACCCCTTACCGCGATGGTGTCCGCAGCGATTCGTTCGTGGATGTCCCCCTTCGCAGGCGAAGCTCCCGGCCGTCGGCCGCGAGCGAGCGGCGGTATCGTCCGCCGCGGATCCCCATTCGGTCAAGTATTCATAACTACCTACTCTCCGCGCCTCAAGAGGGCCTGTAGGCGATACCTATGGTTGGGCGCTGGAAAGTCGCCTCATCTCTTGGTACGATGGCGACCGTATCTGTTGATCGAGGGTGGTTCCATGGCTTCCAATCAGGTCCTCCGGATGGGGCAGGCCGCGGAGATGCTGGGCGTGACCGTCGAGACCGTCCGGCGCTGGGAGGTCGATGGACGGCTCACGACTGTCCGGTCCGCCGGAGGGCAGCGGCTGGTCCGGATATCTGAAGTGACCCGGCTCCTTGGCGAGCGCCGCCGCGTGGCGTCTGATCGGCCGACCGTCGCCCGGTCAGCGCGCAACCGGTTCGAGGGGATCGTCACGCGGGTCGAGATCGATCGAGTCGCGGCTGTCGTGGAGGTCCTTGCCGGGCCCCATCGCATCGTCAGCCTCATGACGGCCGAGGGCGCCCTAGAACTCGGCCTCCAGGTCGGCGACGAGGCAATCTGCATAGTGAAGGCCACGAATGTCGTCGTCGAGGTGCCGTCGTCGCGCGAGTCGCGAGGGTGATCCGGCGGTTCGCTACTTTCCTCGGCGCCGCGGTGGTCGTGGCCACCTGCGTCGGGGGGCCCGCCGGCGGGTCGCTATCGAGCGCGGTCGCTGAGGTCGCGGTGTATGCGGCGGCCTCACTCACGAACCCTCTCGAATCGGTCAGGACCGCCTACGGGTCGAGCCACCCCGGCATCCGCGTGACGCTGGCTCTCGATTCGTCCGCCGCCCTTAGAACCCAGATCGAGCAGGGCGCCCCGGCCGACGTCTTCCTGTCTGCGGATCTCGGCAACCCGCAGAAGCTGGTCGATGGGGGGCTCGCGGTGGGTCCCGTGACGAGGTTTGCCGGGAACCACCTGGTCATCGTCGTCCCGAAGGCCAATCCAGGCTCCATCGCCACGCCGGCGGACCTCGCCCGGCCGGGCGTCCGGATCATCGCCGCCGGGGAGCAGGTTCCGATCACCGCGTACGCGACCCAGCTGATCGGGAAGCTCGGCGCGCTCTCCGGCTACCCGGCCGACTTTGCCTCGGCCTATGAGGCGAACGTCGTCAGCCGCGAGGACAACGTCAGGGCCATCGTCGCCAAGCTCGAGCTGGGCGAGGCGGACGCGGGCATCGCCTACGTCACCGACGCCCTCGGATCGAAGGAGCTGGCGACCGTCGCGCTCCCGCCTGAGACCGCTGTGTCAGCCACGTACAGCGGCGTGGTCGTCGCCGCCTCCGCCCATTCCGCGGAGGGCACGGCGTTCCTGTCATGGCTCGCCGGTCCCGAGGGCCAGGCGATCCTCGGCGACTTCGGGTTCGCGGCGCCAGAGTGACCGCACGCAGCGCGACGTCGCCTGGAGACCTCGGCGGCCCCCGATCCCAGGCGGGCCCCGGTGGGACGTCGGCGTTCGTCGTTCTGGCCGCGATAAGCGCTGCGTTCCTTGGCCTGCCGGTCGCGTTCCTCGTCGCCCGGGCCGTGTTGGGTGGCTCCATCGGGGCGGCTCTTGGGAGCACCGCGGTCCTCGACGCCCTCGTCCTGAGCCTCGCGACGACGGCCGTCAGCCTCGTCGTCACGATCTTCCTCGGAACGCCGCTCGCGTTCCTGCTCGCTCGTCGCCGTTTCCGCGGCTCGTCGCTGCTCGAGGCGATCGTGGACCTGCCGATCGTGCTGCCCCCGTCGGTTGCCGGCCTCGCGCTGCTCCTCGTCTTCGGGCGGAGCGGGTTGCTCGGGGCGCCGCTTGCGGCGCTCGGCCTCACGATCCCCTTCACGACGCTCGCGGTGGTCATGGCCCAGGTCTTCGTCGCGGCTCCGTTCTTCATCCGCTCGGCCCGGGCCGGTTTCGCCGCCGTCGACCGCGACCTGGAGGACGCGGCACGTGTCGACGGCGCGGGCGAGGGGGCGGTCCTTCGATTCGTCACGATCCCGCTTGCCGCGCCGGCCCTCGCGGCCGGGCTCGTGATGGCCTGGGCCCGGGCGCTGGGCGAGTTCGGGGCGACGATCATGTTCGCGGGCAGCCTCGGCGGGCGAACGCAGACGCTACCGCTCGTCGTCTACGGGGAGTTCCAGGCAGGCGATCTGGATGGCTCGATCGCTGCGGCGGCGATCCTCGTGATGGCCGCCGTCGGCGTCCTGTTCGCCGTCCGCGGCCTTCGCTGGGGGCGGGCCCTCGACCTCCGGGCGGGAGGCTGACTCGAGCCTACCCGTGTACCTTTGCCGGGTGAGGAAGCTCGAGGGGACTCCGGATGACGCTGGACCGATCGCGCCCTGGAGCCCGCTGACATCGCAGCTCATCATCGACATTGCGAGTGCCGCGGCGGGCGAGCGCGAGCTGGATCAGATCCTTCACGAGACGCTCGACCGCCTGCGATTCGAGATGCCGCTGACGGGCGGCTCGATCGCACTTGTCCAGGGCGATGAGCTCGTCAGCCGGGCAGCCATCGGGCCGTTTGCCGACGAGGCGCTGGGCCAGCGCGTGCGGCGCGGACCGGGGCTGAGCTGGCGGGTCGTCGAAACCCTGGAGCCTTGCCTCCTGCCCGACATGCGCGCGAGCGAGGCCGTCATCCGCGGGCCGAAGGCGCGGCAGGCGATCCGATCGTGGCTGGCCGTACCGATCGTCAGGCGCGGTCGCGGGATCGGCCTCCTGGAGATCGATTCGACCCAGCCGAACGCATTTTCGGCGGCCGACATGGAGCTCCTCGAGACGATCGTCCGGGTCCTGTCCGGCCCGGTGGAGCTGGCCGACCACTACGCCGCGGAACAACGCGCCAACCAGCTGCGCGACGCATTCATCGGCGTGATCAGCCACGAGCTGCGGACGCCGATCACGACGATCTACGGCCTCTCGAAGATGCTCCGCCAGCGAGGCGCCGGCCTGGATCCCGACGTGATGGTCAGCACGATCGAGGACGTCGAGGCGGAGGCCGATCGCCTCCAGCGGCTCGTTGAAGACCTGCTCGTCCTGTCACGGGCCGAACGCGGGGCGATGGACATCGAGGGCGAACCGCTGGGGATGGCCCGGATCCTGCGCCGGGTCGTCGAGGCCGAGCGGGCTCGCCTGCCGGGCCGGGTCATCGAGCTCCAGGCGGCCGAAGGGCTTCCGCTCGTGATCGGCGAGGAAACCTACGTCGAGCAGGTGGTCCGGAACCTCTTGACGAACGCGGCGAAATACGCTCACCCGTCGGCACCAATCGTGGTCGTCGTCGAAACGGTGGAGGAGGAAGTCGTGACGAGGGTCCTCGACGAGGGGATCGGCATCGCCAACGGCGACACGGAGCGCGTGTTCGAGCTCTTCTATCGGTCCTCTTCGGCGACCCGGATGGCCGGCGGGGCCGGTATCGGGTTGTTCGTCTGCCGTCAGCTGGTGGAGGCGATGGGGGGCCGGATCTGGGCTGCCCCGGGCTCGCCTGCCGGCACTGAGGTCGCGTTCGCCTTGCCGGCCCACCGCGAAGAGGACTCAGCTTCCTGAGTATTCCTGCTTCGTCGTGATCGAGTCGTCACACGAGGGGACTAGACTTCCGGCATGCAGTTCCTTCGACGCTCCCCATCAATGCCCTCCTCCCCCACCGAAGCCCTTCCCGGCCGGACCGAACCGCTGCCGGTCCCGGATCGCCATTTCGTCAACGGCGCCCCGCTCCACGGGCCGTGGCCGGACGGCACGAAGACCGCGATCTTCGCCCTCGGCTGCTTCTGGGGCGCCGAGAAGGATTTCTGGCAGACGCCCGGCGTGATCAGCACCGCTGTCGGCTATGCCGGCGGCCTCACCATGAACGCGACGTACGAAGAGGTCTGCTCCGGCCGGACCGGCCACGCCGAGGCGGTCCTCGTCGCGTACCACCCACCGCAGGTCAGCTACGAGCAGCTGCTTAAGGTCTTCTGGGAGCACCACAACCCCACCCAGGGCATGCGCCAGGGAAACGACGTCGGAACGCAGTACCGCTCAGCGATCTGGGCGACCGATGACGAGCAGCTCCGGACAGCCGTCGCGTCGCGGAACATGTACCAGGCGAAGCTGACCGAGGCCGGCTTCGGCGAGATCACCACCGAGATCGCCTCGGCGCCGACGTTCTACTACGCCGAGGACTACCACCAGCAATACCTCGCCAAGAACCCGCGGGGCTACTGCCCCGATAACTCGACCGGCGTCTCGTGCCCGATCGGGCTGGGGGTCTCCGCAAGCGGGACCGGCGTCTCGGCCAGCGGCTGACGGCAGAAAACACACGACCGCGCCGAGCATCTTGCCCGGCGCCGTCTTTCTTTGTGCGCGGGCCGTACCGGAACCCGAAGGTCAGTGGAGGAAGCCGGTGTAGGTGTTGATGTTGCCGGTCTGGGGGTCCGAGCCGTCGCCGACGGTCGTGCCGCCGCCGCTGCCGTGGAGGTTCGTGTAGGCGCCGGTTCCGCCCGTCACGACCCACGTGAACGACTCCGTCGAGGTCTCGAAATCGAGATGGACCTGGATCTTGACGAAGAAGGTGCCGCCCTCGTCACAGGTAAATGTCTTACGGACGAGAATCTGGGCGCTGCGACCGTTCTGGAACCCGGCAAAGATGATCCCGGTATCCACCACACTCCCGGACGCGCAGATGAGGCCGCTCTCGACGGCAGCCCCGGAGGCGTCGAAGTCGCCGAAGTTCGGGCCGTCAGGGTTGAAGTTCATGTGGGAGACGATTTCGACCTGCTGGGGCGAGCCCGCCGACACCGATCCGATGACGGTCACGAGAGCCAAGCTTGCCGCAAGTACCGCGGCGATCACTCGGGCAGGACGATTCGACCTTGACATTGCCGACTCCCTCAATGCGCTGCGACACGGTCTCGCACATGCGAGGATGCCGAACCTGTATCTCGAAGGTGTCTCGTAGGGAGTCGACGTTGGCGCTAAGGCAAGGAGCGGGTCGCTCCGTCCTTGCGGATCAACCCGCCATCGCTGGATCGCGGTTCGTCGCGCGCATCGCGATGAGCTTCGCGACCTCCTTGTCGAGCCAGCCCTGATAGACCCCGTTCACGCGAAGCAGTCGCATGAGGCCAGAGAGCGGGCCCGATATCTCGATCGCGTGGCGGATGCGCGCGCCTTCCGGGGTCGGGTCCACCTCGTACGTCTGGATGACCTTGATCAAGGGCGGCCGAACCTCGAACTCATCGCGCGGCCGGCCACCAGGCGCCGAATGCGGCACGGGTAAACCTTGCCGTAGCCGGCTCGAACGTGGACGATCCCGCCTTCCACGAGAGGGCCGTCGGCGTGCGCCGACTTTGCGTTGTGGCCCCAGTCAGGCCACGTGGATGGGTCCGTGTAGAGGCGGAACACGGCCGCGGCGTCGACCCTGGCGTCTCTGACGCTCTCGATGAGCCAGCTCACGGTGTCCTCCGACTGACACTATATCGCGAGACGATATAGTCCACATTCGTCGGTGTCAATCCGCGATGCGAAAGACCGGCCCGCCCGAAGGCGAGGCCGGTCTCCTGGTTGTGGCGTCGGGTCGGTCAGCCCTTCGCGAGCACGGCCGCGAGGCGGTCCCAGGTCTCGATCGCGCCGCCGACCATGCCGGTAGCGAGGGCGCCATCGATGGCCTCGGGCGACCCCATGTGCCCGATGGACGTGACCTTCGTCTTCCCGCTGACATCTTCGAGGGTGAAGGTCTCCGGACCGCCCATGGGACCGACGCCCTCGACGTCGAACATGAACGTCCACTTGTAGCCGCTGGGTGGATCGATCTCCAGGTACTCCCCGTAGAACACCACGTCGTCGCGATCGGCTGCTCGACTGATGTAGCGCCACTTCCCGCCCGGCCTGACGTCCATCTCGGCCACGGTGGTCGTCGTGCCGTGGGGACCCCACCAGCGCGGGACGATCTCCGGATCGGTGAGGGCCTTCCACACCTGCTCGCGTGGCGCGTCGAACGTGCGCTCGAACACGAGGTCGCCGCCGTCCGAATAGACGGCCGTGGTGTCGGTGCTACCCCTGTCAATTCGGGTCGCGTTCATCGTCGTCTCCTTTCTCTTGCTCCTGGCGGTCCTGTAGATCGCGGAGGTAGTCGCTCAGCCGTTCGAAGCTCTCCTCCCAATGGCGCCGGTACTGCTCGACCCAGCCAGCCACGTCCCGTAGCGGTTCCGGCGCAAGCCGGCATGGCCGCCATTGCGCCTGGCGACCCTGCTCGATGAGCCCCGCCCGCTGGAGCACCTTGAGGTGCTTGGAGATGCCGGGCAGGCTCATGTCGAAGGGCGCCGCGAGCTCGGTCACCGTTGCCTCCCCCTGCGCCAGGCGGGCGAGGATCGCTCGTCTGGTCGGGTCGGCGAGGGCGGCGAACGTCGTGCTGAGGGGGTCGGTGTCCATGTCCATTTCGCTATGTGGTTAATTAACCTATCGGCATAATACAGCCCCACGAGGAGATGTCAAGCCCCTTGTTCCCAACTAGGTCGTTCGAGTGATCTTCGCGATCCAGCGGGGCGATTCGGGGTCGATGCCGCGGGCGATCGCCAGGTGCATCGCCAGGAGCTGGCCGGGCACGATCGCCGCGATCGGCATCAGCCAGTCCGGCAGGCCGGCGGGCAGGCGGATCCCGAGGCCGCCGGCTGCGACCGCTTCGGGGCGGTCGGAGATGACGATGGGCTCGACGGCGAGTTCGCCGAGTCGGTCGAGAAGAGCGTCGATGTCGGCCGCGGTCGGCCCGGACGGGGCCAGCACGATCACCGGGTAGCCCGGCTCGACCAGAACGAGCGGCCCATGGAGGAAGTCGGCGGCCGAGTACGGATCGGCCGCCAGGCGAGCCAGCTCCTTGAGCTTGAGGGCCATCTCTCGGGCCGTCGCGTAGTTGAACCCTCGCCCGACGACGATGAGCCGATCGCGGCCGGCGAGATGGCGGGCCACAGCTTCAGCCGCCGCCTCCGTATCGAGCGTCGCGGCTAGCGCGTGCGGGACAACCGCCAGGGCCTCGTCCCTCCCGGCCGTCGGATTGAGCCGCGACTCGATGGCTGTGACTAGCAGCGCGATCGCAAGCAGCTCTGCGGTATAGGTCTTCGTCGCGGCGATCGCGCGCTCCGGGCCGGCCCGCAGCTCGATGTGGTGCTCGGCCGCTCTCGCCAGGTCGGAGCCTTCGTCATTGGTCAGCCCGATCGTCGAGGCACCCTGACGGCGCGCCGCCGCGACGACGCCGACGATGTCGGGCGACTGGCCCGACTGGGAGACGCCGATCACCAGCGATCGATCGAGCCGCGGCTCCACGCCGTACAGCGAGATGAGTGACGGCGTCGCAAGGGCGACCGGGAGGCGGAGATGGGCGCCGAACAGGTACTGGGCGTAGATCGCGGCATGATCGCTCGTGCCCCGGGCGGCGATCACGACAAGGTCGATCTCGCGATCGGCCAGCCGGGCGATCAACCGATCGGCGATTCCCTCGATCTCGGGCCGGCCGTCGCGAAGCAGCCGGGCGGCGACCTCGGGCTGCTCCCGGATCTCGTCCCTCAGACCCATCGGTTCTACCGACTCCAGGCCTTCAGATCATTGCGGAGGCGTTCGCGCGCCGCGTGACGCGCCGACCTGCCGCCACCGACGAGCTCGAGGCCGTGGAGAGCAGCGCCGGTTACCGGCGGGACGTCGAGGCGGACCAACCTCGCGTCGCGCACGACGGCGCGAACGGCGCTCTCGATTCGGGCGAAGAACGGCTCATCGGTCGTGCTGAATACGCCACCGGCCAGGACGACCTCGACGGGGCGGCGGGTCATCGCCGTCCGCCGCGCCAGGGCGACCGCCATCGTCGCGAGCTCGTCGGCCAGGCGGTCGACGATCGAACGGGCGACCGGGTCGCCGTCGCCCGCAGCGCCGAACACCACCGGCGAGAGTTCGCCGACCCGGGCGTCGGCGATGCGATCGTCGTAGAACGCTCGCGTCACGGCCGACGGCCGGCCGAGGCCGAAATGGGCCGGGACGAGACGCTCGAGCGACGTCCGCGGCCCTCGTCCGTCTCGGGCACGAACAGCGGCGGCCAGCCCCGACATCCCCACCGATGTCCCTCCGCCCCAGTCGCCCGAGATGTCGCCGACCCCGTCGAATCGGGCCGTCCGGCCGTCGGGCGCGATCGCCGCCCCGTTGATCCCCTGGCCGCAGATGAGGGCGATCCCCCATCCATCGCTGGCCCCGGCCCACAAAGCGCCGGTGCAGTCGTTGACGACGATATCGCGCTTGCTGAGCCGGGCGCCGGCGAGTGCCCGCTCGAGCATCCGAACGTCCGCCGTGAAGTCGGCGCCGGCGATGGCGTGGACGCCGATGGTCGAGATCGGTCGAGCCGAAGGATCGAGCCCGGCTTGGCGGGCTACCTCCTCGACGAGTCCGACGAGGCGATCGATGCCGGCCTCGAGCCCGACCGCCTGATGCGACGTGGTAGGACCGCGAACGGCGGCGAGGAGCCTGCCGTCGGGGGCGACCAGCGCGACGTCCGTTTTCGAGTTGCCACCGTCGACGGCGAGAACCGAGGTCGTCAATCTGCGTGCTGCGTCGGCAGGCTGCCGAGCTCGTCCACCGCGACGAATGTCGCCCCGCGCTCGCGAAGCGCCGCGACGATCCCCGGAATGGCGCCCAGGGTCTGGTTCGGCCACGTGTGCTGCAGCACGACGGCTCCATCGCCATGGGCCGTCACGCCGTCGATGACCCTCGCCGCGACGACGTCCGTTGAATTGGTCGGCTCCCAGTCCTCGGCGCTCACGTCCCAGCCGACCTCCCGGTAGCCGAGCCCCTCGATCCGGGCGATCAACCGCGGATCGTCGCCACCGGCCCCGAACGGACAGCGGAACCATGGCCGCGGATCGACGCCCACATGCTCGAGAATCGCCTTCTCCGCGTCCCGCAGGTCCGTCGCGAGACCGGCGGCCGACAGGAGCGGCATGCGGGCGTGGTAGAAGGAGTGGCTGCCGACGAGGTGTCCCTCCCGCCCGATCCGCCGGGCAATCGCCGGATATGCCTCGGCCCAGCGGCCCTGGACGAAGAACGTGGCACGAACGCCCGCCGCGGCGAGCGCGTCGAGCAGGCGCGGGGCGTTGCCTTCGTCGGCCGGCCGATCCGGATGCTCCGCGTCGAACGTGAGGGCGACCCGGAACGCCACTACTTCTCCACCCCGGTGATGACGATGCCGCGGATGAAGACACGCTGGAAGACGATGAACAGGACGACCGGCACGATCAGGGTCATCATCGTGCCCGCCTGGATGTAGGCCGGGTTCTGGTAGTAGATACCGTTGAAGCTCGCCAATCCCACCTGGAGCGGGTAGAGCTCAGGGTGTCCCGAGAGGTAGATCAGCGGCCCGAAGAAGTCGTTCCACGTGTAGACGAAGTGGAAGATCGCGACGGCGATGATCACCGGCCACGCCTGCGGCAGGACGACCGACCGGAGGATCCGGAACGGCCCGGCCCCATCGATCGCCGCGGCCTCATCGAGATCGCGCGGGATCGTCAGGAAGTATTGGCGGAGCAGGAAGACGTCGTAGGCATTGGCGAAGAACGTCGGGACCAGCAGCGGCAGCCACGTTCCGACCCAGCCGATCTTCACGAAGATCGTGTACGTCGGGATGAGCGTCACGGCCGTCGGCAGGAAGATCGTCGCGATCAGCAGCGTGAACAGCAGGCCCCGTCCTCGGAACCGGAAGCGAGCAAAGCCGTAGGCGACGAGCGTGCACGAGGCGACGGTCCCGATCACGCCGATGATGGCAATCAGGATCGTGTTCCGCAACAGCAAGGGAAAGTTGATGAGGTCCCAGACGTCCGCGTAGTTCCCCCACTTCGGCGAGAGCGCGAACGCCGGCTCGAGCGTCCGCCACGAGCCCGTCCAGGTGATCAGGCCAGCGCCGGGGTTCGCCGGGTCGACGAACTTGCTCTCCTGCCGGCCCTTCGTGACAAGCGCCAACTCGCGAACGGCGCCGTCGATCGGAACCTGGTAGACGTCGTAGTCCCGACCCTCGAACTCGTAGGTAATCGGATCGGATGGCAGGAACGGCGAGTGGAGCTGGCTCGTCTGCTCCGGGCTTCGGATCGATGCGATCGCGGTGTGGAGCAGCGGCGACAGGAAGGCGACGATGATTGCCATCATCGCCAGGGTCAGGATCGTCGTGCGTGTGACCGAGGCGGCGTCTCGCGGTCGAGCCCTGCGTCGCTCGATGATGCCGGTCGGCTCCCCGATCCCGCCGATCTCCTCGACAGCTTTCATGGCCGTCTCACCGCTCGCCGGCGTAGTAGACCCAGCGTCGGGAGGCTCGGAACAGCACCACCGTCACCAGGAGCGCAATGATGAAGAGCGCCCAGGCAAGGGTCGCCCCATATGACATTTGCTGGAACGTGAAGAAGGTCTTGAAGATGTAGAGGTTGTAGAACGCGGTCTCGCCGCCGGGCTCGCCGGTGCCGTTGAAGAGGACGAGCGGCACGAGGAAGTATTGGAGGACGGCGACCATCGCCAGGATCAGCGTGTAGAAGATGACCGGCGACATCATCGGGATGGTCACGTTCTTGAGCTGGGCCCACCAGCCGGCACCATCGATCCGGGCGGCGTCGTAGAGCTCGGTCGGGATCCCGCGCAGCCCGGCGAGATTGACGATGATGCCCGCGCCGATGCCCCAGATGCCGGTGATCACGAGGGCCGGTGTCACCCAGCCGATGTCGAACAGCCAGCTGGGCGGCTCCTGGATGCCGACGAACCGGAGGAACTCGTTGATCCAACCGGTATCGCCGAGCATGCTCTGCCAGATCAGCACGCCCGATACGAACGGCACGACGTAGGGCAGAAAGAGGAGGACCCGGAAGAGGGCGCTCCCCCGGAGGTGGCGACTGTTCAGGGCAAGGGCCAGC
>Ga0184623_10000388_pt1 | contig 18642 bp, 17 predicted proteins | sample PLM1_100_b1_FD_133138 | JGI IMG/M metagenome (GOLD analysis project Ga0184623, IMG submission 133138) | Groundwater sediment microbial communities from an aquifer in East River, Colorado, USA - PLM1_100_b1 | ecosystem: Environmental > Terrestrial > Soil > Riparian zone | place: USA: East River...
TAGAATCAACTGAGCCCCTCATCTATGACATCATCGTTCTAAAGTACATTTATTCTTATATACTGTAGTATCTATATCTTGATATCGCCCAAAGATCATATATTTTAAGGTGGATGTCTATTAATTTTCTGAGATCGACCTCATTTGTATCTAAAATATAAGAAAATCTACAGCGTTCCAATTAATCCATAATACAATAATTGAATAGTATCAAACATGATCTAAATTAGTAGAGTTAAAACAGCAATATCACTAGAGATATTAGGATTGATTCTCATGGGCATCTCATGGATACACCATCAATGTTTTTGTCGACATTGGTGATTAGCTAGTAGATATTGATCTATTAAATAATATTTGTTAATTAATGCAATATTTTATTTCAATCCAAATAGTTTCTTCAGCGCCTCAAGGATTGGATTACCTTCTGGAGCTATCGTTGGGGTAGTAACATTTGATGTAACATTTGTTGTTGGCGCTATTTCTGGGGTAGTAACATTTGATGTAACATTTGTTGTTGGCGCTATTTCTGGGGTAGTAACATTTGATGTAACATTTGTTGTTGGTTCTGCTGCTACTGACTTGAAATCTTTTACATATAAATAATTATGTTTTTCATTGTATTCGAGATCTGAAATAGTTATCACCTTAAACTTGTTATCATGAAGATATTTCATTTCCTTCTGAAATAGATCCACGTCAGTAACTGAGTCTTTCTTGCTATCACCTATTGTATGATACATGATTATTGGAATTGCTTTTATTATTCCACCTTTATTATATCTAGATTGGCTGTTCACAACATCAATGAATCTTTCTAGCGCTTGCGATTCGGTATATGAATTTTCTACTTTCTCAAAGTCATGGCTCCAATTTCTTATAGAATACTTGTTGGCATATGTAGGGGTACCATTTTCTGTATATGTTCTACAATCCTTTTGACCATACTGCTTCATTCCATCACATCTTAGAAACATGAGGGGATCATTCCCTCTTGTTGCAAAGTCATAGTATTTTGCCACAATTTCAACTACAGTTTTATCTTCGGAGCCTGTACTGAATGGATATTCAAAGCTTGTAGGCTTTATCCCATAATCATCAAGACACTTTCTTGATTTTCCGACTTCATATTCAACAGATTTCTTTGGTAGTTCTGTAAGCCGCACATGTGACATGCTATGAGAGCCTATATCATGTCCTTCATCGTGCAATGTTTTAATCTCCTTCCAATTCATGTATCCATTTTTCTTACCTACAGAGTTACATATCACATCAAAAGTAGCCTTAAATCCATATTTGTCAAGAATCGGCTTTGCATTCGTGAATTGAGTCTTGAGGCCATCTGAAAAAATGAAAATTATTACCTTATCGTCATGTCTTTTGTTTTCCGCTGATTTTGTAGTCAAACCTGAAAGAAAGTTATGTTCGTATGAAAGAACCGACAAAAATGCCATTAGAAACCCTATGATTGAAAGAGTGATTAAAGTGCCAAAATTTCGACTGCTCTTCAACGTCAATTACCAAATCGATATTACATATAATAAAGATATTGGAATGAAATACTTCCTAAAATTTTCACAGTATGGAGCTCAGCGTAAATATACATGTGATATAGAATAATGTGAATGTAGACAAAACTGTACATCAAGTTTTTTAGTACAGTGATATTTTACAATCAACCCTTGAACCAAGTAAATATTTATTAACCATAAATCTGATGTCAGATTTGCGAATCCAATAGAACAGATTGAAGCACAGTAATACATCTCTAATTTTAGTTACAAAAAGGTTGCTAGATTAATCAATATTTGAAATTGTTGTTAGTATCAAAAACAAGGAAGGTTGCCATGAGAAAATGTTACTGTGGAGACCTACATATTAAAGTCTGAATACAGACCAACTAATCACATATATTTATTTGATTTTCAATCCATTAATATAAAGGGATTTTAGGTTGGCAAATAAGATACTAAGATAGAGCAACATGTATTCATTAATTCTTATATAATTTCAACAATTTTTTTCTTACGAATGATAAAACAAATATCAATATGGCAAGGACTCAAATCGGTTAGATTGATTTAAGCATTTGAGTGAATTTTATTCCCCCTGCCTGACTCATGTTACAAATATTTCTGTGCTGATTCGCAGGGGAAATGCTAATTTATATTATTATATACAATAACATTTTAATGGAGTTTAAGATACCTTAAAAAGGATACTAAATTAGTAATTATTTCTAGACTGGTCCAGACTATTTTTTACACTTTCGAATACTTTTGTATAGTTTTACATAAAGCGGACTCTAATAAAGGAACAAATTTGGTTTGGGCCAAAGGGATTGTGAATTGTTTTTGACACAAATTATCGGCCCACTTCTACTCCTATGTGAGGAACTTGGATACTAGTCTGGACAGAGTGCTGAGCCTAAGCATTTATTCGGCGCATTCGCAATGTTTCCCGTCTTGTCGTCTTCTTCTAACGCTGAGCTTGTCTGTGTATTTGATGCTATTGCATTTCCACCAGTCCCGTTTCCATCGCTTGTCGCATTAATCATGTTTACTCCTGTCGTGTTAGCGTTCGTCATATTCTGTGCATTGTCGTAACTAAGCTCTGCACCAGCAAGGATAGATAGGATAGATAGCATCCCTCCTAGAGTGGAAATGATTAGAATACCGCTACTCATTTCTTTCAACTCTCTTATATTGAGTCACAGAATGATAATGCTAATCTGAACTCTTCTGGGCTCGTGTAAATTCCACGTTGTTCGTAGCCTACTATTTTTTCTCTACATGTAGAATATTGTTTCATCATCCCTTCTGTGTATGATATTCCTGCATACATCAACAAAATAATTGCCATAATTATTGCTACTGATGTTAGCAATATTGCGGAGGTCTTTGGTTCTCCATGTTTTGACTTTGTAATTTCATTTGGTCCTAAGAGCGGAGTATCTAGTATGATACTCATTTTAATATCTCCATTTTAATTATTTTTGAATTCATAAGTTAATATACGCTGAAACGACCATTTTAAGCCTAGTAAAATCTCTTTTTTACTAATATCAAACCTTTGGTATTTTTAATGTTTGAATTTTTTTTAGATCTATTATTAATAATATTAAGATTTAGAAGAATCCAACTTTCTTAAATAAAATTTATATAGTACATTGTCACCTAAGTTTTTATCATGATGAATACGAAAAGTACAGTAGCTGTAATTCTCGGGTTCAGTGCTATTCTAATTGTTGGATCAAATTCTGCATTGGCTCAAAGCAAATTCAATGAAGATGACTTTAAGATAAAGGACTTTGGCATCAAAGATGGGATTCCGTGGTTAACTGTAGAAGGTAAAGCAGGAGGATCAACACCAGAAAACGCAAGTCTCATATACGCGTACGCCTTTGTGACTGATAACGGTACTTATGCTGTTGCATCGCATGGAGTCGAGGACAGTGCAGAAGTGGAGAACGATACTGAATGGCATACACATGGAGTTACTCTAGACGAGAAAAACTGTGTAGCAAAACTTAATGACGATGGGGATGCTGAAGTCAATGATATGGTTAAAGTTACCAATATCACAGCAACAAAGGTTGACAAAGTAATGACAGCTGAGTTGACTATTAATAACGAAGATGCATCAGTTTGTGTCAGCAAGCTAATCGACTCTGCTCCATAACCTTTTTTTAGTTTTAGAAATTTATTTAACTTATTCAGAACCACAGTTTCAAATTCCTAGAATACTGTCTCTGGGTTTCTCTAATACGAAGAAGATGAAGGTATAGTCAAGCCCAGTACCATCGTAATGAACCACCTTATCTTCATAGCTAAAGTCTATTGGTTCTGTAAGGATTAAACCATTCAGTTCTGCAACCTTGAGCACATCCTCCTCTATTTCCTCTTTACTGAAAATATTATCAGGATGACTCTTAGGATTATCTTTTGTCTTTACTATATTGAGTATCTTATCAGGCCAGTAGTCTGTAGACGTCAAAAGCATTCCACCTTTTTTCATTATTCTATTCATTTCCTTGAAATAATTTTGAATATTAACCCCATGTTCTATGACTGACAATGATGTAATATAGTCAAACATATTATCTTGGAAATTAGTTTTCTCAAGATTTTGAATTGATATATTAAAAGTCTTGTCTTCATGCATTTCGATAATTGGTCTATAGCGAGAGGAGTCAATTTCCGTTAAGCTGGAAGGTATCTTTTTTAGGAATAGGTCGCAACCGTATAGATTTTTAAATCCAAGTCTTTTCAATATGGATAGCATGGGGGAGCCATTACATCCTACATCAAGGATGAAGGTGCTTCTATCTCCTTCGTTTATTATTTTAACCATTTTGTATGTGTCCCACGTTTTTACTTTATCAGGATGGGCTAAAAGACCTAGAGAGCGTAGCTGATCGATGGCGTAATTTACTTCAGATGAATTTTTCAGGACAGAATTGTAGGTCATAGTTATAAAATTTGGAATTACCATATTTAAGTATCTTCAGAGTCATGTACTTGTCTGGTTGCTTAGTACTCCCTATGAAATCACCTAAACACAAGAATTGTAATTGAGAACGATAACATCTTAAGCCTTATCTCATCTCATCTGGTAACACGCTGGAAATGAAATAGATATCAGCCTTACCACGCCAGAACTTTTGCAGATTTGGCGGCCGCGTCATCCAATGCTTGCTTAGGTTCTTTCAAACCATAGTAAACTTCATCCAGTGCCTGTTTTATGTGTTCTGCTATTTGGGGATATTCTGGAATATTAGGTCTACCATGTCCAATTTTTATCATATCAACTAATTGACTATAATATGGAATTGTCTTATTTGCTTCTAATACGTAGGAACCCTCTCCTATTGATATCTGAGTTGGAAGATTGGCATGGGATACTACATAGGGAGCAAGTATGTTAGGCTCTAAAATTATCGTCATTAGTTCCCATGCTAGATCTTTGTGATTTGAAGTTTTGGGAATACTTAATTCCCATCCTCCCATCAGAGAGGAAGTCTCATAACTTAGATTTGGTACGGGAAACATCGGTAGAAAGCCAACTTTCTGCTCAAAATCCCGTTTTTGCTCAGTCGTGTTCAAATGCACATGATGCTGTAACGCTTCCGACATAACCGCAAACTTCCTGTTAAGAAACTCTTTCCCCCAGAAATGGTCTTTCTGTGGCTTTATACCTGCATCTATTTGAGCCTTGATGAATTCCATCGCTCTTACACCTTCACTGCCATTATAAGTTGGGAAAAAGTAAACTCCTTTGGTTGGATGTCCTGTCTTTAAGTCCACTATATTTCCTCCCAACATCCATAAGTAAGGATAAAATTCAATGTCAGGCGAATGACTTGCACCAACAAGATGCACCCCCTCTATTCCTTGGGGTCTTAGTATAGTATTTAGCTTTTTTGCAGCTTCGATATATCCATCCCATGTTTTCAAAGAATTTGGATCTACACCTGCTTCGTGCAGCATGTCTTTCCAGTACCATAAACCCCTGATATCAGTCCATGCCCAGATACCATGTATCGTGTCATTATAAAAACCACCGTCCCAGCTTTCTTGATACCAATCGTTTTCTCTTCCCCAGTTTTTCGTATAGTTCGTAAGATCAGTTAAAAATCCTATTTCTGCAAATTCTCCAAGCCAGATCTGGTCAACGCTGATTAGATCAACATTGGTATGGTTAGCAGCCGCTGACAAAAGCTTCGCCCTCATCTCATTATAAGGATATGTAGTATAGTTCATTTGAATATCCAAATTTGGATGTCTAAGTCTTAGCTCCTTAATAGCCGGTAGAATTAAAGATTTCCACCTTTCTGGGTCGCCTTGATCCTCAAGTATTCCATAAAGGGAGACTTGCTTCTTCTGAGCTGATGCCGTAGTAAAACTAGCAGCCGATACTATAATAATACCTAGTAATAGTAACGTTAAAAATGAGGATAATGGACTGTGAATGTTCACACACTGATGTAATTTTCATAAGGCTTTAAGTTTTTTCTTTGTCTCCTGTTGGCATCACATTTTTTGCTTGGGGTATCCAATTCTCATATCACTTCGGTGCTAGGTTCTTTCAGATCCTCAAGAGTTCATTAGCTAAAACTTCCTGTTTTCTCATTAATTATGTGGAGTCGATTATCTATATCAAGTTGATGAAGATGTAGCTCAAGATACCCATCCTGTAATAGTCAAAATTATTTAACAGGCAAACTAAATGAAAAACTGGCTCCTACCCCATTGGGGTTATTTTGAGCCCATATTCTTCCTCCATGTGCTTCTATGATGCCTTTTGAAATATAAAGTCCTAAGCCTGTACCAGACTGTGATGCTGCAGCAAACTTTGAGAAAAGCTTTGGCATTACCTGTGGATCAATACCCCTGCCAGTATCTATTATGGTGACAATTGCTTCCATATTCTGATTATTAGTGTTATGGTTTAGTTGTACATTTATAATAACGGTCCCATTATCAGTATACTTTAGCGCATTAGTCAGCAAATTAGAAAGTACCTGATAAATTCTATCTTTATCTGCAAATACAGTGATTGATTCTTTAGGTTCAAAGACAATTTTAATGTTCTTACTTTTGATTTCTGTATCGGGCCTGTTTTTAATGTCACTTATTACATCCTCAATCTTCTCATTGAGTTCAACGGGCGATTGTGAAAGCTTTAGTAAACTGCTTTCAATTTTCGTAACATCTAAAATATCCGAAGAAAATCTTTGAAGTCTTCTTGCGTTTCTCATGATCACGTCTAAGAGTCCACGTTGGTATGAATCAGATATACGATCACGTAAAACATCCGTTAGTCCAAGGATAGGCTGGATTGGAGTGCGTAATTCGTGTGCAGCAATGTCTATAAACTCTTGCTGTAACTTGTGATGTTTTTTTAACTGTTCGTTTGCTTCCCGCAATGAAACGTTAGAATTCGTGAGCTGCCTTGCCATTATATCTAGTGAGGCATTGGATTGGCTCAACTCGGTAGTTCTTTTGATCACCTCTTTCTCCATTATGTTGTTCCACCTAAGTAGGATTATCACCAAGAAAATAACCGAAGCAAAAACTCCCACTAATAAAGAATAATTCTTGAGTCTCTCTGCGAAGAGTGTCTCTCCTATGTTTGAAAAAACTACATTCGTTGGCGTTACCACTTGGAGAAAGTATGTCGGTTCGCCTTGTACAATTATGGGCTGTCCTGTATTGATCCTTTCTGTCTTTCCATAATCATAAATGCCATAGTTTGAATCTCCGCGTAACAGGCTTTGTGTTAGATTGTTTAGAATCTCATTATGATTAACGAAATTCTGTACTACGTCTCCAAAAAAATTCTTTCCAACTAAGTTGCTATCGGCACCTACAGCAAGTATAGTTCCACTCTCATCGTATACAACTAGGAATTGCGAGTTGATATCATGCACATTTCCATATCGCGCAAAAAATTTTTCTGTTGGTATTGATGCTCCTATTAATCCAATGTACTGACTATTTTCTCTATTTATAATAGGAACTGCAATATACACAGTGTATAAACCCAGTCTCTCAAAACCTTTTGAAAACAATGGTTTTAAATCACGTCTGACATCTATTACCCACTCTCTCTGGGAAAAATCTGCACCAAGATACTTATCTGCGCCGGCCGAAGATAGGCTTATAGTTACAACATCATTCTTATCTAATACAAAAATTTTGTCTACTATGTCTTGTATTAAGCTGTACTTCTCTTCCATTAGACCCTTAGTTTTTTCCGTATAGAGTTGTCCTTCCTGAAGATTTGCAGAATTTGCCAGACCGTCAAGAACTGTCATAACTAAAGTGAGATCCGAACCTATATGTTGGGACAGACTCTTTGAACTTGCCAGCTGTCGCTTAACTTGTTCTGTCAAAAGATTACCTTTCACATTATTCTCTGTCATAGTCTGGAAGAAATAAAATGCGATAAAGGAGAGTATGACTATTGTTATTACTGAAAGAATTCCTATTTTGTAAAGCCTTGGTAAAGAAAGGAACATTTCGTCACACCTCTAATAATACGCTATAACACTCTAATTTCCTTTTCTGAGGGTGACCCAGTCTTGTAAAGATATTGTTGCAAATGCATGGAGTATTGACAAGCTATAGTTACTAGAATTTCAGGTGTCACAATCCAAGACACTTTGCAGAATTGAAAGTGGCCTCTTGCAAGACCTGTTTATCGTTTATTCCTTTGAATAAGACACGATTTATCAGATCTTTCATATCTTGAGCAATAAAGGAGTATTCCGGAATATTAGGACTACCATGTTCAAATGGTATAATGTCTATCATCTTGTCATAGTATAGAAATGAGGAGTAATACGAATTCATTGTAAGAGCTTCACCAATATCCCACTGTGTCGGAAGGTCTTATTAAGTAGAGTTTGCCAGCCTTCACGATGAGTGTAATAACAATCGATGACATTCTTATTTTTTGGAACCAATTGACATAGCAACATTTTGGCACCTTAAAGGATATTTTTTTTCACTATTTCAATAAACTTTTCTTTCTCGACTGGCTTTTGGATTAGTTGCTCCCTCCTTAAATCAGGCAACAGTGTTAGGATTTCCTCAGCTATTTCAAGACATGTTGAGAAAAGTATTCTTACATCATTCTTGACAGCTCTAAGTTTGTGATATAGTTGGAAACCATTAATTTCAGGCATCCTTATATCACTAATTACTAAATCATAAGTTGAAGGGTCTGTTTGTATATAGTGTCTCAGCGCTTCACGAGAGCTTGAAAATGATTTTACCTCGAATCCTGCAAGCGTCAGAAAATTTTGTAGTACAAATAAATCATCGATTTCATCATCTATAAGTAAAATTTTTGGAATGCGTGAAGTTTTTGTAATACCTTCAATAGCATATTTTTTTATCCCTTTCAGAGATCCATATAATGAATCGGCAGTGCTGGTGACTCTTTGTTGCCTTCTTGAAAGTAAGTAAATGACATAAGAGTACTTTCCTACTCCGGAATAATAATCGTCGACTTGATTAAAGATGTAATTATTATTAGGTGGACGAATCGATCTTATGACTTGGTAAAGATCGTTTCCGATTACAATTCCATTAGGTGGTGCGCATAAATTTATCTTGGAGCAAAGGTTTAGTGTTGACCCAAATAGATCTTCAATATCGAAACCCTTCAATTGAACTCTTGCTAGTTTTCCGTAGTCGGCACTCACTCTATATGAGATGCTAGGTAATCTCTGCTCGTTAAGCAGATTATTAATAGTGTGTTGTTCTTCTATCTGAGCAAAGCAGCATTCAAGAACATTTTCAAACGCCCTCATGTTTGTCGAATCTACTGTATCCGGAAAATATGATATTATTCCGTCACCCACAGTCTTAATTACCTTCGCACGATATTTCTTAAGAGTATTTACCATCGTGTTAATAAATATCGCATAAAAATTTCTAATATTTTTGGAATTTCCTATGGTTGATACTATTTTGGTCGAGTCGACTATATCAACTATAGTCATACAATAATTTTCAGATTTGTCAGTAAAGAATATCTCGTTGTTATCGTTTACTTCGATTTGAGTAGGCATATAAGAGCTTATAGGATCTTGAAATAATTCATGAACTGGTCGCGTGATACTAGATGGTGTCATAATAATCAACGCTCTCTAATGGAATACTTTTAATTGCTTTTAAACAACGCTTACTCTTCAATCACTGATCATTAGATAAGTCTAATATCTATCATTTACTTGTTTTTATGTTGGATGCAAGAGAAGAAATTAGAATAGCTGAAATGCAAAGACGTTTTTTAATAGATAATAATTGCTACATATTACAAATCTATCCTGATTTTCTTCATCACTACATCTGACTAGAGTTATATGATAAAAATGAGACTTGAGCACTTCAAAGATAGTAGAAGATAATTGATCTTGATTGAATGGTAAAAACGAGATTTTAGATTCATAAAGGTATAGGTTGATACTATTGAATGGAACAATAAGTCATAAGAAATATTCTTACAAACATTCAGTAAGCCAGGCCGTACAATACATGAAGTAGGAAAAGACGTCACTTATCTTTGTAATAACATCGTGGTCCAAATTCTGACACATTGGCGGAAGTACAATCAGTTGCTATAACTCTAAGACAATTCTATTTATATGATTCATTTGTTTTTCAAGTCAGTAAAGATACTTCGATCATATTGATCATCGAATCTAGTACAATGAGACCATTAATTTTCACTATGTGTTGCGATATATGTTGAGGTACATGATCGATTCAATATCAGAGCTATCGGACAAGAGCAGGCAAAATAAAGGAAAGGTTTGTTCTTACACCATTTGGATCATTTTCTGCTTTACTATCTATACTTGATCTATGTAATCTCATATAACCAACCATTGATCAAAATCTGAGAAAAATAGTAGAACAATAAATGGATATTTTACGAAAGTTTTATTTTACTATTAGAGATTGCAATCACATGCCAAGTGCAATTTTGATACTCCTGAGAAAATTTTCTTTGTCAACAGGTTTCTTTATAATCTCTTGTGAACCAATACCAGGAAATATAGTCGTTAATTCTTTTGCAGCATCAAGAGCAGAGGCAAATATAATTTTAGAAGATGGGTTCAATGCTTTCATACACTGATATAGCTGTAGACCATTGAGATTTTCCATCCTTATATCCAAAATAACTAGATCATAAAGGTTAGGATCCGACGTAAACGCCCTTAGTGCTTTATAAGAATCTGCAAACGTCTTCACATCAAATCCTGTGTAATATAAAAACGATTCATACGTTACCAATACATCTGGCTCATCATCAACGATCATAATGTATGGCTTGTGTTTAGTGTGTTGATCAAACTTGCTACTAGTTGCGTCCGCCAATTGATTAGAGAGGTGTTGAATGTCATCTCCGTTTGAATTTGGACTTGGATTGGGATCTTGATCATTGTTGATATTATTAACTGAAGCCTGATGCATTAATCTTCTCATAACATTTCTTCCGGTCTCTGTTATTGATATGTCTGTACTAATATCTAACCATCCAAGAAGTTTTAGCATCTTAATGTACCTTAAGCAGACATTATAATTTAAACCTGTTTTTGTGGCTAAATTGGTCTTTTTTGTAGAGCCATTCTGATATAATACGGAGAGAATTCTCTTTGTCACATCAAAAGAAAAAGATCCAATGCTCTCTGCCATTTCTGAAATCTTAATGTTTCCGTTATATGAAATTTCCTTATATCATCACTACATCGATTAGTTCTCGTTTAAATGAGTTTGACTATGGTTGAAGGTTTGCAACAAAACTAATGATTTAGCATACCTGACAATATAATGAGTTCCAAAAGAGAATGAGATACTCTTGATGTTATCTTTAATAGAATATTTGAAATCTTGGGGAAAAACCTGATAATGTAAATGCTGATATCCACTTTCAGTAATTTTGATTAAGATCTTTGCACCCAAATTAAATGTAATTATCACAATAGAACTCATAACCTATTGTTATCTGATTCCGCTTTCTTACTTCGGCCTGAATATCTGCATCTTTTTATCCTTTATAACTTGAAGTCAATTTGATTTTTCCCTGCGTCTACATCCATCTATATCACGTTACCAATATCAACATTTTTTAGGCTTACAATCAGATTACATCAACTAAATGGAGTTTAGTGTTGCATTTTGGAATTTACAAAATCTCTTTGATGTTAATTCAAGTGAAATAGCGACAGACCTTGAATTTATTCCAGAAAAAGGGTGGACAAGAGAGGTTCTCGATAAAAAATTAGAGAATTTGAGCAAACCGCTAAAATCTATGAATAATGGCAATCCTCCAGATTTAGCTGGTTTTTGTGAGATAGAGTCAGAAAAACTCGCGAGAGAGTTGTGTGAAAGTATAAGATCTGGATATTACGAAGTTGCAAAGTACATCGATGGATCTGATATAAGAGGGATTGATACGTGCTTGATTTATTCAAAAGATATTTTTGATTGTATTGAAACTCGATCCTTCCGAATAAATTTTAGATATCCAACAAGGGATATCTTTTTGGCAAAACTACGAGTAAAAGAGAATAATTCTGAGCTATCCGTCTTAGTTAATCATTGGCCGTCTAGGAGAGGAAAGAAGGATGGTTTTGAACAACATGATACCGAATTTTCAAGATGTATGGTTGCAGAAAATTGCGGGAAAATCGTGGACGACCTACTAAAAATTCCTTTTGAGGAGATCAAGTATTCACCGCATGATATTCTATCAAATAAGAATTATCTTGATATGCTTAACTCACGATGGAACAAGAATGTACTTTTGATGGGAGATTTTAACGATGATCCATTTGACAAGAGCATTTCAAAATACCTTCGCGCCAAAAACAATAAGGAGATATTTATTGAATTGAACGAAACGCTTGAGATTCTTAGAAATACAAATAGAGACAGAACAGATAAACAACATTACTTGGATTACACAACACCGCTCTATAATTGCATGTGGAACCTTCCTGGCTTTTCTTATTATCATTGGAGAAATAATTCTACGAATCTCTTTGACCAATTTATCATATCTAGGGGTCTCTTGTTGGGTGTGCAAAAATTAAAGATGAATCTCGAAAATGTCAGAGTGTTCAATAATGGACTGACCATTGGTGAAAATCTTTCTAATGATGATTTTGTTCCAAGAGATCCCGAAAGATATCATCCAGCCCAAAGGGGAATTCCGATGACCTTTGAGTATTTAAGAACCAACAGTCGCATCCCAAAACATCGGATACCAAATACTGGTTTCAGTGACCATTTTCCAATACATGGTACTATTGAAGCAATACCATGATGAGATTAGTTCTGTACTGATGGTTCACAAAATAAGGATTTAACATAATTTTATTGAGCGTGCGAGAGTGATGGCTCTTTCTAGATCGTCATTCAAAATTTCCTGTTTCTTAAACTTGTTATTAAAGTATATCAAATCTATCATTTTCGCATTGTCCATATTAACTATAGTTGTAATATTATTCCCATTTCTAGTACTCCCGCCAAATATACGATTGGTGTTGCCCGTAAGTACTACAAGTTTGTCTACAATATTGAGTGATTTTGTAGCGTTAGAAATTTGAGCTCGAGTTTTTGAAGGCTCATCACTAACAACAACTGACACAGCAATCTTTGATCCGTAATTATCGTTGTAGATGATATCGATTCCATCCCCAATTACATTATCAAAATTCAACTCATTTACATATCCTTCATAGTTAGTGAGTGTCAAAAGATTGCGTACGGCTTCGCGTATGTCAGATTCAACTGTTTCCATATTGCTAACACCTTTCTTGATCTGGATAAAATCTGATAAAGGTACATTCATTAAACTTCCCCTTATTTTAGATCCAGGATAGATATTTTTTATGGTATCATCAATTATTGATTCGTCTATCATAAACGAGTCCCGTTTTGACGCTTCTTCAGTTGCATGATAGAAAATGTTTAACATTGATCGTACATTTCTAAAGTCTGGAAATCCATCATATACTAATTTAATTTTTGTTGAAAGGTCACTTTCCTGAGTAAAAGTAAAAAGTTTATTCTCATCGTAATTTCTTATATATTCAAGGATAATGTCATTAAGTTCGAATAGAGTGTTGGAACCAGCCAGATCAATTTTATAATTTGCTTTCTCTAGTCGATCAAATACTGATGGATTCTCTTTTTTAATTTCATCATACGAAGAAGGAGTGAGTATCAACATTAGTATAGACGACGGTATGTGAGCATTAATTATTGCTTTAACAAAATCTAACGATTCTTTTTTTGAATCAAACTCATCAAATTGAAATATAGTTAATTTATTCAATAGCTTTAGATTCATATCGGCGATCGCACTTAAACTATTTATCACACCCTCAAGCGATCTAATTTTAGAGACATCACTTCTTAATTTGTCTTCTATTAGAGACCTAATAATTTCGATTTGTATTTCAGAAAAGTCAGAGCTGAGAATTTCAGGTACATATTGAAAATTTAATTTCTGTTTACCTTTCAAAATTTCCTCTGCTCTGTGTTTGAGATTCTTGTTTCCACTCAGATTATCTAGAAATCCATAGTTGAGGGCCTTTTTCACATATTTGCTGTTGTCTTCAGCCTTATTGCATAAAAAATAAAGTATTTTCCTTCTTAAACTTTCAATATCATCACGGCTAAATCCCCCGAGTATTGAATCATAAATGTTATGGATATCCCTCGGCGAAACTTGAGACAAATCAACGTAGGAGGTTATGGTATTTTCTACCAGCTCTGGCAATCCTTTAACGTGATATGCAAGGTGGGTCTTGCCTGAACCGACGTCTTGAATCATGGTAATCAATCTAAAGTCACTATCTGTTGGTCTTGCAGTATCGAGTTTTGAATATAGATCAGAAAGGCAAGTAAGTATGGCCTGTCTTGCATCCTTGTGTGTTTTTCCTCCAAGGATTTGACTATCGGCAAACGAAGGGGTCGGACTACTTGGATATGGATTTATTTTGAGACCATAAGGATACATTCTCATATACCTCTCACAAAACCATGAAGTAACCCTCTAAGGATTACACCTTCATTTCCTCCAGTGGATAGCTCGTATTCATTATGATAAGCATTAACTAGTTGCTCAACAAGTTCATAAAAGTCACTCTTACTCAATTCGAATTTTTCACTTAGCTCACTCCTAACTTGGCCCAGCTCAATCCAACCTATTGAGGTATTTGATCTTGAGAGAACGGTATCAAACTCGATTTTGAAATTATCTAAATTGACTAAACCATTTTGAGATCCAGGATTGTCCGCCTTTAAAAGTTCAATTAAATTGTTAATTGCATCTCTAACACTATTTGAATGATTATCTAGTTTTCTTTCAATTAATTTAATACGTTCAACTAAAATTCTAAATTTCGGATCGACATTATTTAGATGCTTGAGATATCGCTCCGATGTCCAACAATAATATGCCGATCCCTTTTTATCCACACATACTTTTCCATTATTAACTAGATTCTCCAGGGTCTGATCGAGATCAAATGAAATAAATTCTTTTTTTAAATCAGATTTTTTTATCCCGTATGAACCAGTGGAGAGTATTTTCTCTAAAACTAATTCTTCTGATGACATGTAAAATTATCAAAATTTTTTTATTTAAATTATGGTGTAATAGAACTGATTACCCATTATCAAGAATTTTAGATTAAAGATAATGTTATTAGTTTATTTTTAGATATTAAGAAAGGGATGAAGATTACTCTTTGCTGATTACTTAGATGATGAAAGTACTAGGGTAACTGACCATATTTTTTCTATTTAACCCAGATTATGAAATAGGTCTTTATAGAATAAATGACTCCATTAATGATGAATAAATAAATAACTTGGGCAAGTATTTATCCTATTCTACAATATGCCTAAGAGATTTTTCAATACCTTCGATGATTTTAAAAAGAACTTACATAGATATGACGCATCATTAATTGATTACAATGGCAATTCAATCCCATGTATCTATATCAATTCAAATAGATATTATGATATAATTAGAAAAGTCGCTGGGAATAAACTAGCTGTTGATGTACTATTGGATTTATTTCACGATTCCAGACACGTTTTTGTAGATATACTTATGACGTACCTTGATTATGGTTTTGATGAAAACTATCTTTTTTATGCTAATGATATGCCTCAATTCTTTGAAGCATTAGCAAAGACTGGATTAATTGCCATTACACCGTCAAATGCTGAAACTATTTCTCAAGTGAATTTGCTTGTAATTCAGCTTCCTAGAAAAGACAGTGCTGAAAGTGCGTATAATCAAATGATGGAGATAATAAATAAAGCAAAGCATAGTGACAAAATGTAGGCAAAAATTATTTGCGACGGCCGGGATTTGAACCCGGGTTACCAGATTGGCAATCTGATGTCCTAGACCAAACTGGACGACCGTCGCATCACATCTAGTGATGAAAAAATATTGCTTATTTTAACTGTTTCTTTATTTTAGATGCATTATTTTTTGGAAAAATTACAAAAAGAACATCCAAAAAATTCATCGGTGTTTCATCACTGTAAGTTAGCTCAAACAATGATAGTGTTAAAGTATTGCAAGCTATGTCATTTACACATGTGTTAAGTTTTTCTCTCTTTCATTGGTAACTCAAACGATGATGATTACAGTCGAATATCCTCTGCTTTCAGATACGTAGTTATCATTTAATTCTTCTACAATAATTGTTATAGAAATAATACTGCCTTTTTCACATTTTGATGCATTAAGTGTTATGTAATCATCCAAGATATCAACAGTATTCATGCTTTCATCACTTACCGTATATGAGACAGGAGAACTTGATGATATGAGAAACAACTCTTTTTTACTGTATTTTCCTAACCTAACCATTCGTCCTTCTTGTGGTATAGCGTTTACTCGTAGAGGTATTGTCCCTTTAAGATGTTTTGCATATCTTTTCGTGCTATTGATAGAAACTTCATAATGAAAAGGGTAGCTCGCAGTGTTTTCTGCCATTTTATTTACACCGTCATTCATAACTATGTCAACTTTCTTTATTGTATTACAAAAATTTCTTATCCAATTATTCGTGGTTCTAACAACATTGTCAATAGAATCTTTCCTTCTGGAAGATTCTTCATTACTAAGTTGATATCTAGCTACCCAATCTTTATAGTCCCTACTTATGTCGTTTATAAACTCAATACACGTATTTTGATAATCTTCAATACTTGTAGCACGTTCAGAACTAGAATCGGTTGCGAACATAAGATAATTTCATAATATTACTAATTAAAATTTAAGGCTTGTTTAGCATAGACAATATAATAGAGCGTTTTCTAGGAATATGCAGAATTAAATTAACTTTCTGTTGAGAGTACGTCAGTAAAATCTGAACTCAATCGGATTAAATTAGTTTAAACTCATTGTTCATTATGAGAAAAATTTCTTTATAGCCCTTATAGAACTCATATTATCTCGTGTAAAACTGCAGTAAATGGCAGTAAAATAGATAATTAGATTGTTTATTCGGACCTACAGGAACTAAAATAAGAATATTTTTCAATTTATGTAAGTATCAATTTAGTATGCTAAAAAAGATACTTAAAATCTAATTCTAAAAGTTACTAACTATTAGTTCATAGAAATGATACTTATCGATACTTTTTACGCAATTACCAGAAGTACAAATGAATATATTAAATTAACTTTACAGAAAACAGAAACAATGTTCAAGGCTGATAAATTGAGTAGTGAATTAAATATTTTGGAATGGATCTTGTATCAAGTTATAGTTCTTGTAAAGTATGTTATTAAAGATAAAATAAAATATTAATTCCCTATTTTAGTTCCGAGAATAGGGTTAGCAAAATCGAAGTTGTGTAATCCGTACCTTATTGTTTTATCTATGCATGGAAGATTATTTTCCATATAACTTGACCATGAAATCTCACATGTTCGACATTTAAATTCACCTGGTACGCCCGGTGGTTTTATTATTTTTGTCATAGTATAGTTATAACATATCAGATATAACAATGCTTGCTTATTTTTTACATGTGTAGAGGGCATCTTGAGTTATTCAATGACTTCGGAAATTCCAGATATATTGATGGAACCTTAAAGATTGAGGATAAGTCTAATTCGGCAGGAAATTTTACTTCTTTCAATTACTATGATATGTTTGGATCATTTGACCTCTAGAATAGTAAATAAAGCGCAGATGAAAAGATATTCTATTATACCGGAGATTTGACACGAGAGAAGAAAGGTAACGTTGCAGAAAATTTTGAATACAATTCAGGTTAGAATTTCGAATATAGACCATCTCTTCAGTTAGATATTTTAAGGGAAAGAACAAAAATATTATTTATGGCCAAATGTCCCGCATGTAAAAAAGAATTTACTAATCCAAAAATGGAATTCCGTATTGGAATTGAGAGTAACGAAAATCAATTTACATACGTCATATGTTCGTGTCCAGTATGTGACATTTGCTTAGGTATTACTACTAAGTAGTTTGTACCTAGATCCCTATTTTTTTAGACAAACACCAAGAATCTAAAATTTATTCACCAGTCTTTGTAATCCTTACTGATTCTAATTCTTCAGCACTCTTAGAGAACCTTGGATTAATTTTGCATAGTCTATGTCAATTCCCAATAGGCTAGCCAATTCATCTGAAGTCATTTCTAAAACCCGTTCTCTGGTTAGGGAATGTCTTAGTAGCAAGTCTATTAACACATCAGGAATATTGTATGACTTGATATCGTGATTCCTACTTGTCGACACTACTGCCATAAATAATAGGCGAGTGTTTATCTTATATAACATTTTTCTATTTTTTTAAATACTTATGAATAATTCCTCAAAATTAAAATTCACGCTAAGATTTTCTTAATGCCATTATAAAAACACATTATTGATTCCATGTTTCAAATCAAATGGAATTTCAATAGTCCTAACCCCATCTACTTTTGATAAATTTAAGTGTCATTGTTATTGCAAGCCTATTACTATTCACCACTCGTTGAAAGGAGTTTTCAAATTGAAATTCAACAGTGATATTTTTAATTGGTTCTACATGATTAATACAGTACAATAATA
>Ga0184623_10000389_pt1 | contig 18612 bp, 13 predicted proteins | sample PLM1_100_b1_FD_133138 | JGI IMG/M metagenome (GOLD analysis project Ga0184623, IMG submission 133138) | Groundwater sediment microbial communities from an aquifer in East River, Colorado, USA - PLM1_100_b1 | ecosystem: Environmental > Terrestrial > Soil > Riparian zone | place: USA: East River...
CGCTTTTCAGCCGAAACTCGTCATCGAGCCGCGGTGTCTGCCAGACTCATCCCGGTGATTGCCGCAGCAGATCGACAATCATGTCGTTAACCGCGGTGCTGAGCATCAAAGATGTCGCTTCCAGTCGCGCCCGGCGGCTGTGGCTTTCATAACTTCACCGGTCACGTGGGCAGCACAATCTGCTGGGGTGGAAGAACTTCAACCAAGCGGCCGTCATCAACCTCGTCGTGGACAAGATGCCGGAACTGCGCAGGCCTTCGCAACGCAGCTCGCGGGCATCGACAAGATCAACATCATCGAGATGGGCAACGGGTCCCCCGGATCCGGCGGTGTCGGCAGACTGATGAGCACGGTGGGCGGCGGCATGACGGCGATGCTTTCGATGCTGAACGACCAGTTCGGCATCGACATCGCCCGGCTGATGAAGGCGAAGAGCGAGGCCGCCGCGGACGAGGCCGAGAAGAAGGCCGAGAAGCATTGAGGTGGGGATCGATCCCGTCTACCTACGAGAGCAGCTGCCTACCCCCACCCATGCGGGAAGACGCGACGAGTCGCTACGCAGGCGACGCAATCAATGAACTACGCGCTGTGGATCGTTCAGGGGCTGCTCGCGTTCATCTTTCTGTTCGCCGGTGGACTCAAGCTGGTGCTGCCGCTCGAGGAGATGATGACGCTCCGTCAGCACGGTGCGCCACTAATCGGCGGAGCGAGTTAGTGTGATGGAGCTGGGGATCGCGGGCCCAGGTCGATCTTCGCCGTCTGGTCGATATAAAGCTGCACGGTCCGGCCGCTGAAGAAGCCATCCCTTTGCAGCCCTTCCGCGGCGCGCCGGACGCAGGCGACGTATTTCTCTCGCGTCAGCGGTTCGTTCTTCTGCAGGAGTCCGAGTCGCCGCCAGGCTTCCGCCGGCGTCTCGCGGAAATCCCACACGCTGTTGCCGTTCATGTCGACGAAGACGCCGTCGCCATTGAGCGGCTCGAGCTCGTTGCCGGTAAACGCGGCGAATGAAGTCGAGCCGGAGGTGCTGTTCGGATATGGGAAGTAGACCCCAAGCGGGCACGCGACTTCGGGGAACGCCAGACCGGGATTCTCGATCGTCCCGTCACGGTTTGCGTCCCCCAGCTCCGCCCAGTCCGATCGCGTCGGCGGCGGCGCGACGCCTTTTTCGACCCACGCGTCGAGCATGTCGACGAAGCGGTCCATCAGCTTCGACATGTCGAGGATCTGGACCTCGCCGCGCCGGCCCGCACCGAACGCCGTCGCTGGGCCCTCTGGCAACGATTCGCCGCCGGAGTGGCTGATGCTCCGCACCTCGTACATCCGCTCCTTGGTGTGCAGCCCCTTGTCCCGCAGAAGGCGGGCATTGTTCCGTTTGTTCGCAAGGTAGCTCGAAGACATGTAGTCGGCCTTCTTCGACGGCCAGATGTTGTTGTACATCTGGTGCGAGATGTCGAGCTGCGGCACGAAGCCCGCCTGCTCGGCATCGCTGGCGAAGAGGACATCTCTCCCATCCTTCATTACCACGGGCAGCCATCCGCCCGCAGCGCCATCGTCCGCCAGGATGCCATCGAAGGACGCCTTGCCATCGGGGCCGCGGTTGAGTCCCGGCGTGTAGTTGAGGCCGCGGCCGATTCGCGCGCCGGCCGAATGGCCATAGAAGTACGTGCGCCGGGGCGGTTGGCCAAGGCGCCGTTCGACGGCCTTCCTGGCGACGGCTGTGAAATCGGTAATGTAGCGGTGGCTGTCGTTGAAAGCCACGTAATCGACCGTCGACCCGTCTTCCAGCACCGCCTTGATTTCGCCGAGTCCTTCGGCCGACGTGCGGCGCGTCTTCACCAGGACGTATCTCTTCGACAGCATGAGCCGGTCGTACTTGTTCAAGTCGCCAAGCGGGTTGGCGCGATCCAGATTCCTGTTCCACGCCTTCAGATTCCCTTGCGTGAACGAGACGCCGCGGCCGTGCACCGTCACCCAGACCTTGCCGTTCCATGCGCTCCGGTCGTGCGGGTAAATGATCGTCATCGCCGCACCTTTGTCGCGCTCGTACGCGGCCACGGCGAAGTAGATCGGACCGGGGTCCGCGGTCTGTTGAAACACGATATCGGGCGAGTTCGTGAGGTACTCCTTGTAATCACCGGTCTTCGTCACGTATCCGTCGACTGTCCCGTTCACGCCGATGTCCAGCCGCTTGAACGTGCGCCCCTCGAACGTAACATCGGTTTCCTGCATCAGGCAGGACCTCGGGCCCACTTTCTGGTCGCGGACCTCGCGCGCCGGCGGCAGAAACTCGTCGCACGAGGTCTGATCGAGATCTTGTGCGCCGGCGGCTGCCGGTTCGGACAGCAGGCTCAATACCGCGATTGCGGCGGCGCCGGTGCACCACACGGAATGTGTCATGGAATTAGCGCAGCGCCCGCGGCGACGCTTCGAAAATGGCCGGCACGTGGTAAGTGAGGACTGCGTTGAGCTGCTTGTCGGAGACAAGCACGGCCTGGTTCTTCCCGTCGAGGACCACGCCGCGCGGATCGAACAGCGTTCCGTTCGGTCCGCCAATTACGTACCGTGGAGGCACGTTTCCGGAGTCCGCGACGCTCCACACGCCGATGTAACCGGTGTTGTCGCCAAGCTGGACCACGAAGATCAACCCGCGCTGGGGTTCCACCGTTACGTTTTGCGATGCAACGAGCCCTGTGATCACGCGCAGCGGTTTTGCGTCGCCGCTCGCCCTTCGATCGAAGATCGAAATCTGCGTGTCGTCCCCGCGTCCGATTCCCCTCGCGACAACGATGAGGAGGTTCCGTGTCGTGTCCACGGCGACGGCGCGGGCCGCGCTGAAACCGGTGTTGGGACCGCTCAGGATGCGCGAAGGCGCGACATCCCCATTCGCGTCCCGCGGGAAGACGAGCACGTCGCCACCCTCGGGAACATAGTACTCGCCGTTGACCTCGTCTACCGCCACTCGATCGAGCGCGATGAGCCTCGTCCTGGGACCGCTGATCACGCGGACCGGTGGCTCCTCGCCGTTGGCCGTCGCACGGAACACCAGGATGCCCTGCCCGAACTGGTGCGGCACGACGATCTCGTCGCGCACTGCGTCATAACCCATCCCGTGCATCGTTCGCCCGAGCATCGTCTTCTGTCCTTCGATCGCCCCGAGCCGCTTCGCCTGTCCGTTCGCCAGCCTGGCGAACACCGCAATCTGCGGGTGGGCCACTCAATTCGGGACGAGGATCCGTTCCCGCCTGGTGTCGTACCCAAGCGTCCCGGGGTTGCCGATCATGAGCGAAGGGGTATCCTCGGGCGCATTGCGGATGATCCGCTTCGGCGCGACGTCGCCCGAGGCCGACAGGTCGTAGACGGTCGCCGAGTGGCCGCCGAAGTTGGTGATCCAGAGCTCGCGATTCTTCACGTCCGCGAAGAGGCCGGTGGGGTTCGCAAGCTTCGTCTTCGGTCCTTTGATGACGCGTTTGGGCGGGACGTTGCCGCTGGCTGCCGCATCGAACACCAGCACGGAATTCTCCGCGTCATTGGCCACGAACAACTCGCGGGCCTGCGGATCGAACGACAGGCCGGTCGGCCAATTCAGCTGCGTCTGCGGTCCCTTGATCACACGCAGGGGTGGAACGTTTCCCGACGCCAACCTTCGGTGCACGATGATCGATGGTTCGTCAATGGTGCCCGAGCCCGGAATGGCGAACTCGCGGCCGAGCGGCCAGTTGCGCTTGCCTTCGCGGTTGCCGGCCGTGGGAACGCCCTCCCGCGGGTCGCTCGTATAGTCCACACCGTGCGTGGAGCCGAAGTTCGCGACGAAGACAACGTCGTCCCTCGCATCAAATGCGATGCCGTGCGGATCCTGGATGTTCGTGCGGTTGCCCTGCAGCATCCGGATGGGCGACTCTTCGCCGTCAGCATTTCGCCGGTACGTGACGATGGCGCTGTCATGCTGCACGGTGAACAGCGCCTCACCGTGCGCCTCGTCCACGACGAGACCAAAGGTGCCGTGCGGCGTCTCCGCCGTCCGAAGCGGCGCCACGTCGCCGTCAGCGCCCGCGGCGAACACCACGAAGCGGTCACGCGTGTCGTTATTGGCGGCCCAGATCTCCCCGCTCTTCTGGTCGACGTAGACGCCCGACTGAAACTCGATTTGCGTCTTGTCACCCGCGATCGTGCGCTTCGGCCTGCTCGCCTCGGCTCGGGCAGGCGTGTTCTCCATCCGATCGTAGACGAGGATCTTGAACGTGCTCTCGTCGGTGAAGACCACCTCGTTCCGCTCCGTATCGACGGAAACGGAAGCAAAGGTCGGGTACTCGTCGCGGATACGCCGCACGTACTCCTTGAGTGACGACTCGGGGAGGTTGGCGGGCAAACCGCGCTGAAACTCCCTCACGGCCTCCTGCTTCAGCGCGCGCAGTGCCTGTCGCTGCCACGCTGCCGGCATCATGCACATGTCGCCTGTCCCATCGAACGGCTCGTACGCGATGAGCCGCCCGTACCGCGCGACGGCGCCATCGCCCATGCAGGCGGCAACGATTACGAACGCGCCGATCGCGGCCAGCGGTCGGGCTCTGCCCGGGTCCCGCTGGCGCACGCGTGCGCCGGGGGCTGTAGGTTGTCCTCGTCTGAAGATGTGCAGCATGGGTGTGGCCCTCACAAGCGTTCGTTAGATAGCGATCACGCGTCCGTCCCCGGGTCCGGACCGCTCATTCGGTCACGGTCCGCACGCTGGTAATGTCCAGGCGCGGCGGGGGTGCGCGATCATCGAGACGCCCCGAAACACAGGTCAGTTGTTCAGGAGGAAACGTGCCGCCGCCGCTCAGGAGAAACCGGTTCCTGCCGGTGACGAGCCATCGCTCCACACTCATCAACTGGAACCAGGAATCCGGCGACAATCGCGGTTATTCCCGCTTTCCGAGGGTCGCGGCTCACGACGCGAATCCTACTGGCCGGTGGTCGACGTGGCGCCCGGCTTCTGGAAAAACTGCGGTACCAAGTACGTCAGGAACCCATTGAGATTGCCGCTGACGCCATACACTTCTCCCTGCGCCGGGTTGAACGCGACGCCGGCAAAGCCCACGGACCTCGTTTCCGGGCCGCGGATGATCATGCGGGGCGGCACGTTCCCTCGGTCGCCGATGTTCCACACGCCGATGAACCCCGCCTGCAGCAGGCGCGGGATGCTGACGGGCGGTTCGGTCCGTTCCGCGGCCTCGCGCGCGCGCAGCTTCTTCAGCGAGGCCTCGTTCGTATAGAGGTCGGCCGCTTTCTGGGGCGTTGGCTCCTGCGACCGCAATGCCTGGACGGCCAGGTAGATCTTGCCGCGCTCGGAATCGATCGCGAGCTGACGGAACCGTCCCAATGCGCCGGTGAGCGGTCCGGCAATCGTCCGCTTCGGCGCCACGTCGCCGTCGGCCAGCCGGTCGAACACGAACAGTCCGCTGGGACCGCCCGGGGCGCGGCTGGCGACGACAATCACGCCGGTCACGTGATCCGCCGCGACGCCAACAATCTCGCGGAACCCGGTCTTGGGGCCAGTGATCACCCGCTTCGGCTTCACGTTGCCGTTCGCGAGTCGATCGAACACGATGATCGCGCGCGCGCTCGGGTCGCCCGCAAGAATCTCGCCGTTGACCGGATCGACATTGGCCGTATGCGGCCGGATCAGGCGCGTGTTCAACCCCTGGATGACGCGCACCGGCGGCTCGTTTCCACGCGCGTCGCCACGGAAGACCAGCACGGCACCCGAAAGCGCCACTGGAATGATGATTTCGTCGTGAATGGGATCGTAGGCGATGCCGTGCATCGTGCGGCTGAGACTCGTGTCCTGACCTTCGATGATGCGATGCGGCGCGACGTTTCCGTTTGCCAGCCTGGCAAACGCCGAGATCCTCGGCACGCTCACGCAATTCGGCACCAGCACCTCGTGCCGCTTGCTGTCGTACGCTGCGGCTGACGCGTTCGTAAATCCGGTGGTGGGTGTTCCGGCCGGCGCGTTGCGGATGATCCGCTTGGGCGCGACGTTGCCGGCGGCGGTCCGGTCGAAGACGACCGCCGTGTGATCACCGTAGTTCGCGACCCAGATCTCGTTGTTCGTCCCGTCTATGCCGACCGCGACCGGACCGACGATGCCGGTCCGCGGGCCGCTGATGATCCGGATCGGCGACACGTCGCCGGTCGCGGCCTTCGAGAAGATGAGGACCGAGCTCGTTCCGTAGTTCGCCACGACGAGCTCGTTGCGCTCGTGATCGACATCGATGCCCATGGGCCACGCGAGCTGCGTGCTCGCGCCCTGAATTGTCCGCATGGGCGGCACGTTGCCGTTGGCGCGGACGTCGTACACCCGGATCGAGGGCCGCTCGAAGCGTCCCGGCTTGTACTCGCCCGGCAGGATCGCGATGTCATCGGCGTACGATCGCATCTCGGTCCAGTTGCCGTGGTTCGCCGTGAAGACCTCGTCGCCGTGCAGGTGAACGCCGTGCGGATCGGCAAGCTTCGTGTCTTCGCCCCGGATCGTGCGGATCGGGCGCGCGGCGCCGGTGTCAGTGCGCCTGAAGATCGAGATGCCCTGATACTGCTGGCTCGTGACGGCAAGTTCGTTGCGCTCGAGATCGAGTGAGAGGCCCCACGACTGGTGCGGCACATCCAGCTCGCGGACCGGCTTGGCGTCGCCGTGGCTGTCATAGGAGAAGATGGCGACGCCGCCGCCGTCGTTGTTCGTGACCCACGCCTCGCGCCGCTTCGGGTCAAGCGTGACTCCGGCGATGAAGCCGAGCTCCGTTCGTGGTCCGATGATGTGACGCTTTGGTTCCGTCATCGCGGTCGAATCGCTGCCGCTCTTCCGGTCGTAGATCAGGAGCCCGCTCCGGTTCTCGTCGCTCATGACCACGACGTCGTTCTCCGGATCGACAGCTATCCCATCGAACGTGGGGTACGGATCCGCAACGATCCGCGTCGGCGGAATGTCTCCGCCGACGACATCGCGCCCTGGCCAGTCGGCCGGAAGCCCGAGGGCGCCTGTCTGATCCGCGCTGGTCCGTGTGACGCCGCCCTGCTCGGCGCTGTAGCTGACGGGGGGCATCAGGCAGACTTCTGTCGCCTCTGTGGCCTTGAACATCGGCAGTGCCATTTCCGCCGAAATCGGACCGGCAGTACGGTCACTTCCGAACACCAAGAAGCCGGCAACGAGCGCAAGCGTGATCACAGTCCGTGCAAACATGCAGACCCCTCCAGCGTCGGCCCAGTATAGTCTCGGCGCCTGCCTATTGGTAGGCCGGCGGCCTGGGAAAGTAAAAAGTGGAAAGTGGAAAGTAAGTAGAAAGTGCGACTTCCCACTTTTCACTTGCTAGAACACCCAGCGGAGCCCGAGCTGCATCTGCCGCGCCGGCGTTCGGGTCTGCGTGATACGACCGGCAGTCGGATTCGGATCCTCGTTGATGAACGCGACCATCTCGGGGATCCCGAAGTTCGCCCGGTTGAACAGGTTGAACGTCTCGAGGCGCAACTGGAGCCGCCCGGTTCCGATCTCGATGTTCTTGAAGACGGAGAGGTCAACCGTCGCGAGTCCGGGCGAGGTCACCGTGTTCCGTCCAAGGTTTCCGAAATACCCAATCCGCGCCGGCGTGAACTGCGAGATGTCAAACCAGCGATCAGGATTGCCGGTGACCGGATTGCTGTCGCCGCCCGCAATGAGGTCGGGCCGCAGGAGCTCGTCGTCGCCGATGCGCGCGATCTGGGCGGCGCTCTCCTCTACCACCGACAGTGGATAGCCGTCGGACATCGTAATCACGCTATTGACCTGCCAGCCTCGCGCCACGGCGCCGGCGGCGCCCGTGAGGGCCTTGCCGAACGGCAGCTCGTACGACAGGTTCGCGGTAAAGACCTTCCGCACATCGTATGACGACGGTCCGCGCTTCAGGTACATATCCCACGCGTAGATGCCGCGCTGTTCCTGTGGAAGCTCATCGCCGCTGCTCGTCACCCCGGACCCATCGTCGATCGCCTTCGAGTAGGTGAACGCAGCCTGGAACTGCAGCCCGGTGCTCAGCCGCTTCTGCAACGCCAGCGATCCGCCGTGGTAGTAACTGTTCGCGTTCGTGTACTGGATGCGCATCTCACCCCAGTTCGGGTTGATTGGCGTGCTGTTGGCCGGGAAGAACTTCGTGCCGCGCGCCGGCTGCACAGGCCAGCCCTCCCACCGGTTGATGTTCGGGAGCGACTGCTGCCACAAGTGCAGGCCTCGCGAGCCGGTGTAGTCGGCCGACGCCACCCAGTCGCCCCGGAACTGGCGCTGGTACGTAAGGTTCCACCTGTACATGTACGTGTTGTCCAGTTCGTACTGGAACGTGCGGATATTCGGCCGGCCGCGGGCGATGGCCAGCTGTGTGAAGTACGCGTTGGGGAAATTGATCTCCTGTCCGACGCGATTCGCGTCGCGCTGATCGATGCGGCCGACCAGCGTGAACGGCGGCAGCTCCTGGAGCGACGTGCGGATGTTGTAGAGCATCGGGTGTTCGTAGAACACGCCGAAGCCGCCGCGCAATGACTGGAGGCCTTCGTCGGGGGCCCAGACGACGCCGATCCTGGGACTGAACGACTTCTTGGTCGGGTTCTTGTAAAGCACGCCAATCGTGACCTCGGGATCGAGGAAGTTAATCAGGTTCGAAACGCGTCCCTCTTTTTCCTCCGGTACCGTGGTGAACTCGTATCGCAGCCCCAGGTTGAGCGTCAGATTGCTGTTCAAGCGCCAGATGTCCTGGAAGTAGGCGCCGAGGAGATGCTGTTTCAGATCGCGGTTGGCAAGGTCGCCACCGGGCATCATCACCTCGAACCGGTTCGGCACGCCGCGCAGGAACTGCTCCAGGCTCGGGAACTGCATGACGCCGTTGCAGCCCCGGCTGCAGGAAAAGACGTGATATTTGAAAAGCGTCCACTCGCCGCCCGTGCGGAATGAGTGATTGTTCGTCGTGACCGAATACCCGTCCTTCAGCGTGAAGGCGAGCTGACGATAGCGCGAGAGATTGGTGCGGTACCCGATCCCGTTCAGGCCGGGAACGGTGATGTCCCCCAGCAGCGTCCTGTCAGCCCGGAACACCAGGCCCTGGGCCGCGAAATCGATCTCGCTCAGCGGGATGTCGCCCGCCGGGCGGCTGTCGCTCATACCGAAGTTGAACTCGTTGACCGACCGGTTCGAGATCACGCTCGTCCACTTCGTCGACAGGACGTGTTTCTGGCTGGTCGTGCCCACGCCATTCAGGCTGCCGAGGATGCCGAACGGCGATCGCTCTCCCTTGTCAAAGTTGTAGGTGGCCGACGCGGCGTTGTTCGCGTTCAGGTGGTAGTCGATCTTGCCGACGGCGAAGTTGTTTCTCGTCGGCTGGTTCCGCGTGCCCGCGATCAGCACGGTGTCGCCGAAGTCCTCGACGATCTGATTGCCCTGTCCTGGAACCGGGTACAGGTTGAGGAACGGGACGACTGCCGAACTCACCGGCACCGTGCGGCCGCTCGCCAGCCGCCCCTGGCGCGCGGCGATGCTCGGGACCGTCGCCGTATCGGTGGTGCCGAGGTCGTCGCGCAGCCCTTCATAGCTCGCAAAGAAGAACAGCTTGTTCCGCCGAATCGGGCCGCCGATCGATCCGCCGAACTGGTTGCGCTCGAAATCGGGCTTCGGGTTGTTGAACTTCTTGTCGAAGTGGTTCGCGGCGTCGAGCGCGCTGCTCCGGAAGAACTCGAAGAGCGATCCGTGCATCGTGTTCGTGCCGGATTTGGTGATCGCGCTCACGATGCCGCCTGCGGCGCTGCGATACTCGGCGGAGTAGTTGTTGGTGACGATCTGGATCTCCTGCACCGTCTCGGACCCCATGTAGGAGCCCGACGACCCCTGCGCGTTGCCCGACAGGTCTGCGTTGGAGATCCCGTCCAGCAGGTAGAGATTCTGAGTACCGCGGGCGCCCGCCACGGTGAACTTGTCACCCATCCCGCTGAAGACGCCCTGGGTCCCCGAGCTTGGGATCTTGACAACACCCGGTTGAAGGAACGTGAGTTGCGTCAGGTCGCGATTAACCAGGGGCAGATCCTCAACCTTCCTGGCGTCGATGAGATTCGAGACGGTCGCTGTCGTCGTTTCCACGAGGGGCGCATCACCCCTGACGACCAGCGCTTCCTCGAGCGACGCCACCGCCAGCACGAGATCGACTACGGCGGTACGGCCGACGACGAGGATGATGCCGGCCCGCACGGCCTTGCGGAAACCCTGGAGGGTTCCGGCTACCTCATAGGTTCCGACCTGCAGGTTCGGCGCTTCGAACCGGCCGTTGGCATTCGTCGTCAGCGTGCGCGTCACGCCGGTGTCGATATTCGTAATCGTGACCTCAACGCCCGGCAGCACGCCACCCGTTTCGTCCTTGACCTGGCCCTGGATCGTGCCGGTCGTGAGCTGCGCGAACGTAGCGGCGGGCATCGCGAGAAGCAGCAGAAGAGCAATGACGCACAATCGGCGGAAACGTATTCGTGGAGGCATCAGGCACCTCGGAATTCAGATGCAGTGCGCGGGACAGGCATTGGTCTAACCTATTTGCAGGCGGCTACCCTGCCACTTCTGCCAGGAGGTGTCAAGGTCGGACGGGACTCTTGTCGGACGGGACTCTCGAAAGTCGAAAGTCGAAATGTGAAATGATGGACATCATGAACTACGCACTGTGGATCATTCAGGGGCTGCTCGCGTGCATCTTTCTGTTCGCCGGTGGAATCAAGTGGGTGCTGCCGGTCGAGGAGATGATGAAGCAAATGCCGCTGCCGTTGCCGCAGCCGGGCCTCTTCCTGCGGTTCATCGGCGTGTGCGAGGTGCTCGGCGCGATCGGTCTGATCCTCCCGGGCCTCCTGACCATTCGGCCGGGCCTCACACCGCTGGCTGCCGCCGGGCTCGTGATCATCATGACCGGTGCGACGGTACTCACGCTGGCGTACGGTGATGTCGCGCAGGCGCTGATCCCACTGGTGGTGGGGCTCCTGGCGGCATTCGTCGCTTACGGCCGCTGGCGGCTGTCGCCGCATGGCGGCCGCACAGAGTCCCGTCAGTCCGATTCTGGGTACCATCCTCTTCGACGCCCTGACAGATCATTGTAGAATTGATTCATCGTCGCGGTTCGACGCCTGGTGGCCCTGGATTCGCCACCGGAGAGGGTAGGATGGCTGCTCGCGTCACGTCTTGGCTGTCGTGGCCTTCGCTCCTGCGGACGCTTGTTTCGCACGTGCGGCTGACCGTACGACTTCTGCGCGAGCCAGGCGTGCCGCTTCTTACGAAGGGGTTCATAGTCTTAGCGGCGCTTTACCTCATCTCGCCGCTGGACTTCGTGCCTGATTTTCTCCCTGTCCTCGGTCAGCTCGATGACCTCGGCGTGATTCTGTTCGCCCTCGAAGCCTTCTTGAAATTGTGCCCGGCGGGCGCCGTCGAATTCCACCGGGCGGCATTGGCCCAGCGCCGCAAATACTGTCCGATGCCTTTGGCCGGCGAGATCATCGACGCGCAGTTCCGCCGCGAAGAAAACATGCGCTGAGCTTCAACCGGACAACCCCCTACCAGCCGCCCTTGTGCGGAAGCTGGTCAAGCCTCGGATCGCGGAGAACGCCGTAAGTCCCTTCTGGTCGCCCGACGTTCGGTTCCTGGGCGCGCGACGCGTGGCGCTCGTGTTCTTCGTCTGCGTGAGCACCGTCATGCCATTGGGTGCCCAGACGCTTGATCGCGGCGAGATCTTCGGCACCATACGCGACCAATCCGGTGCCGTCATGCCCGGGGTCACGGTCACCCTGCTCAAGATCGAAACCGGGTTCGAGCGGTCGGTGGTCACCAACCACGCGGGACAGTACAGGGCGGTCCTTCTACCCGTCGGTGGGTACAGCGTGCGCGCGGAGCTGCAGGGCTTTGTCCCCACCCAGACAGAGATGGTGCGGCTGGCGGTCGGACAAGCACTCATGCTGAACATGACCATGCTGGTGGCTGGGGTGGCCGCGAGCGTCGAGGTGCCGGCGGTCGCGGGGGACACGGCGGCCGCGGGTCTCGGGACGGTCATTGTCGGCGATTCGATGGAAAACCTCCCGATCAACGGTCGCGACTACCGTGATTTTGCGCTGCTCGCCCCCACGGCGCAGGCGATCGCGGGCACGCGTGGTACGTTCCGTATCGCCGGCCAGCCGGGCGACTATCTCGCCCTGCACGTCGACGGCGCGGACTTCACCAACAACTTCTTTGGGGAGTTCTTCGGCTCACTCGAGACCCGCAACTTGACCCTGCCGCTCGAGGCCGTGCAAGAGTTCCAGATCAGCGCCGGTGGTTTCGGGGCTGAGTTCGGGCGATCGAACGGAGGCCTGGTGAACGTGGTCACCAAGTCGGGCACCAACACGCTGCGCGGCTCAGGCGCGTACTTCCTGCGCCACAATAAGCTCACCGCCGATGACGCGTTCGGTAACCCGCCCACGGGTCTGGTGCGGCATCAGTTCGCGGGCAGCGTTGGCGGCCCGATAGTCACCAATCAGACCTTCTATTTTGTGGCTGCGGACGTGGAGCGACAGAACACTCCGATCACGGTCCGCTTCGGGCGCGACGTACGCGGCGTGGCGATTCCTGAGCTGAACATCGCCGACCTGGACGCCCTCGAAGGTCAGTACCTCCGCGAGGAGAACATCACAACACTCTTAGGCAAGGTCGATCACGCGCTCGGCGTCAATCACCGCGTGAGCTTGCGGGCGAACTTCACGCGCAACCACGGAACGAACATCGCCGGCGGCCCGCTGATCCTCAGCCGCGCTCCCAATAATCTGGAGACGTTCACGGACGAGGGTGTGTCGGCCGTGCAGAGCCTCACCAGTTTCTGGGGTCCGCACGTATTTGCCGAGACCAAGTTCCAATTCGCGGCCGAGGTACGCCCCCGCCTTCCGCAAGGGGACGGCCCGCAGGTCACCATCTCCGACACGGGCACGTTCGGGCGCTCGCAGGTGCTGCCCGCCACTCAGGACATGTACCGCTACCAGTTGTCGACCAACGTGAACTACGTGCGCGGGGGGCATCGCATCAAGTTCGGGGCCGACTACGATGCGTTCAACATGCGCAGGAACTCGTTTGCGCTGGCCATGAATGGCGTCTACACGTTCCCGACCTTGGAGCGGCTCCTCATGCGCCAGCCATCGCTCTACGGCCAGAATTTCGGCCTGGGCGGCGTCACCGCCGAAGAAGCCGCGCTGCTCAAGAGCTTCTGGCAATCGGAGATCGCGCTCTACGTCCAGGATCAGTCGCGGCCCAGCTCGCGGCTGACGATTTCGTACGGGCTCCGCTACGACGCGCAGTTCAACCCGACGCCTTTGGCAGGCACAGCTGGCGTGGCTGTGCCGGTCGGACAACCCCGGCGAATCGGGAACGCCGTCCAGCTGGCGTTCGCGCCGGTGCCGCAAGACATCCCGAACGACACCAACAACTGGGCGCCACGGGTGGAGGCGGCCTACGACCTGACCGGGACCGGCAAAATGGTTCTGAAAGCCGCGGGCGGCATCTACTACGGGCGCACGCCGATGATTTACTTTCCGGTCCGGGGCAGCGGCCTGACCAGTACCACCATCTTCGCGTCGCCTGCCGCATTCGGCGTCACGTTCCCGCAGGTGCTGCCTTCGACCATTGTTCCGGCCTCCCCGCTGGAGAGCCTGATTCCTCGGCCTTCGATCCAATATGTGGATCCTGGTTTCCAGAACCCGCGGGTGCTGCACGCCAACACATCGGTCACGCGCTACCTCACGCCCAAGCTGTCGATCCACGCGGGCTACTTGTTCAGCGACTCCCGCAACCTTCGGATTGGGGGCTTCCGATCGACCATCTGGGATCGGAACCTCAGGCCGCCCACCTCATTCGACGAGTTCGGACGGGGGTTGAACGTCGTCGCGGCCGGCCGGCCCGATACGACCATCGGCCAGGCGACCGCGATGGGCAGCTTCGGTCGTGGGCGCTACCACGCGATGATCCTGGATATCAGCAAATCACTGAGCCAGGGCTGGCAGCTCGACGCTAATTACACACTGTCGCACAGCAAAGGCAACGGCTCGACCGAGCGCGACACGGAAGCACTGATGGGCCCGTCGGATCCGTTCGACCCGGACCTGGACTACGGGATCAACGAGCTTGACGAGCGGCACATGTTCAAGGCGTACCTTCACGCCGCTCTGCCGGCGAGGGTCACGTTCGGCTCCGTCTGGAGGGCGGGTTCGGGCCTGGCGTTCCCCGTCTACAGCGCCGTCGACATCAATGGCGACGGGGTCACCAACGGTGGGCTGAACCCGGATCGGCCGGTGGTAAATGGTCGGCTGCTGCCACGCTTCCCCTTTCATCAGCCCTCCTGGTTCATGTGGGACGTCCGAGCGGCGAAGGGATTTGGATTGCCGGGCGCCACCAGCTACCAAATCATCGTCGAGGTCTTCAACGTGCTGGGAACGAAGAACACGTTCTCGGATCCACGGACTAACGCCATTTTGGGGCAGCCCAACTTCCGTGAGCGGAATCGGACACTCGGCCCGCGGATCCTGCAGCTCGATATACGCGTGGAGTTCTGAGCTAACCAAAGTACTGAAAAATCGGCTTTCACCTCATTGCACCCTTGGTTAGTCCCTTGTAACCCGTAGAGGCGGGTCTTCCGCCTTCGCATGAAGCTTCCGCCTTCGCTGAAGCTACGGCGGACCACCGTAGCCTTGCGCGAAGGTGGTCGGCGGACCGCCATAGCCTCGGCGACGGCGGTCAGACCCGCCTTTCGATCGGCGGATCTAAAGATCCGCCGCTACAGGACAGCTTATGAACCGTTTCTAGGATTTTTTCAGCGCGCTTCTACGGTTAGAGACCGACCACGCGGAAACGCGCATCGTGGACCTTGTACCGCTGGTTGATCGCGATTGCCAGCACCGTCATGCGTTCGATGGTCCGTGCGGTTTCGAGCGGACCGGCATCGATGGGACGCAGACCAGGAATGAGCTGTAGAACTTCGCTCGCTCGCGACCGCGCCTCGGCCGAGTCGCCGCAGATGAAATCATCGCAGTCGAGCGATTGGTCCCCAGCCAGCAGGCGCGCCGGCACGGTCTTGAGCGCGGCGGCTAGCTGAACGCGCTCGGGCAGGCGCCGCCGGATGTGTTCGGTCGCCGACCCTTCAGGTACCTCAGTCAACCGCGGCGCGCGGTCGGTGAACGTCAGGGGAACAGTGACATCAATCAGAAGCGATGCCCGCCGGAACCGCTCGGCGTAAGCCTCGACGATGCCCGCGGCGTGCGCGAACGGGACCGCCAGAAATATGACGTCGCAGTTGTCCACGACGGCCCCATTGTCCCCGGCATCCAACGACAGCTCGCCAGCACGCCCTCGTAGATCGTCGATCGTCTCCCGCGCGCGCTCGATTGACCGGGATCCGATGATCACCGAGGCCCCGGCGCGTGCAAGCCGCAGCGCCACGCCGCGGCCTTCCTGACCGGTGCCGCCAATCACGCCGATGTGGAGCGGCAGTGACACAGAGTGATTTGATTATAAGCGGACGCTCATCGCGCGAAAGGGCATTCCCGCAGCCTCATTGATGTAAGATGCCGGGAACTTACATCTGACCTCAACAAGATCTCATCTGGAGGTCCTCAATGCCGACGGCAATTCCCGAACAGTTCCTCGATCTCTTCCAGAAGCCCGCTTTCGGGTTGCTGGCCACGCTCATGCCCGATGGGTACCCGCAGGTGACTCCGGTCTGGGTCGATCTGGCCGATGGGCACATCCTCGTGAACTCAGCCAGCGGCCGGCAAAAAGATCGGAACATGCGCCGCGACCCTCGCGTCACGATTACCATTGTTGATCCCGAAAACTGGTATCGGTATCTGGAGATTCGGGGACGCGTCGTCGAGGTCACCGAGCAGGGTGCCGACGAGCACATCGACAAGCAGGCCAAAAAATATCTGGGCGTGGACAAATACCCGTACCGCCGGCCCGGTGAAGTGCGGGTCCTTTACAAGATCGAGCCGGAGCGCACGAGCAACATAGCGCGCTAGACCAGTGTGGTGCGCATAACGCTCTAGTACAGAGCCGTTCGCCCTGCCACCTTCGCCGGCCGTGACACCCTCGCAATAGGTGTGTCCACGCCTCGGGTCTGCCCAAGGATGATGGAGGTCCTGAGACATTCATGCGAGCACCGAGCGTATCGTTAGAGAACAAGAAATGAAAACGCTCCTAGCCTTCACCTGCCTGGCATCCGTTTGGAACGTTGGCTGCACGCAAGAGCTGGCGGCTCAAAGCCTCCAGACCCAGAATCCCACGGGCCAACCCCTGGTGATCACCAACGCACGAACCCTTGACGGGAGCGGCGGCCTGATCGAGCGGGGCACCGTCGTTGTCCGGGACGGACGAATCGTCTCTGTTTCTACCGGGACCGCACCCGTTCCGGAAGCGCGCGTGATCGATGCGCAGGGCATGACCGTCATGCCGGGGTTCATCGACAGCCATCGTCACCTGATCCGAGGGAACCCGACGCAGTGGCTGAACGAGCAAGCCGCGGCACGCATGCAGGAATTGCTCGACGCCGGGTTCACCACCGTCTTATCCGCCGGCGATGATCCGGAACAGATTCTGGAGCTCCGGCGGCGGCTGCAGCAGGGCACCATCAAGGGACCGCGCCTGCTGGCCGCGGGTCGCATCGCGCTCGCGCGCGCTGCCGCCGGTGGTAACGCAGGCGGACGGGGGGGCGCACCCGCGGGCGATCCGGCGCGCTTCGATCGATCGCGTCCGCCTCTTCGTCCGACCGAGCCCGCCGGGGCGATCCCCGCCGAGGAGACGCGTGCAGCCGTGGAAGCTACCGCGAAGGCCGGCTTCGACGTGATCAAGACAGCAATCATCGTCACGCCAGGTGGCCCCGAGAAGGAGACGCTCGCGCTCATCGTCAAGGAGGGGAAGCGCCATGGTCTTCCGACGCTCACCCATGCCGTCACCGTGGAGGATACGCTCGCCGCCGTTGAGGCCGGCGTCACAACCCTGGCTCACACGCCACATATCGGCCATCTGAGCGAAGAGCAGGCCCGTATCATTGCCAACGCTGGCATTCCAATGATGTCGACGTTGGGCATCTTCGTTCCAGCCTTCAGCAACGATAACCAGCCCCTCTTCCGCGACCGCGGGCCGTTTCCGTTTGAGACGCTGTCCAGCGGGGGCCAGGGGCCAGTGAATGCGCGACTGCTCTGGGAAGCGGGGATCACGTATGGCTATGGTACCGACACCAGCTGGCTCCCCAAAGATGCACTCGCCCAGGAGCTGAGGCCGCTCAACCTGGTGTTCTCGCCGAAGGACATCGTGAGAATTCTGACGCGCAACGCCGCTGTCGCCATAGGCCGCAGCGATCAGCTCGGGACTTTGGAGGCAGGCAAGGTCGCCGATATCGTGATCCTCACCGGCGATCCACTCGCGAACGTTTCAAATCTGTTGAATGTCGCGGTGGTGATCAAGGAGGGCCGAATCGTCGTAGACCATCGCGGGCCGACGCGGGCGGGCAGATAGTTGGTCCGAGATCGGGCGCAACGACCTCGGTGCGTCGACCAGCGCAGACCCTCCCGGCCCGGTGAAGGGCGGGCCCTTCACAAGGTCGAGCCGGAGCGCACGAGCAACATGGGGCGCTAGAGTGGCGGCTCCGAAGTTCGTTGGCATTCGCCAGCTTCACCCGTGCCCGATGCTCGCGGCCTCGACTGGTGTCGTCGCCCGCCGCACGGCCAGATCCGCGTACGCGCGCGGCAGGAAGATCAACCCGATGAGTGCCCGGGTCGCGCTGAAGGTGAAGTGCGCCGCCAGACCGAAGGCCAGCAGTCGCGGTTCCGGAGCGTACGCGCCGAAGAAGAAAATCCACGCAGCCTGCGTGGTGCCCAGGTGAGCCACGGTAATGGGCAGGGCGGCCAGCATGAAAATGACAGGCAGGAAGATCAGCATCTCGGCAAACGGGATGTTGATGCCGAACGTCTTGGCGGCAACGTAGTGGACCAACAGCGAGACGAAAAACATCGGTGCGCGAAGCAGGACGATCTGGACGTACCGCCCGAGCGGCGCGATGCGGAATGTCCGCAGGAGCGACCAGTCGCGAGGGGCGGCCAGCCATCGAACGAGATAGACGGACGGGCGAGGTTCTGAGAGGTTACGATTCACCGCAGCCGCGAGGGGCGTCGTGCGACCACGGCCGCCTTTCGTGTACAGAAGAAACACCAGCCAGAAGAGCGCAACTGCAGGCGGCACCCAGAGGAGATCACGATTGGTCTTCGAACCAAAGCCAATAATGCCCACCGTCGCCCAGGCTACGAGGTGCGTGTATTCGGTGAGGACGAGGAACACCACGGTGCTCCCGAGTTGCAGGAACGGTGCGCCCAGCTGCCGGCTCAAATACGCAGCCAGCGCGCCTCGGCCGGCATTCGTGTTGAAAAACCCGACGACGTACGAGGCCGCGCGAACGGGGAGCAGATCGATGTACCGGACTCGGCCGTGGAACCAACGGATGACGACCGCAAGAATGAGGGTATCCCAGCAGAAATAGCACAGGGTGTTTGGGATCATCAGGGCGAGAAACGTGACGTAATCGGCATCGCGCA
>Ga0184623_10000390_pt1 | contig 18588 bp, 17 predicted proteins | sample PLM1_100_b1_FD_133138 | JGI IMG/M metagenome (GOLD analysis project Ga0184623, IMG submission 133138) | Groundwater sediment microbial communities from an aquifer in East River, Colorado, USA - PLM1_100_b1 | ecosystem: Environmental > Terrestrial > Soil > Riparian zone | place: USA: East River...
GCGGTCCAGCTTCTCTAGGAACATGCGCGCATACGTGGATAACGACTCGATATAGCGCCACTGCCCTTCGGCGAAGATCGTATCGAAGGCGAGCGAGGACTTGCCGGAGCCGGAGACGCCGGTGATCACCGTCACCTGGTCGTGCGGGATCCGCAGGGAGATGTTCTTAAGATTGTTTTGCCGCGCCCCGACGATAATGAGTTCGTTCTGGTCCGCCATAGGAAAAGTATATGACTCCCGGGGTCGAGGAAATCTGTAAATCCTAGCACATTCTCTCGCGCCGAGCGCGTCGAGCTGTCCGACGCCACATCAACGCCTGATTGACTAAACAAATCACGCTTCCGGGTGTCCCAGCAGTTGTGCCCCCACTCATCTGCGGCAGGAGACGCATAGATAATGCGGTTTGACATCGTTTTCAAGCCGCAAGCGGTTGAAGATCTCCGGCTCTTCAAAAAGGAAGAGAGGACGAGAGTTATCAAGGCCATTGAAGGACAGCTATCCTATGAACCGAACAGTGAGACCCGCAACCGAAAGCGACTTCGTCCGAATCAGACGGCGGAGTGGGTATTACGAGTTGACAGATTTCGCGTTTTCTACGATATTGAGGAATCGGCTCATCTGGTGAAGGTTGAGGCGGTTGGACACAAACGAGGCAGTCGCCTCTTCATTCACGGAGAGGAGTACCTTCTATGAAAACCATTCCGGTATCGAAGCGATCCCGGGGCATCAACGTCCTGTTGAAACGCGCACGGCGGGAGAACGTGATCCTCCGGGCCGCCGATGGCGGGACATTTCTGTTGGCTGAACTCGACGATTTCGACCGAGAAATCGAATTAGCCCGCGGGAACAAGGCCCTTATGCGACTATTGGACGCTCGATCCCGACAATCGCAAGCCCTTTCCCTTGGAGCGGTCAAGGCGCACCTTGGAATAGGTACAGGGCGCCGATCGGCGCGGCGCCGCGTCTGACCGGCACCACGGCCCGGTCTGAGATCCTCCGTTTCCTTCCGGATCTGCAACCGGCGGCAGGCACCATTCGCAATGGACCAGTCGGACGCGAATTCGAGTAACCCAGATCAACAACTACCGTGGTCAGTAGCTTCACCCAAAAGGCTTGGGAATATTGACATTATGCGGCGCCTGGCATAGAATCTGCCCACTCTGAATTGACCTCCGGGGTCCCCTCATTTTCGTGAGTTGACGATAGCCATGAAAGCCGAAGACGGATTCTTCCGAATCAATCGGTTGCCTCCCTACGTCTTTAACGAGGTCCAGGCCCTCAAGCTCAAGGCGCGCCAGGCGGGTGAGGACATCATTGACTTCGGGATGGGGAATCCCGATCAACCCTCGCCGCCTCATGTCGTGGAAAAGCTGATCGAAGCGGCGAAAAACCCCAAGAACTACCGATATTCCGCATCGAGGGGGATCACCAAGCTGCGCCATGCGATCTGCGCCTGGTACCAGCGCAACTATGACGTGAATTTGGATCCGGATACGGAAGCGATCGTGACGATGGGCTCCAAGGAAGGCTTGGCGCATCTTGCGCTGGCTATGGTCGCTCCCGGCGATGTGGTGCTGACGCCCACGCCGAGCTATCCGATCCATCCCTACAGCGTCATTATCGCGGGAGGAGAGGTCCGCGGATTTTCGCTTCGGCAGGACAGGGACTTCTTTGAAGACATGCTGACGGCCTTCCGGCAAACCTTGCCTCGGCCCAAAATTCTGATCCTGAGCTTTCCGAACAACCCCACCACTGCGGTGGTAGACTTGGGATTCTTCAAAAAGGTGGTCGCATTCGCGAAAGAGAATGATCTCTACGTCGTACATGACCTGGCCTATGCGGATATCGTCTTTGACGGGTACAAGGCGCCGAGCTTCCTGCAGGTGCCGGGCGCGAAAGACGTCGGCGTGGAGTTCTTCACCCTGTCCAAGAGCTACAACATGCCCGGCTGGCGCGTCGGCTTCTGCGTGGGCAACCCGAAGATGGTCGGCGCGTTGCAGAAGATCAAGAGCTATCTGGACTACGGCATCTTTCAGCCGATTCAGATCGCCGCCATTATTGCGTTGAACGGCCCACAAGATTGCGTTCGCCAGACAGTGGCGACATATAAGAGCCGCCGCGACGTCATGGTGGAGGGACTCAACCGCATCGGCTGGAAGGTGGAAAAGCCGTTGGCGACGATGTTCGTCTGGGCCCGCATCCCCGACCGCTATACCGCGATGGGTTCGTTGGAGTTTTCGAAATTGCTGCTGCGTGATGCCAAGGTGGCGGTCTCTCCCGGCATCGGCTTCGGCGAAGGCGGAGAGGATCACGTCCGATTCGGCCTGGTTGAAAACGAACACCGCACGCGGCAGGCGATTCGCGGGATCAAGAAGGCGCTCAAGTTGTCCGGGGGCGTGGATTAGGGCGACCTTCGTGAAGAACCGTATTGCAGTCGGCTTGATTGGCTTCGGCACCGTTGGCACGGGTGTCGCTAAAATCCTCACGAACAATGCCGAGCAAATCCGTCGCCGGCTGGGACTTCCGCTCGAGCTTGTCAAGGTCGCCGATCTGAATATCACCGCCGATCGCGGGATCCGTCTGCCTCCCAGCATGCTCACCACTGATACCCGGCAGGTGCTTGAAGATTCCGGAATTGACATCGTGATCGAGTTGATCGGCGGGTACGAGCCGGCCAAGCGCTTTTTGCTAGACGCCATGGCGAAGGGCAAGCATGTCGTGACGGCCAACAAAGCGCTTCTGGCGGTGCATGGCGAGGAGTTGTTCGAGGCGGCATGCAAAGCCGGGGTGGATATCGGGTTCGAGGGGAGCGTCTGTGGCGGAATTCCGATCTTACGCTCGCTGACCGAGGGCCTTGCGGCCGACCGATTGCTGAGCCTCTACGGCATTGTGAACGGGACCTCGAACTATATTCTGACCCGCATGACAGACGCCGGGCGCTCATTTGCGGAGGTGCTGGCGGAAGCGCAGAAGGCCGGCTATGCCGAGGCGGATCCCAGCTTGGATGTGGCCGGGACGGATGCTGCGCACAAACTGGCCATCCTGGTGAACCTGGCGTTCGGCTCTCCCGTCAACTTCAAGGAAGTGTACGTCGAAGGCATTACCGGCATCGCGCCGATGGATATTCAGTACGCGACGGAGTTCGGCTACACGATCAAGCTCCTGGCAATCGCCAAGCTGCAAGGAGAAGAGCCGGACGTCGAGGGAGAAAGCGAGCGTTCGGCTACGCCGACGCGAGCGCGGGGTTCGGGGGCATCGGAGCCGATTCCGAGAGGCGCACGGGCCCCCGCTGAGTTGGAAGTCCGGGTCCATCCCACCATGATCGCCAATGACTCCCCGCTGGCGCGGGTCGGCGGCGTGTACAACGCCATCCAGGTCACCGGCGACGCGGTCGGCGACATCATGCTGTATGGCCGGGGTGCGGGCTCGATGCCGACCGCCAGCGCGGTGGTGAGCGACATCATTGACATCGCCCGCAACATCATCCACGGAGCGCAGGGCCGTGTGCCGCCGTGTGCCTTTCAGCCGGATCAGCGCCGGCCGCTTCGCATCCGCCCGATTGAAAACATCGTCGGGCTTTATTACCTTCGATTTATGGTGCTCGATAAACCCGGCGTCCTCTCACAGTTATCGGGCGTCTTGGGTAAGCACGACATCAGCATTTCTTCAGTGCTTCAACGGGGGCGGAAGGACGGGCAGACTGTACCGGTGGTCATGACCACGCACATGGCAGTGGAACGAAACATCCGTGCGTCGCTGCGGGAAATCGACGCCCTGCCGGCGGTGTCCGCGCCAACAACTGTCGTCCGCATCGAAGGGGAGGATCGGTAAGCATGGCCTGGCGCGGCGTCATTGAGCAGTACCGGGCGTTCCTGCCGGTCACCGACAAAACGCCGGTGATCACACTTGGCGAGGGCAATACGCCGCTGGTCCGCGCGCCCCGGCTGGCTGAGGCGATTGCTCCGAAACTCGATCTGTATCTTAAGTTCGAAGGCGCCAATCCCACCGGGTCGTTTAAAGACCGTGGGATGACCTTGGCGATCTCAAAGGCCGTTGAGCAGGGTGCGCGGGCGGTCATCTGCGCCTCCACCGGCAATACCTCGGCCTCGGCTGCTGCCTATGGCGGGCGGGCGGGCTTACAGGTCTTCGTCTTGATCCCTGAGGGAAAAATCGCATTAGGCAAGTTGGCGCAAGCCATGATGCATCGCGCGACGGTGCTCCAAGTCGAGGGCAATTTTGACCAGGCGCTCACCATCGTCAAGGAGATCTCCGTTAAGTACGGCATCATCCTCGTCAACTCAGTGAATCCCTACCGGCTGGAAGGACAGAAGACCGCCGCCTTCGAAGTATGCGAGCAGCTCGGCGATGCCCCGATCTACCACTTTCTCCCGGTGGGCAACGCCGGCAATATTACCGCCTATTGGCGAGGCTATCAGGAATACCATCAGCGCTCCCTCTGCCACCGCCTGCCTCGGATGTTCGGGTTTCAGGCAGCGGGGGCGGCGCCCATTGTACTCGGCCATGTGGTGGAAAAGCCGAAGACGATCGCCACCGCCATCAGGATTGGGAACCCGGCGAGCTGGGCGCAGGCGGTGAAAGCGGTGCAGGAGTCCAACGGCAAGATTGATCTCGTGACGGATGAGGAAATTGTCGAAGCCTACCGCATGGTGGCGGCACTTGAAGGGATTTTCTGCGAACCGGCCTCGGCCGCCTCGGTCGCCGGGGTGATCAAGATGCAAAAGGCGGGTCTGTTCAAGGAGGGAGAAACAACGGTCTGCACGTTAACCGGGCATGGTCTCAAGGATGTAGACATTGCGATCGCCGTTTCTCAAAAACCGACGACGATCCGGGCGAACATGGAAGATGTGGTCAGAGTCCTTGGTTATTAACATAGCTGGTTATGGGCTTCGCGCAGGGAGGGCGCGACCGGTTCCATGAAATATGTGATCCTGCTGGGGGATGGAATGGCTGACCATCCCGTGACAGAACTCAGCGGCCAAACGCCGCTGCAAGCAGCCAAGACGCCGAATCTGAATTATCTGGCGCGGAACGGCGAATTCGGATTGGTGAGGACCACACCGAATGGATGTTATCCCGGCAGCGACGTGACTCAGCTGGCGATTCTGGGCTACGACGCAAAGAAGTGTTCGACGGGCCCTGCTCCCTTTGAGGCGGCCGGATTGGATGTCGCCCTCAATCCGGAGGATGTCGCCTATCGCTGCAATCTGGTGACGTTGCGTGCTGACACCGGGGGCTACGACTTCAAGAAGCTCGGTCCGCATGCGATCATGCAGGACTTCACCGCCGGCCAAATTGACTCAATTGAGGCGAAGGAGCTGATCTATGACCTCAATGAGCAGATCGGGACCGAGGTGGTTCAATTTTATGCCGGCGTCTCGTACCGTCATCTGATGGTCTGGGCGGAGGGCAAGCATCGGATCACGGTCGCTCCGCCGCACGATATCACCGGCAAACCGGTGGGTGAATTTTTGCCCAAGGGCGAAGGGGACAAGGTGTTACGGGCCTTGATGGAGGCGGCGCTCCCGATTCTCCGCGATCATCCAATCAATATCGATCGCATCGAGGCAGGAAAGCCGCCGGCCAATGCGATTTGGTTATGGGGCCAGGGCAAAGCTCCCAAGATGCCGAAGCTGACCGAGCGGTACGGCTTGAAGGGAGGGATCATCTCGGCCCTGGACCTGCCGCGCGGTCTTGGGTGGTACTCCGGCTTGGATGTCGTCAAGGTACTGGGGGCCACTGGTTATGCAGATACCAACTATCAAGGCAAGGTGGAGGCAGCGTTGGCCGAACTGAAGACCAAAGATCTGGTGTACATTCATCTGGGGGCCGCCGATGAGGCCAGCCATCAGGGGGATGTGCAGGGCAAGGTGAAAGCCATCGAACTCTTTGATGAGCAGACGCTGGGCCCGCTCCTCAAGGAATTACCGAAACTGGGTCCCCATCGGATTCTTATGGTGTGCAACCATGCCACGCCGGTGGCGCTCCGGCAGCATACCAGCGAACCGGTGCCGTACGTGCTGTTCGAAGGACCGGGTCGTCAGGACAAGACCGGTACCGACCGTGGCTTCAATGAGATTGACGCGAAGACCACGGGCGTCCAGCTGGAGGATGCGACCAAGCTTATTGGGAAGCTGTTAGGGAAATAAGAGGGATCTGGATATTTTCCCCCCTTTGTAAGGGGAGGCAAGGTGGAGTAGAAGTACGAGGGGAGTGAGTGGGACCCATGGCGTTAGTCGTGCAGAAATTCGGCGGGACGTCGGTCGGGAATATCGAGCGTATCAAACATGTCGCGAACTTGATTGCTACGTCGCGGAAGGCTGGGGATGCAGTCGTGGTGGTTGTGTCGGCCATGAGCGGCGAGACGGACCGCCTCCTCAAGCTCGCACACGAGGTGGCGCCGTTTCCGGATGAACGCGAAATGGATATGCTGCTCTCGACCGGAGAGCGCGTCACTATTGCATTGCTGGCAATGGCGTTACGGGCCCTGGGCTTCGATGCGCGCTCGTTTACGGGCCGGCAGGTCGGGATCATCACCGACAGCACGCACACGCGCGCCCGGATCGAGCGGATCACGGCGGACCGGATCAAAGAAGCCCTGGACGACGGCATCATTCCGGTTGCGGCCGGCTTCCAGGGCATCAACGAAAAGAGTGACGTAACCACCCTCGGCCGTGGCGGATCTGATCTGACCGCGGTGGCCCTGGCAGCCGCTCTGCGAGCGGACTATTGTCTCATCTATACTGATGTGGAGGGGGTCTTTACTGCTGATCCCAACATCGTCCGGTCGGCTCGGAAACTAGAGAAGGTCTCGTACGAGGAGATGTTGGAGCTGGCCAGCCTCGGAGCGAGGGTATTGCAAAGCCGGTCGGTGGAATTTGCCGCGAAGTATGAGGTGCCGGTCATCGTGAAGTCCACATTTAAAGAAGGCAGCGGCACTCGGGTGACCAAGGAGGACCCGGATATGGAACAGGTCATGGTCTCCGGCGTCACCGGCGACCGCAACCAGGCGAAGATCACCTTCATCGGCGTGCCGGACCGTCCGGGCGTCGCCTCCCGCATCTTCGGACCGATCGGCGCGGCGAATATACTGGTAGACATGATCATTCAAAATGTCGGCCAGGGCGATTTGACCGACCTGTCGTTTACCATTCCACGCGGAGACCTGCATAAGGCGGTGGATCTGGCGAATCGCATTGCCAAGGACATCGGCGCCCGAAGCGTCGAACTGAAAGACAGGATCGCCAAGGTGTCTCTGGTCGGCGTGGGGATGCGCACGCACTCGGGCGTCGCGGCGCGCATGTTCGAAACGCTGGCGCGCGAAGGCATTAACATCATGATGATCAGCACTTCCGAGATCAAGATCTCGTGCGTGATCGAGGAGCAGCATCTGGAGCCGGCCATCCGCGCGTTACATGAGGCATTTGAACTGGGACGAGCATAACGTGGGCGCTATCGAAATTTACGACACCACCTTGCGGGACGGCGCGCAGGCCGAGGATGTCTGGTTCTCGGTGGAGGACAAGGTCCGCGTGGCCCAAAAGCTGGATGAGCTCGGCGTGCACTTTATTGAAGGGGGGTGGCCGGGGGCCAACCCCAAGGACATTGAATTTTTTCGGATCGCGAAAACGATTCCGTTCAAAAACGCCAAGCTCGTCGCGTTCGGCTCCACACGGCGGGCTTCGAACTCCGCTGCGCGCGATCTGACGCTGCGCGCTCTCCTGGAAGCCGGCACGCACGTCGTGACCCTGTTCGGCAAAAGTTGGACGCTGCATGTCACGGATGCGCTCGGGATCTCGCTGAAAAAAAATCTCAAACTGATCGAAGAGTCGGTGGCGTTTCTCAAGGCTCACAAGCGGCAGGTCTTCTACGACGCCGAGCACTTTTTCGACGGTTACAAGGCGAACCCGGACTACGCCCTCTCGACACTCATCAAAGCTCAGGCGGCCGGTGCGGAGAGGATCATCTTGTGCGATACAAACGGCGGGACGATGCCATGGGAGATCAAAAAGATCGTGGCCGACGTGGTCAGAGAGGTGAAGGTCCCGCTCGGCATCCATGCGCACAACGACGCCGAGATGGCGGTGGCGAATTCGCTGATCGCGGTCGAGCAGGGCGTCATCCAGGTGCAGGGCACCATCAATGGGATCGGCGAGCGCTGCGGCAATGCGAATCTCTCTTCGATTATTCCGAACCTGAATCTCAAGATGAAGCAGGAGACGATCATCCCGGAACGATTGATCCGCCTCCGGGAGGTGTCACATTACGTGGCGGAGATTGCCAACCTGGTTCCCAGCACGCATCAGCCGTACGTGGGGGACTCCGCGTTTGCACATAAAGGGGGCGTCCATATTGACGCGGTGAGAAAAAATCCGATGACCTACGAACACGTCCGTCCCGAGGTGGTAGGGAATCGCCAACGGATGCTGGTGTCTGATCATGCTGGGAAGAGCAGTCTGGCCGGCAAGGCGGAAGAGTTTCACATTAAGTTGCGCAAGGACAGCCCGAAAACCCGAGAGCTATTGGCGACGCTCAAAGAATTGGAAAATCAGGGATACCAGTTCGAGGGCGCGGAAGGGTCGTTCGAGCTGCTGATGCGGAGAGTTCTCGGCAAGCACAAGTCCTCGTTTGAACTCTTGGGGTTTCGCGTGATCGTCGAGAAGAGACAGGCGGATGAGGAGCCGATCTCCGAGGCCACCGTGATCGTGCAGGTAGGTCAGACGGTCGAGCACCAGGTGGCCGTCGGAACGGGTCCGGTTGACGCCCTCGATCATGCCTTGCGCAAAGCACTGGAGAAGTTTTATCCCGAGCTCAGGGAAGTCAAGCTCTTGGACTATAAGGTACGCGTGCTCGCCGGCAACAAAGGGACCGCCTCGCGGGTCCGAGTCCTCATTGAATCCGGCGATCAAAAAGAGAAATGGGGGACCGTGGGGGTGTCGGAGAATATCATGGAGGCGAGTTGGCAAGCGCTGGCCGACAGCATTGAGTACAAGATGCTGGCCGATGAGCGCGCTTCTCCCAAGCGTTCCACTTGACTTCCTCCGGCCGGCTTTCGTATGTTAATGAACTCACAGGGGAAATTCAGCACGTCAGACAGGAAACGGAAGGGGAGGAGCGGCGATGAGGAAGGCGGACCTGGCCACTGAAATCTACGAAAAAGTAGGCATCTCGAAGAAAGAAGCTGCCGACCTCGTCGAGCTGGTCCTCAATATGATCAAAGGGGTTCTTCAAAAGGGAGAGTCGTTTAAAATCGCCGGCTTTGGAAATTTTGTCATCAGAAGCAAGGGACCACGCAAAGGTAGAGGCGGGGGCGCAGGCGAAGAGATTGGGATCACCCCGCGACGCGTCGTGACCTTCAGACCAAGCCAAATCTTTAAGAAATATGTGAATTAGTTCTATCGCCGCGGGCGTCGTTGGGATACCCATTGCCTTAGTCGCAATGGGCCGATTCGTGGACGAAGGCAATGGCCGCAGGATCAGGGACAAACGGAGGGCCGCGGACTCCACTCGAAGATAAGCTCTTCTACAAGATCGGTGAAGTCAGCAAGATAACGGGCCTTCCGTCCTACGTGCTCAGATTTTGGGAATCTGAGTTCGATTTTCTCCGCCCGCAAAAAAGTCGCGGCCGACAGCGGGTCTACACCCAAAAAGATGTGGACATGCTGCTTCAGATTAAGCGGATGCGGTACGAACAGGGTTTTACCATCGCAGGGCTTCGACGGCGGTGGAACACCCGGCAAGGAACACAAGAACGGAAGCCGTCTCGCGCAGTGACCGATGTCGTACGGCGGGTCCGTCACGAGTTGAGCGAAATAGTAAAGGTCCTGGACGGGCACGCCTAATCAGGCCTGATGCGAGCAAAGGCAACAGTTCGGGGCGTAGCGCAGCCCGGTAGCGCACTCGCTTGGGGTGCGAGTGGTCGTGGGTTCAAATCCCGCCGCCCCGACCAATTACGCGGAGGGTGCTCCTAGGAGCCCCTTCGCGCTATCCGTCCTCGCGCGAGTTTATCTTCCCTGTCACCGAATGAGCGTCGTTCTGTCATGAGCGCACTGAGAATCTTTAACACGATGACCGGCCGCAAGGAGCTCTTCGAGCCGCTGACGCCTCATCACGTAAGAATGTATGTGTGCGGTGTAACGGTCTACGACGAGTGCCATTTAGGACATGCCCGCGGAGCTGTGGTGTTTGATCTGATTCGTCGCTATTTGGAATACCGAAACTTCGATGTGAAGTTCGTGAAGAACTTCACGGATATTGACGACAAGATCATCAATCGCGCGCAACAACAGGGCGTTCCGTGGCAGGCGCTGACGCTGCGCTACATGGAGGCCTATTATCGCGATATGAGCCGGCTTGGGGTGCGAGCGGCCACGGTCGAGCCCAAAGCAACTGAGCACCTGAATGACATCATCATCTTAGTGCAGACATTGCTTGAGAAGGGCGTGGCGTACCAGGTGGGAGCGGATGTGTATTTCGCGGTCGAGCGGTTTCCGGTCTATGGCCGGCTTTCAAAGCGGAAACTCGATGACATGCAGGCCGGCGCGCGTGTGGAGGTGGATGAGCGAAAGCGCCATCCGATGGACTTTGCCCTCTGGAAGGGCGCGAAACCGGGAGAGCCATCTTGGGAGAGTCCGTGGGGGCCCGGGCGGCCCGGCTGGCACATCGAGTGCTCCGCGATGGCCATCCGTCACCTGGGGGAGACCTTCGACATTCACGGCGGAGGGGAGGATCTCGTCTTTCCCCACCACGAGAACGAAATCGCGCAATCGGAAGCGGCGACGGGCAAAGAGTTCGCCCGCTTCTGGGTCCACAACGGTTTTGTCACTGTGGACCAGGAAAAGATGTCGAAGTCGCTTGGAAACTTCTTCACGGTCCGAGAAATCTTTGAGAAATTTACGGCGTCGGAAGCGGTGACCGCAGACGTGTTGCGGTTCTTCCTCCTCTCGACCCACTATCGCAGCTCCATGGACTTTTCTGACCAGGCGCTGCGCCAGGCGCGGTCGGGCCTCAACAACTTCTACGATCTGTTTCAGCGCCTTGAAGAAGTGCGGGATGTGACAGGAAGCGGCGATGCTCAAGTGCCATCGCTCATTGCGAGCTTCGCGGCCGCCTTTGAACAGGCGATGGACGATGACTTCAATACGCCGGCCGCTTTCGCTGCCTTGCAGACCTTTCGAAGCGACGTGAATACCCTTCTTCGCGCTGTGATCTCCTCATCCGCTGCAAAACAAGCTCTGGAGGTGTTTCGAAAGTACGGCCAGATCCTTGGCCTCTTTCAGGTGCCACTCAAGGAATGGGAATTCCGGGATACCGAATCAAGAGATGAAGCAGCGCTTGATGAGGCTGAAATCAAGCGACTCATTACGGCACGCCAACAGGCCCGTGCCGACAAGAATTGGGCTGAGGCTGATGCGATCAGGCAACAGCTTGCGGAGCACGGCATCACGATTGAGGATCGCCCAGATGGCACGACCCGTTGGAAGCGATGACCGCAAGGCCTCTCGAACGGCTCTATGGCATCCATCCAATCTTGGAGGCGCTTCGCGCTGCAGACCGGCAGTTCGACGGGATTTATCTTCAGCAGGGTCGCAAGGGCCGTGAAGTGGAGGAGATCCTCCGCCTCTCTCGAAATCAGCGTATCAGACTGGACTTCAGGCCGCGGGAGGCGTTGGATCGCATGGCAGGGTCTTCCCATCATCAAGGCGCGGTCGGCATGGTGGCCGCTAAGCCGTATGTCTCGTTGGACGATATTCTCCAAGCGGCATCCCGGGAGAAGGCCCCGCTGCTGTTGATCCTCGATGGCATTGAGGATCCACATAATTTAGGCGCAATTCTACGAACCGCCGAAGCGGCGGGCACTCACGGAGTGATTCTTCCCGAGCGCCGAGCGATCGGATTGACGGCGACTGTGGCCAAAGCCTCAGCCGGGGCGATTGAATACCTGCCGGTAGCGCGGGTGACCAATCTCTCGAGGACCATCGAGCGATTAAGGGACGCTAACTTTTGGATTTATGCCCTCGACGTCAAGGGAACCCAGAACTATCTTGCGGTGGATTACACAGGACCGATTGCGCTTGTGATCGGAGGGGAAGGGCGCGGAGTTCGTCCGCTTGTCGCCGATCACTGCGACGGACGGGTCCACATCCCGATGAGCGGCAGGGTCGCGAGCCTGAATGCCTCAGTCGCGGCCGGGATTCTTCTTTACGAGGTACTGCGGCAGCGTGCGCGCGGGGCTACACTCATGCCCGGCGGAACCGAATAAACCCTTCTTCGATCGCCGCCTTCAGAAGTTGGGCGGCGTTCGAAACTCGGAGCTTTTTCATCATATTTGCCCGATGGGCCTCGACAGTCTTGACGCTGATTTTCAATCGGGCGCCGATTTCACGGTTTTTCAGGCCGTTCCAGATCAGCTGAAGAATTTCCTGTTCCCGATCAGTCAGCGATGCAACGCCGTTCTTTTTCCTTCTATCCATAGCCCGTTGACTCCTTTTGGGTGAACCGAGGCGATAAAGGTTAAGGAACGCCATTAGTGTCTCATATCCAAGTAAATGTGTAAAGAAGGAATCTCAAGAAATTTGGAAGGGGTCTTGCTCCGTTAGGGGGGTTCCCGTAGAATGGGTCAGCCGCCGGACGGTAGCTCAGGGTTACCACAGCGAGCCAGGAAGAAAGGTGACTCTGGTGTACGAGGAGCTGACCGTGGCGGTTCTGCTCGGCGCGGTTATCGGTAGTTTTCTCAATGTCTGCATTCACCGCCTCCCGCTGAATGAGTCGTTGCTGTGGCCGGGTTCCCGATGCCCCCGCTGCCGCGCCGCCATCCACTGGTACGATAACATTCCGCTCCTGAGTTATCTCTGGCTCAGAGGCCGGTGCCGGAATTGCGGGAGACGTATTTCCTGGCGTTATCCTCTGGTGGAAGCCCTGAACGCCGTCGGATACGGGCTGATTGTCTGGCGGTTTGGGTTTGGCAAGACCGCCTTGGTCTACCTTCTGTTGTGGTCGGCCCTTCTCGTCGTGAGCTTCATTGATCTGGATCATATGATCATCCCGGATCGTATCACTGTCCCAGGCATCGCCCTCGGTCTTGTTGTCGGCACGCTGTTGCTGCCTCATTGGTGGGATAGCATCCTCGGCCTCCTCGTCGGCGGAGGCTTGTTGTACTTTATTGCCTGGGTCAGCCCGTATCTCTTTGGAAAAGAAGGCATGGGAGGCGGTGACATTAAACTCCTGGCCATGATCGGGGCGTTTCTTGGATGGAAACCGGCCATCCTGACCATCTTTTTCGGCGGCGTGTTGGGCGCGGTCGTTGGACTCAGCCTGATGGCTGTCCGAGTGATCAGGCGCGAAGCCTACCTGCCATTCGGGCCCTTCCTCTCTTTAGGGGCCGTTGTGGTCATGCTCTATGGACGAGAAATCATGGACTGGTACGGAAGCCTCTTAAGCGGGGGTGAATGACCATGGCGATGACCCGCACGCGTTCTCTGGTCGGCGGTTGGGCACTATTCTTAGTCCTGTTCCTGGGCACATTGATGTTGAAGCTGGTTGTCACACATCGTGACATTGAGCAGCAGGGATTGAGCGGATTCGAGAATCTGACGGATGTCCTCTTTATCCTATCGGGCGGCCTCTTGTTGCTGATTCCGCTGTATGGGGTATTCGCGCGCCTCGTAGGCAGACGGAAAGCTCGTCAATCAGACGGGCACGCCCTGGTGGAGACGGTGGGAGGCGAAGGGGATCAGACCGCAGTTGTGATCAATGCCTTTCATGATGTGGTGCGCAAGCTCCGGGATAAGGAACAGGAACTGGAGCGGTTGCGTTCCATCGCCGAAGCGCGAGCCCAGGAAATTGAAAGCTACAATGAGAACATCCTACGCAGCGTGGCCAGCGGTGTCATCACCTTTAATCAGGATTCGACAGTCACGACCTTCAATGAGGCGGCCTCCCGGATCCTTCGCATGAAGCGGGACGCGGTGATCGGCAAGATATGCGCGGAAATCTTCGGGCCTTCCAGCAAGATCACGGCTCTTCTGGAACGCTCCCACCAGCGTGGAGAGATTATCAACCGGGAAGAGTTCGAGCTGGAGGAACCAGAGGGGCATCGCATCTGGGTCGGGGTCAGTACGTCCTTCCTGAAAGACCGAGCCGATAAATTGATCGGGACCACCTTCGTGTTCACCGATCTCACTGAAGTCAAGGAGCTGCAGCAGCAAATTGAATTACGGGAGCGGATGACGGTGCTGGGAGAAATGTCGGCCGGCATCGCCCACGAATTCCGGAATTTTATGGGCACGATCCTAGGGGCCGCCAAACTCATCGCTCGGCAATTGAAACCACAGGAACCGGCCCAGGAAAGCGTTGGCACGATCGTCAGCGTGATCGCCGACATGGATCACCTCATCACTCAGTTCTTGAACTTCTCCAAGAAGACCGAGCTGGAGTTAAAACCTGTGGCCATTGAAGCCTGGCTCACGCGTGTGGTGGAGCAGGTCCGCGCTCAGGCCGAAAATCGCTCGTACAGTGTCGAGATTATCTGTCCGCCGAATCTGCCCGAGATTGCGATGGATGAACTTCTGATGCGGCAGGCCCTGGGAAACCTGGTGCAGAACGCCCTCGAAGCGATGCCAAAGGGAGGAAAACTCACGGTGATGGCGAGCCTCCCATGGCACGGCAGCCGGCGGGAACTGGAGTTGCGGATCAGGGATACCGGGATTGGGATACCCGGGGATCGCTTGGAGAAGGTATTCTTGCCGTTTTACACGACAAAAACAAAGGGTACTGGCTTGGGTCTGGCCCTCGTCCATAAGATCGTGCTCCTACACAACGGACGGATCCAAGTCGAGAGCCAGGAAGGCCAGGGCACCATTTTTCGGGTCTATGTGCCCATTGAGGAACGAGCGTGAGCACGATACTCCTGATCGAGGACAATGAGCGGATGGCGAAAGTCCTGGCCCGCCACATGGAAATTGAAGGCCATCAGGTGATTCTTGCGGAGGACGGCGAGGCGGGCCTGGAAGCGTTTCGTCAGCATAAGGTGGACCTTGTCCTGACCGATCTCAAACTCCCCGAGAAGTCGGGATTAGACGTGTTGCAGGGGATCAAGGAGGAAAATCCCCTGGTGCCGGTCCTGGTCATGACCGCGCACGGAACGATCGAGACTGCCGTGAAGGCGGTCAAGGACGGAGCCTTCGATTTCCTCCAAAAACCGGTAGATCCGGAACATCTGTTGCTGACGATCAGCAAGGCGCTTGAAACCCGGCACCTAGTGACCGAGAACCTGATTCTCAAGGAAGAGTTGTTGCAGAGCCGGGTGGCCAAACTCATCGGGCAGAGCCGCGTCCTCAGCGAGGCCCAGGAGAACGCGAAGAAGGTGGCGGCCGGCGCCACTACCGTTCTGCTGCTGGGAGAGAGCGGTACGGGAAAGGAGCTGTTTGCGCGGTTAATCCATGACATGAGTCCCCGCAAGAACGGCCCGTTCATCGCGATCAACTGCGCTGCCATCCCCAAGGATCTGCTGGAAAGCGAACTGTTCGGGCACGAGCGGGGAGCGTTCACCGGTGCCGGGACACGCAAGCTCGGAAAGTTCGAACTGGCCGATGAGGGGACGGTCTTCCTGGATGAGATCGGCGACATGGAGTTGGGGTTGCAAGGCAAAGTGCTGAGGGTCTTGGAAGGCGACCCCTTCATGCGCGTCGGCGGCACGTCGAGAGTCAAGGCGGATGTGCGGGTCATTGCGGCCACCAATAAGAACCTGGAAGCCGCGGTCGGAACCCAAACGTTCCGGGCCGATCTGTTTTATCGGCTGAATGTCTTTCCTATCGTCATCCCTGCGCTGCGCGATCGACGGGAGGACATTCCGCTGCTGGTGGAGCACTTCTTGACGGTGTACGCACGCGAGTTGAAGAAGGATGTGAAGACAATCTCCCCGGAGGCGCTCGATCTCATGATGCGCCTGCCTTGGACCGGCAATGTCCGTGAACTTCAGAACTGCATCGAGCGGGCCGTGATTCTGTGCGACGGGCGAACCGTGAAACCGGAGCATTTGGGAATGCCCACTCAGGGGTCGGCCACGCCGGTAGAAGTCTCCCCGGGCGACGGGCTTCAGGCGGTCAGCAGCGCGGCCTCGCGAGTGGCCGAAACGAAGATGATCGAACGGGTCCTGGCAGAGACCGGAGGAAACAAGTCGCGCGCCGCGGAAATCCTGAAGGTCAGTTATAAGACGCTGCTGACCAAGATCAAAGATTACGGCCTCGCCCGCGGGTAGGGCTCCTCGAGTATTTGGGCAACGGTAGAGCTCAGCGGGGATCGCTGCTTGCATAGAACCGGAAGGAAGCTGTGCCTTCTTCGGCCCCACCCAAGACAGAGACGGTCTCCGATCCATGGGTTACATGCTTTCTGAGCAGCATGGTGATCCGGTTCCTCGATGGCGGCCTTTCGGCTGCCGGGGCGGTGGATTATCATCGCGTAATGGGAGTCGCGGAGGGTTTCGGCACTATTCGCGACCCGAAAGCGTTCCTGCTCGATCCGAACAATTGGGTGCCGGATGCGGTCCTGCGCGAGTTGATCCGCCGAACCGAGCACGCCAGCGGGCTTAAAGACATCACCTACCGCGCTGCCTTAGCCCACTTTGCCGTGTCAGAGGGGCGCCAGCCCGCTCTAATTGAAACAATCGCCCGTTACCTCGATGATGTGGATGCAGTGGTCCGGTTCTCGGGACTCTGGGCTACCGCTTACACGAACTATCTCGAGATGCAGGCGTTCGCTCGGCCGGATGAGGCCGGCACGCTCTATATTCTGGTTCGCTTCCTACCGCCGGTGGATCCCTTGATCGGCAAAAGCCTCTTGGTCCAGGGCAATATCGAGGGATTTCCCAAACTCTATCCATTTGTAGACAGCGTCCGCTGCGAGGTGGAGTACTCTCAACTCAAGCTGTCTTCGATCGTCGCTGAATTCGGCGACAGATACATTCTGGCGGCAGAGAAGGCCCGAGGCTCTGTCTTGCAGTACTTGGTGAAGGAGCAGACGTCCGGGCGTATCGTTGCGGTCGCTCGTCCGTGCCCGCTCGGAACAGAAGCAGTTGCGGAGTGGCAAGGAGGCCAGGCTCTGACCTGCGATCGTCCGGGTGATGGTGTCCCGCACACGAGCGTACTTCGGATCGAACGCGGCGGGGTGTTACAGGCGGGGCCATTGGAATACGCTCTCCGCGAGGGAGGACTCTACAACGCTCCCTACACCCGCTACCGCTTCCAATGGCAAGAGCGAGCACATCGCTCCCTTGAACAGAATCCCAAGCAGGCCATGTCCCGAATGCTGTTTGAGCACATAGCGGGACTTCAGAGCACACAGCGCCGCACCCTCAGTATCTTCATCCGCAATCACGCGTTGCTCGAAGAAAACGCTCAGCTCCGTGAAGAGCTGTATGGCCACACAGAGACCGGCGGCATGATCGGCAAGAGCCACGCCTTCCAGGAGCTCATGGACCTGGTCCGTTCGGTCGCCTTCACTGATGCCACCGTCCTGCTGACCGGGGAGACCGGAACGGGCAAGGAACGGACGGCGAGGCTGATCCACCAACTGAGTCCGCGGCGGGCCGGTCGCTTTCTCGCGGTCAATTGCGGGGCTCTGGCGGAGAGTCTCCTGGAATCCGAACTGTTCGGGCATGAGCTCGGAGCGTTTTCGGGGGCCGTCGCGCAGAAGAAGGGGAAGTTTGAGCAAGCAGACGGCGGGACGCTCTTTTTGGACGAGATCGGCGAGATATCTCCCGCCATGCAGGTTAAGTTACTGCGCGTGCTCCAAGAGCGGGAATTTCAGCGGGTTGGAGGGCAACAGGATATCAAAGTGGACGTCCGGATCGTGGCCGCCACCAATCAGGATCTGCCGAGCCTGGTCGCGGATCGCAAATTCCGGCAGGACCTGTTTTATCGGCTGCATGTGTTCCCGATTCGTGTTCCGTCGCTCCGGGAACGCGCGGACGATATTCCGCATCTTGCCGAGGAAATTATCGCCCGGCACGCCGCCGCGCAAAAAAAGAAAATCAAGGGTTTGGCCCCGGAAACCCTTCAAATTCTGATGAAATATCAATGGCCGGGGAACATCAGGGAATTGGAAAATGTGCTCGAGCGCGCGATCACCTTGGCCGGACCCCAGACCTCGCGGATCGAGCCGGATCATCTGCCGGTCACAGTCCGGGAGGCGCGCGCGCCGATTAGCGCGATGGGGCTTGATGAATTGATCGACCGGGTGGAGTGGCCTGTGATGAACCAGGAGTTAAAGGACAGAAACGGTTTGACCGGTCTGATGAATCGAATTGAATGGGCGCTGATCCGCCGAGCAATAAAAGAAAACGGCGGGAACAAGACCCAAGCCGCCCGGCTCCTGGGTCGGACTTACCGGTGGTTGAGGAAGACCGAAACCGAGATGCCCGGTCAGGAGCTGCCAGAGTGAATGTTCTGGAGACCCCCCGAGAAAAACTAATAGATTGCCACGTTCATCTGGCGGCGCTTCCGGATGGCCGCAACGGCTGCCACATCTCTCCCCGAATGCTCAACAGTCCGCTCTTTCGTTTTCTGTTGTGGA
>Ga0184623_10000392_pt1 | contig 18511 bp, 17 predicted proteins | sample PLM1_100_b1_FD_133138 | JGI IMG/M metagenome (GOLD analysis project Ga0184623, IMG submission 133138) | Groundwater sediment microbial communities from an aquifer in East River, Colorado, USA - PLM1_100_b1 | ecosystem: Environmental > Terrestrial > Soil > Riparian zone | place: USA: East River...
CCCCACGCTTTCGCTCCTCAGCGTCAGTATCGGCCCAGAGACCCGCCTTCGCCACCGGTGTTCCTCCTGATATCTGCGCATTTCACCGCTACACCAGGAATTCCAGTCTCCCCTACCGAACTCTAGTCTGCCCGTATCGACTGCAGGCCCGAGGTTAAGCCTCGGGTTTTCACAGTCGACGCGACAAACCGCCTACGAGCTCTTTACGCCCAATAATTCCGGACAACGCTTGCACCCTACGTATTACCGCGGCTGCTGGCACGTAGTTGGCCGGTGCTTCTTCTGCAGGTACCGTCACTTACGCTTCGTCCCTGCTGAAAGAGGTTTACAACCCGAAGGCCTTCATCCCTCACGCGGCGTCGCTGCGTCAGGCTTTCGCCCATTGCGCAATATTCCCCACTGCTGCCTCCCGTAGGAGTCTGGGCCGTGTCTCAGTCCCAGTGTGGCCGGTCGCCCTCTCAGGCCGGCTACCCGTCGTCGCCTTGGTGGGCTTCTACCCCACCAACAAGCTGATAGGCCGCGGGCCCATCCCTAGCCGATAAATCTTTCCACCATCAGCAGATGCCTGCGATGGTCGTATCCGGTATTAGCTGCGGTTTCCCGCAGTTATCCCAAAGCTAGGGGCAGGTTGCCCACGTGTTACTCACCCGTTCGCCGCTGATCCCCGCCCCGAAGGGCGGTTCACCGCTCGACTTGCATGTGTTAAGCACGCCGCCAGCGTTCGTCCTGAGCCAGGATCAAACTCTCCGTGGATGTCTATTAGCAGCTCTGCCGCATGGCGACAGAGGTTGCTGACACATTTGGATGTTGATCTGGCATGAGCAGACACGACGAGCTCGTCGTCGTATTTGCCTGTCATTACCAAAGGAATCCCACCGCGTTGCGCGCAGGCGTGAGCCGGCGCACCCCGCGGACGGGGGTTGTTGGCATTGACTTTTGGCACGCTGTTGAGTTCTCAAGGTACGGACGCGCACTGAAACTGGTCTCTCGACCGTTTTCAGGGCAACCCTTCTATTTTAACCAGCTTGTCCGGCCTGTCAAGCGGGCCGGGGCTGGCCTCCCCCAGCGGCACTTGTAGCCCGCACCGGTGAGACACCGCTGCGAGATCGAAGTTGACGATGGGAGAGCCGCCTGGGGACCGTCCACCTGCTGGTGTCCGTTGCTCCCAACCAGTGCGACGAATGAAACCCTACGTTCGGGCGAACCCAGAGTCAAATCCACTTTACCGACCCTCGCGGCCGCCTCCGTGACCCGGCTGCGGCCGGTTGGCCTGCACCGATGTGTATAACACGCGGACAGCCGAGGTTGTTCCCGAGCGGCGCACCGGCAGACCGGGCCGAAGCTGCCGCTCAGGCCTGGGTAACGTGTTGGTAACACGGGAGTGCCGTCGGATGCTCCCTGGCGGCTGGGTCACGAGCTCAGTCGGCGAACTGGACCCCTGCCACGTTGCGCTTGCCCCGCCGAAGCACCAGCCACCGGCCGTGGAGCAGGTCCCCAAGCCCCGGCGCGGCGTCCTCGTCGGTCACCCGCTCATTGTTCACGTACGCCCCGCCCTCGGTGATCGTGCGGCGGGCCGCCGACCGGCTCGGGCTCAACCCGGTGTCGACGAGCAGCTGAACCAAAGGTGGGAGCCGGCCGTCGACCAGGTCGCCCCGGCCGAGGACGACGTGCGGCACCTCCAGCAGGGCGGCGCCGAGCGTCGCCGCGTCGAGCGCCGCCAGGTCGCCCTGGCCGAACAACGCCCTGCTCGCGGCGATCACCCGCCCGGTCTCGGCCGGGCCGTGCACCAGCGTCGTCAGCTCGCCCGCGAGCCGCCGCTGCGCCTCCCTCGCCGCCGGACGCTCCGCCGTGGCCGCCGCCAGCGACTCGATCTCCTCCTCCGGAAGGAACGTGAAGAACCGGAGGTAGGGCCCGGCGTCGCGGTCGTCTGTGTTGATCCAGTACTGGTAGAACGCGTACGGCGACGTCAGCTCCGGATCGAGCCAGAGCGACCCGCCCCCGGTGCTCTTGCCGAACTTCGCGCCGGTCGCGCTCGTGATCAGCGGCACCGTCAGGGCGTGGGCCTCGCCGCGCTCGACCCGGCGGATCAGATCGAGCCCCGCGGTGATGTTGCCCCACTGGTCGTTGCCGCCGATCTGCAACCGGCAGTCGAGCCGGCGGTACAACTCCAGGTAGTCGAACGCCTGCAGGATCAGGTAGCTGAACTCGGTGAAGCTGATGCCGGACTCCAGCCGGGCGCTGACCGACTCCTTCTGCAGCATCTGGTTGACCGGGAAGTGCTTGCCCACGTCACGAAGGAAGTCGATGGCCGACAGCGGCGCGGTCCACTCCAGGTTGTCGGCAAGCAATGCCCCCGACGGGCCGGGCGAAAAGTCGAGGAACCGCTCGAGCTGGCCCCGGATGCGCTCGAGCCAGCCGGCGATCACGTCACGGTCAGCCAGCGTGCGCTCGGCCGACCGGCCGCTGGGGTCGCCGATCAGCCCGGTAGCCCCGCCTGCGACCGCGATTGGACGGTGCCCGGCCAGTTGGAACCGACGCAGGGTGAGCAGCGGCACGAGGTTGCCGACATGCAGGCTGGGCGCGGTCGGGTCGAATCCGGCGTAGAGGGTCAGTGGCGCGGCAGCCAGCGCTTTGCGCAGCGCGTCGGCGTCGGTCGTCTGCGCGATCAGGCCGCGCCAGGTCAGCTCGTCGAGAATGTCGCTACCGTCGCTCACGCGCCCAATCCTCTCGCATCAGGCTGATCAGGCCGCGCCCGGTTGCGGGGGGCGTGGGGCCGGTAGACGCTCACCGTGGGCTCGCCGTCGGCCCAGAACCGCCACGGACGGGACGCGCCGCCGCCGCCCACACCGGTGCGCGGGCCGGACCGGACGGCGGACGCCTCGCACGGGACGCCGTCGAGGACCTGCAACCGACCGCCTGGGCGGCACGCGTCGGCGCCGTTGTGCGCGCCGGTCAGCCCGAGCGCGGCGGTCAGGCGGGCCGGGCCGCGGGCAAGCTCGCGGGCCGACCGGGCGGTTGGCCGCCGGACCGCCGCCAGCTCCGCGCCCTCGACCACCTCCCCGGCTCGCAGCAGAACGGCTGCAGCCCGCTGCCCCGGCCCGCAGACGAGGTTCGTGCACCAGTGCATGCCGTACGTGAAGTAGACGTAGACATGCCCGGGCGCGCCGAACATCACCTCGTTCCGGCGGGTCCGACCACGGAACGCGTGGGAGCCAGGGTCGTCCGCACCTTCATAGGCTTCGACCTCGGTCAGCCGCACCGCGACGAGGCCCTCCTCGCTGCCGTGGACGATCACCCGGCCGAGCAGGTCAGGAGCGACTGCGAGGGCCGGCCGGTCGAAGAACGAACCCGGCAGGGTCACCCGCCGGCCCACACCCCATCGGCAGCGACGGTCTCCCCGAGCGCCGCCAGTTGCTCGCGCACCCGGTCAGGAGACGTGCCGCCGTACGCCGCCCGCGCCTCGAGCGCGCCGCGGACCGTCAGCACCGCACGCACCTCGCGGGTGAGATGCGGCGACAACGCGCTGAGATCTTCGTCGGCCAGCTCCCACAGCTCGATCCCGCGCGCCTCGCACGCCCGGACGCACGCCCCGGCGACCTCGTGCGCCTCCCGGAACGGCACCCCGCGCCGGACCAGCCACTCAGCGACATCCGTGGCGAGCGCAAACCCCTCGGGGGCGGCGGCCGCCATCCGGTCGCGGTCAAAGCGCGCCGTCGCGATCAGCCCGGCCAGGGCCGGCAGCACGAGCAGCAGCGTGTCGACCGCGTCGAACACCGGCTCCTTGTCCTCCTGCAAATCGCGGTTGTAGCCGAACGGCAGCCCTTTGAGCGTCACCAGCAGCGCCGTCAGATGGCCGATCAGCCGGCCGCTCTTGCCCCGCGCCAGCTCGGCGACGTCGGGGTTCTTCTTCTGCGGCATGATCGACGACCCGGTCGCGTAGGCGTCGTCGAGCTGGAGCCAGCCCCATTCGCGGGACGCCCACAGGCAGATCTCCTCGCCGAGCCGGGCCAGGTGGACACCGAGCAGGGCCGCGACGAACAGCAGCTCGGCCACGAAATCGCGGTCGGACACCGCGTCGATCGAGTTGGCCACCGCCCCTGCGAAGCCCAGCTCAGCGGCGGTCGCCTGCGGGTCGACCGGGAGCGAGGAGCCGGCCAGCGCGCCGGCGCCCAGCGGCGACCGGTCGGCGCGGCGGTTCCAGTCGCGCAGGCGGTCGACGTCGCGGGCCAGCGCGTGGACGTGCTTGGCCAGCTCGTGCCCGAACGACACCGGCTGGGCGTGCTGCAAATGGGTGTATCCGGGCGCCGGGGCATCGACGTGCTGCTTGGCCTGGTCGAGCAGCGCCTCCTGCAGCGCGAGCACCGCCCGGGCGATTTCGCGGGCGGCGTCGCGGAGGTAGAGCCGGAGGTCGGTGGCGACCTGGTCGTTGCGGCTGCGCCCGGCCCGCAGCTTGCCGCCCAGCTCGCCGAGCCGTTCGACCAGCCCGCGTTCGAGCGTGGTGTGGACGTCCTCGTCGGCCGCGGCGGGTCCGAACGACCCCGCGCGCACGTCGGCTTCGAGCGAGTCCAGCGCGCTCAGCATCTTGTCCAGCTCTGCGTCGTCGAGCAGCCCGGCGCCGTGCAGCACCCGCGCGTGCGCCCGCGAGCCGCGCAGGTCGTACAGCGCCAGCCGCCAGTCGAAGTGCGTCGAACGGGACAGCGCGGCCAACGCCTCCGCCGGGCCCGCGGCGAACCGGCCGCCCCACAACCGGAGCGGGCCGGCCTCGCCGGCTGAGCCGCCGTCAGGCACTCGCATTCCCCTCCAGCCGCACGTCGCGCTGCGCGGCGATCTTGCTCGGCAGCCCCCACAGCTCGACGAAGCCCTTGGCGAGGGACTGGTCGAACGTGTCCTCCGAGTCGTACGTCGCCAGAGCGTAGTCGTACAGCGAGGCGTCGCTGCGCCGCCCGGTGACGACGGCCCGCCCGCCGTGCAGCGTCAGCCGCAGGTCGCCGGACACGTGCCGCTGCGACTGCTGGATGAAGGCGTCGAGCGCCCGCTTGAGCGGGGAGTACCACAGGCCGTCGTAGACCAGCTCGGCCCACCGCTGGTCGACCCCTCGCTTGTAGCGGCCGAGGTCGCGCTCGACCGTGACGTTCTCGAGCTCCTGGTGGGCGGTGATCAGTGCGATCGGGCCCGGCGCCTCGTAGATCTCCCGGCTCTTTATGCCCACCAGCCGGTCCTCGACGAGGTCGATCCGGCCGACCCCCTGGGCGCCTGCGCGCTGGTTCATCTCCACGATCGCCTGCAGGACGGTCACCGGCCGCCCGTCGATCGCGGTCGGCACGCCGTCGGCGAACGTGAGGACGACCTCGTCGGGCTCGCGCGGCACGGCCGGGTCGGACGTGTAGGAGTACAGCTCCTCGAGCGGCGGGTTCCACACGTCCTCCAGGAACCCGGTCTCGATCGCGCGGCCCCAGACGTTCTGGTCGATCGAGTACGGAGACTTCTTGGTCACGTCGATGGGCAGCCCGGTCTCCTCGGCGAACCGGATCGCCTTGTCGCGGGTCATGCCCGAGTCGCGGACCGGCGCGATCACCTTCAGGTCGGGCGCCAGCGCCGCGACGCCGACCTCGAAGCGCACCTGGTCGTTGCCCTTGCCGGTGCAGCCGTGCGCGACCACCCCGGCGCCGTGGTAGCGCGCGGCCTCGACGAGGTGGCCGACGATGGCCGGACGCGACAGCGCGGACAGGAGCGGGTAGCGGTCCATGTAGAGGACATTGGCCTGCAGCGCAGGCAGGCAGAACTCCTCGGCGAACTGGTCGCGCGCGTCGACGACGATCGACTCGACCGCCCCGCACGCGAGCGCGCGCTCGCGAACCGTCTCGAGGTCCTCACCCCCCTGGCCGACGTCGATGGCGAGGGCTATCACCTCGGCCCCGGTGGCCTCGGCGATCCAGCCGATGGCGACGGAGGTGTCGAGACCTCCGGAGTAAGCGAGCACGACGCGCTCGGACACGAGCTGCCTCCTATTGGGCTCTGTCTTATGCCTCAGGCGTTGGTGGTCATCCGCTGGCGGATGGCAAGGTCGAGGAGCTGGGCAGCCACGCCGGGACCGCCCATCGGGTCCCGGCAGACGAGCAGGACGGTGTCGTCGCCGGCGATCGTGCCGAGCACCTCCGGCAGATCGGCGTGATCGATCGCGGAGGCGAGGAACTGCGCCGCGCCCGGTGGGGTGCGGACGACGACGAGGTTGGCCGACGCCTCGGCAGACACGAGGACATCGCCCGTGACCCGCGTGAGGCGAGCGTCGGCGAAGCCTGGTCCGGCGGCGCGCGGGGTGGGGTCGCCCCCCTCGGCCGGCACGGCGTAGACGAGCGAGCCGTCGCCCGCGCGCACCTTGACCGCGCCGAGCTCGTCCAGATCGCGCGACAGCGTCGTCTGGGTGGCCTCGACGCCATCAGCGGCGAGCAATCGGCCGAGCTCGGACTGTGATCGTACCGGGTGGCGCGTCAGCAGGTCGACGATTCGCTGCCGGCGGGCGGTCTTGGTCAGAGCGACGCGCATCATGACGCCCGCCCGGGCGAGTCGCGGAGCGCGTTCAACGTCGCCAGGAACCGGTCGAGGTCGCTTTCCTCCACCACCAGCGGCGGCGCGATGCGCACGACGTCGGGCCCGACCGCGTTGACCAGCACGCGGGTGCCGCCCGCTCCGAAGCGCAGCACGGCCTCCAGATGGGCGGCGACCGGCTCCGTCAGCACGATCCCGAGCAGCAGCCCGGCGCCCCGCACGTGGTCGACGAGCGGGTGGCCGAGATCCTCGATGCCGGCGGAGAGGGCGGCGCCAAGCGACTTGGCCCGGCCGGGCAGGTCGGCGGACGCGCAGGCGTCGAGGACCGCCAGGGCGGCGGCGCAGGCGACCGGATTGCCGCCGAAGGTCGACGCGTGGTGGCCGGGCCGGGCGAGCGACGCGGCGTCTCCGAGCGCCACGCACGCGCCGATCGGCAGCCCGCCGCCGAGCCCTTTCGCGAGCGTCACGATGTCGGGCGCCACCTCGGTCTCCTGGTGGGCGAACCACGCCCCGGTGCGGCCGATGCCGGTCTGCACCTCGTCGAGCACGAGCAGGGCGCCAGCAGCCCGGGTCACCTCGCGGGCGCCGGCCAGGTAGCCGGCCGGGGCGGGCACGATCCCGCCCTCCCCCTGGACCGGCTCGAGGAACACCGCGGCCGTCCGCTCCGAAACGGCGGCGCGCAACGCGTCGATGTCGCCGTAAGGCACGAACCGCACGTCGCCGATCAGCGGCTCGAACGGCGCCCGCTTGGCCGGCTGGCCGGTCAGCGACAGTGCGCCGACCGTCCGGCCATGGAACGAGCCGTGGGCGGCGATCAACTCGGTGCGGCCGGTCAGCCGGGAGAGCTTGATCGCCGCCTCGTTGGCCTCGGCGCCGGAGTTGCAGAAGAACACCCGCCCCTCGCGGCCCAGCAGACCCAGCAGCCGCTCGGCGAGCTCGACAGAAGGCCCGGTGGCGTAGAGGTTCGAGGCGTGGGCGAGCAACCCGGCCTGCCGGCTGACCGCCTCGACGATAGCCGGATGCGCGTGGCCGAGGACCGAGACGGCGATGCCGGCGACGAAGTCGAGGTAGTCGCGGCCGTCCTCGTCCCACACCGTGCAGCCCGCCCCGCGGACGAGCGCCAGCTGCGGCGTCGGGTAGGTGGGCAGGATCGCGTTCGCCCACCGGTCGAGCAACGTCATTCCGAGCCCCCGGACAGGCGCACCATCGTCCCGATCCCTTCGTTGGTGAACACCTCGAGCAGCAGCGCGTGCGGCACCCGGCCGTCGAGGACGTGCGCGCGCGGCACGCCGCCTCGCACGGCGCGCAGGCAGGCCTCCATCTTCGGCGCCATGCCGCTGGAGAGCGTCGGCAGCAGTTGCTCCAGCTCGTCGGCAGTAAGCTCGCTGATCACCTCGGCGCTGGCCGGCCAGTCGGCGTAGAGCCCTTCGACGTCGGTGAGCACGACGAGCTTCTCGGCGTCGAGCGCCACGGCGAGCGCGGCGGCCGCGGTGTCGGAGTTGACGTTGTAGACCGTCCCGTCGACGCCCCGCGCGATCGACGAGACCACCGGGATCCGGCCGTCGGCGAGCAGCCCTCGAATGGCGCCTGGGTCGACGGCGACCACGTCTCCGACCAGCCCGATGTCGACCGCCTGGCCATCGACGACGGCGGCCCGGCGCTCTGCCGTGAACAGGTTGGCGTCCTCGCCGGTGAGCCCGACGGCGAACGGCCCGTGCCCGTTCATCAACCCGACGACGTCGCGCTGCACCTGGCCGGCGAGCACCATGCGGACGACGTCCATCGTCTCGGGGGTCGTGACGCGCAGCCCGCCGGCGAACTCGGTCGGCACGCCGAGCCGGTCGAGGTGAGCGGTCACCTGGGGACCCCCACCGTGGACGATCACCGGCCGCAACCCGGCGTAGTGGAGGAACACCACGTCTTCCGCGAAGGACTCCCGCAGCTGCGCCGCGGCCATCGCGTGCCCGCCGTACTTGATCACGACGGTGCGGCCGTGGAACCGCTTCAGCCAGGGCAGCGCCTCGACGAGAACGGCCGCCTTGTCGCGGGCCAGGCCACGGGCGCTCATGTCGAGTAGGCCGAGTTCTCGTGGACGTACTCGGCGGTGAGGTCGTTGGTCCAGACGGTGGCATGGGCCGATCCGGCGGCCAGGTCGACGGTGATGGTCACCTCGCGCGGGCGCAGGTCGACCAGCGAGCGGTCCGCTCCGGCGGCGCCGCCCCGGCACACCCAGACGCCGTTGATCGCGAGGTCGACCGCGTCGGGCTGGAACGCCGCGTTCGTGGTGCCGACGGCCGAGAGCGCCCGGCCCCAGTTGGGGTCCTCGCCGTGGATCGCGCACTTGAGGAGGTTGCTCCTGGCGACGGCTCGAGCCACCTCGAGGGCGTCGTCCTCGCTGGCCGCGCGCTCGACCTCGACCGCGATCGTCTTCGTGGATCCCTCGGCGTCGGCGAGCAACTGCATCGCCAGATCCTGGCAGACGGCGGTGACCGCGGCGGCCAGCGCGCCGGCCGGCGGCCGCACGCCACTGGCGCCGCTGGCCAGCAGCAGCACGGTGTCGTTGGTCGACATGCAGCCGTCGGAGTCGACCCGGTCGAACGTGCTTCTGGTCGCCGTGCGCAGCGCGGTGTCGAGGTCAGCGGGGGCGGCCTCGGCGTCGGTGGTGAGTACGGCGAGCATGGTGGCCAGGCCGGGCGCGAGCATCGCAGCGCCCTTCGCCATGCCGGCGACCGTGTAGCCGCCCGCTTGGACGACCGACTGCTTCGGCGCCGTGTCGGTCGTCATGATCGCGCGGGCGGCGTCCGGGCCGCTGTCGACGGCGAGCGCGGCAATTGCGGTGTCGACGCCGGCGAGGAGCCGGTCCATCGGCAGCCGCTCGCCGATGAGTCCGGTCGAGCAGACGGCGACCTCGCCGGCGCCGATTCCGAGGCCGGCGGCGACGTGTTCGGCGGTCGCGTGCGCGTCCTGGAAACCCGCCGGCCCGGTGCACGCGTTGGCGCCGCCGGAGTTGAGCACGACCGCGGTCAGCTGGCCCGACTTGAGCACCTGCTCGGACCAGAGCACGGGCGCCGCCTTGACGCGGTTCGCGGTGAAGACCCCGGCAGCGGCGTGCGAAGGGCCGTCGTTGACGACCACGGCGACATCGGGGCCGCCGCTGCTCTTCAGCCCGGCCTCGGCGGCCGCGGCGCGGAAGCCAAGGGCGGCGGTGACGCCGACAGCAGTGCGAACGGCCGTCATGGCGCCACACCGTGCGCGGTGAGTCCGGCCGCCTCCGGCAGGCCGAGCGCGAGGTTGCCGTTCTGCACCGCCTGGCCGGCGGCGCCCTTGCCGAGGTTGTCGATGGTGGCGACCACCACCGCGCGGCCGGCGTGCCCGTCGGCGGCCACCTGGAGGTGGCAGGCGTTGCTGCCCAGCGTGGCGGCGGTCCGTGGCCACGCTCCTGGCGGGAGCACGTGGACGAACGGCTCGTCGTCGTAGGCCGCGTGCAGCGCGTCGGACAACTGCGCCTCGGTCGCCCCGTCGGCGAGCCGGGCGGTGCAGGTGGCCAGGATGCCGCGCGGCATCGGGGCTAGCACGGGCGTGAACGACAGCGTGACGGCATGGCCGGCGGCGGCCGACAGGCTCTGCTCCATCTCCGGGGTGTGCTGGTGCCGGCCGCCGGCCTTATAGGCCGAGACCGAGCCCATCACCTCGCTCGCCATCAGGTCGGCAATGGCGGCCCGGCCGGCGCCTGATGTGCCGGACGCCGCCACGACCACGACGTCGTCGGGGGCGACCAGGCCGGCGGCGAGCAGCGGCGCGAGCGCGAGCGCAACGGCGGTGGGGTAGCAGCCCGGGCTGGCGATCCGGCGAGCGCCGGCCAGGGCCGGACGGGCGTTCGGCAGCTCCGGCAGCCCGTAGGGCCAGCTGCCCGCGTGCTCCGCCGAACCGTAGTAGCGCTGCCATGCGCAGGCGTCGGCGAGGCGGTGATCGGCGCCGAGGTCGACGACGACGACGTCGGGCGGCAGCTGGGCGGCCAACGCCGCGGACTCGCCGTGGGGCAGGGCGACGAACACGACATCGGCCGCGGCCAGCCGGGCCGGGTCGGTCGGCGCGAACGTCGTCGTTGCCAACTGCGGGAGGTGCGGGTGCGCAGACGTGACGGGGGCGCCCGCCTTGCTCGCCGCGGTGATGACGGCCAGCTCGAGCTCGGGGTGGGAGAGAAGCAGCCGCAGCAGCTCGCCCCCGGCATAGCCGCTAGCCCCCGCGACCGAGGCCCGCATGCCCATCGCCGCACCCCTCCTTCCAGGTGACTATGCAGAGACTAGCATGATCATGCGACCCAAATCAGCCGCGATCTTGAGCTCTTTTCAAGATGGGAGCGCTCCCACTGGAAAAAAGCTCAAGATCGCGGTGATGAATGCGGTGATGAAATCAGGCGCCGCGCAGGACGGCTCCTACGCGGTCGGCGGCCTCGGCCACGGCCGCGTCGCGGGCCGCGGCCGCCTCGCCCTCGGCGAGCGTGCGGTCGGGGGCGCGGAACCGGAGCGCGAACGCCAGCGACTTGCGCCCCTCGCCGACCTGCTCCCCCGTGTAGACGTCGAACAGGCGCACCGACTCGAGCAGCGGCCCGGCGCCGTGAACCAGCGCCGCCTGCACATCGGCGGCGGGCACGTCGGACCCGACGACCAGCGCGACGTCCTCCTTGGCGACCGGGTAGGGCGACACCGTTGGGGCGGGCACCACCTCGACCGCGCCCCCGACCAGTGCGTCGAGGTCGAGCTCCATCGCGACAGTGCGCGGCGGCAGGCCGAGCGCCTCCACTGCCCGGGGATGCAGCTCGCCGGCGTGCCCGATCACGGCCCCGTCGAGCACCAACTCGGCGCACCGCCCGGGGTGCCACGGCGCGAGCTGGCCGCGGCGCACCTCGACGTCGCGGTGCACCGCGCGGGCCGCGGTGCGCGCGGCCTCGACGGCGTCGGCCCACGAGACCGGTCGGCCCGGCCCCCACCAGCCGGGCCGCTGCCACCCGCCGGTCAGCGCGACGGCCAGCCGGTTCGGCTGCTCGGGCAACGCCTCCTCGAGCGCGTCGATCTCGGCGACGGTCGGCCGGCGGGCGACGCCGAGCCGCGGCGCCCGGACCACGCCCGCCGTGCGGGGCAGGTAGACCGGGCCGGTCTCGTAGATCGCCAGGTCGGTGGAGCCGCGCCCGACGTTGCGCTGGAGCGCCGCGAGCAGGCCGGGCAGCAGGGTGGTGCGCAGCTCCGGCTCCTCGTCGGAAACCGGGTTGGCCAGCCGCAGGGCGCGCCGCCGCGGATCGTCGGCGGCGATGCCCAGCGCGTCCCAGGCGGCCGGGCCGACGAACGGGTAGTCGCGGACCTCGACGTAACCCGCGCCGGCCAGCACCTGCCCGACCCGCCGCCGGAACCGCTGCGCCGCGGTCAACCCGCGGCCGGGCGGCGCCACCGGCAGCTGTGCCGGGATGGTGTCGTAGCCCTCCAGCCGGAGCACCTCCTCGACGAGGTCGGCGCCCATCTGGAGGTCCGGCCGCCAGGACGGCGGGGTCACGCTGACCTCGCCGTCGGCGATCGCCACCTCGCACCCGACGTCCTCGAGCCGGCGCCGGACGGTCGGCTCGTCGTACGGCCGCCCGCCCAGCCGGGTAGGCAGGTCAAGGGGCATGACCACGGCCGGCCGGTCCACGCGGTGGTCGACATCGGTCACGCCGGGCTCCGCGGCGCCGCCGCCGAGCTCGACGAGCAGGCGGACGGCCAGCTCCGCCGCCGTGGGCGGCAGGTCAGGGTCGACCGCGCGCTCGAATCGCCGCGACGCCTCACTCGGCAGCTTGTGCCGGCGGGCGGCCCGGGCGATCGACGCCGGGTCGAAGTGCGCCGCCTCGATGACGATGTCGCGGGTCTCTTCCGAGATCTCCGTGCTGGCCCCGCCCATGACCCCGGCCAGCCCGATCGGCCCGGTGTCATCGCAGATCAGCAGATCGTCGGCGACGAGGTCGCGGGTGACGCCGTCGAGGGTCTCCAGCTTCTCGCCCTCGGCGGCCCGGCGCACGACGACCGGCCCGGACAGCCGGGCGCGGTCGTAGGCGTGCAAGGGCTGGCCGACGTCGAGCATGACGTGGTTGGTGATGTCGACGGCGAGCGAAACCGGCCGCATCCCGGCGAGCAGCAGCCGCCGGCGCAGCCACAACGGCGACGGCGCCGACGGGTCGATCCCGGTCACGGTGCGCGCCACGAAGCGGGCGCAGCCGGCCGGGTCGGCGATGCGCACGGGATAGCCGGCGTCGTCACCGGCGGGGGTCTCGGCGCGGGCTGGGTCGCGGAACGGCGCGTCGTAGGCGGTGGCGACCTCCCTGGCCACGCCGCGCACGGACAGGCAGTAGCCGCGGTCCGGGGTCACGGCGATGTCGATCACGTCGTCGCGCAGCTCGAGCAGCTCGATCGCGTCGGCGCCCACCCGGCTGTGCCGCGGCAGCACGAGGATCCCGGTGTGGTCGTCGCCGAGGCCCAGCTCGCGGGCCGAGCAGATCATGCCGTCCGACATCCGGCCGTAGGCCTTGCGCGCGCTGATGCGAAAGGCGCCCGGCAGCACGGCGCCTGGCAGCGCGACGACCACATGGTCGCCCTCGGCGAAGTTGACCGCGCCGCAGATGACGCCGCGCGGCTCGGTCCCGCCCGCGTCGACCTGGCACCAGCGGATCGTCTTGCCGTTGCCGGCCACGAACTGCTCGATGTCGAGGACGCGGCCCACCACGAGCGGGGCGCGCACGTCGGCGCCGACCTCATCGACCGACTCGACCTCGAGCCCGGCCCGGACCAGCCGCTCCGCGACCGCGTGGCCCGTGACACCGGCCGGCAGGTCGACGTACTCCCGCAACCACGACAGCGGGACCCGCATCAGATCTCCATCCCGAACGGGAGGGAGAACCGTACGTCGCCCTCGACCATGTCCCTCATGTCCGGGATCCCGTGGCGGAACTGCAGGGTCCGCTCGAGGCCCATCCCGAAGGCGAAGCCGCTGTAGCGATCCGGGTCGACCCCGCATGCGATGAGCACGCGCGGGTTCACCATTCCGCAGCCGCCCCACTCGATCCACCGCGGGCCGCCCTTGGCCTGGGGGAACCAGACGTCGACCTCGGCGCTCGGCTCCGTGAACGGGAAGTACGACGGGCGGATGCGGGTGCGCGCCCCCGGGCCGAACATTGCGTGGGCGAAGTGGTCGAGGGTGCCCTTGAGGTGGCCCATCGTCAGGCCCTCGTCGACGGCCAGCCCTTCGACCTGGCTGAACACCGGCGTGTGGGTCGCGTCCAGCTCGTCGGTGCGGAAGGTGCGGCCAGGGCAGATGATGTAGATGGGAGGCTCGCGCTCGAGCATCACCCGCGCCTGGACCGGCGAGGTCTGGGTGCGCAGCACCACGCCCGACTCGGGCGAGCCGACGAAGAACGTGTCCTGCATGCTCCGCGCCGGATGGTCGGGGCCGATGTTGAGCGCGTCGAAGTTGAACCACTCGGCCTCGACCTCGGGACCCTCGGCGACCTCCCAGCCCATCGCCACGAAGACCTCGGCGACGCGCTCCTGGACGGTGGTCAGCGGGTGCCGGGCGCCGCGCGGCGAGCGGTCCCACGGCAACGTGACGTCTACCGTCTCCTCGACCAGCACGCGGGCGTCGCGCTCGGCCTCGAGAGCGACGCGGCGCTCCTCGAGGGCGCCGCGGACGGCAGCGCGCGCCCCGCCGACGCGCTTGCCGGTCTCCGCCCGAGCCGCCGGCGGGAGCGCGCCGATCTCGCGGTTGGCCAAGGCGAGTGGCGAGCGGTCGCCGTCGTGGGCCACCTTCACGGCATGCAGGGCGTCGAGGTCGGCGGCGTCCTCGATCGCGTCCAGCGCGGCGTCGCGCATATGGATGACCTCGTCGGCGTGCAACGGCGTCACCTCGACGGGGTCGTAGCTCTTGTTCGGGGCGGACATGACGTTAAGGCACTCCCAAATGGGCGCTTTCCTGGGTTCAGAGTCGCCCGGTGAGTCTAGAGGGCCAGTGATCGGCACACACCCCCGCGATCTTGAGCCGGCCGGGCTGGGAGCGCTCGCACGCCGGGAAGCTCACGATCGCCGAGAAGGTGGGCTGGCGAGGTCGGGGGCGGCGGCGGGCAGCACGAATCGGAACCTTGCCCCGCCGGAGGGCGCCCGCGTCACCGAGATCGTGCCGCCGTGGGCCTCGACCAGGCCGCGGACGATGTACAGGCCCAGGCCGGTGCCGCCGCGCTTGCCGCTGCGCCAGAACTTGGTGAACACCCGCCCGGCGACGTGGTCCGGGATGCCCTCGCCCTCGTCCATCACGGTCACCGCCGCGCCCGCCGACCCGCCCACCGTCTCCCGCTCGAGGGCGATCGTGACCGTGCCGGCGCCATGGCGTACCGCGTTCTCAATCAGATTTGCAATGATCTGCTCGGTTTTGTCGGGTCGAGCCACATCTCGGGCAGGCCATCAGAAAGGGGCGCCACGAATCGGCTCCTCGGCTCGCCCGAGGCGAGGTGCGCGTCGATAACGCGGTTGACCACCGCGGCGAGGTCGACGATCTGGCGGCGCACCCCCACCCGGCCGGCGTCGATGCGGGAGATGTCGAGCAACTCGGTGATCAGCCGCGTCACCCGGTCGGCGTCGGCGTTGACCGTCTCGAGCATCAGCCGCTTCTGCTCGTCGGTGAACCGCGACCACTTGGCGAGCAGCGTCGCCGTGAACCCCTTCACGCTGGTCAGCGGGGAGCGCAGTTCGTGGGCGACCGTCGTGACCAACTCGGCCTGGCTCTGCTCATGGCGCACCCGCGCCGCCGTGTCGCGCAGCCCGAGCACCAGCCGCGAGAGCGGGCCGGGACCACCGCCGGGCTTGCGCTCCCTGACATAGGTCGCTGTGACCAGGACCTCCCGGGTGCCGGGCAGGAGCAGCGCCCGCTCGGGCTGGCGGGTGCGGGTAGCCAGGCCGCCGTAGGGGTTGGTGCACACCCACCAACGTTGGCCGTCGAGGGTCTCGAACGGCAGGGCGTCGCGGATGTCCTTGCCGAGCACGTCGACGGCCGGCGTGCCGGTGATGCGCTCGGCGGCGCGATTGAACGCGACAATGCGGGCGGCCTGGTCGGCCACCACGACCCCATCGGGCAGCTCGTCCCAGGAGACAACCTCGCCCGGACCGGACAAGTCGCCCGACGGGACGGCAGACGGTGGCATGGCGCCCGCCGGCCCCGCAGCCGGACTGGTCACCTGCTACCCCCTCCTACTCGTGCGCGAACAACAAACGAGCCTAAACCCAGTCGTCCTGGTAAGGGCAGCCGCAAACATTGGCAGCACCCGGACAATTACCCGTGGTCACTGAGAGGGTTCCTACCGCATTGCTCGGGCAGGGCGTTGCGCCCACGCCGACGCATACAGACAAACGGCGGCGGCCGCGGCGAGATTGAGACTCTCCGCCCGGCCATAGATAGGAACCCGCACGGCAGCGTCCGCGAGGCCCAGCGTCTCGGCCGGCAGTCCCCAGGCTTCGTTGCCGAACAGCCAGGCTGTGGGGGCGGCCAAGCCGCCGCCGCTCGCGAGCGCGTCAAGATCGCGGTCGCCGCTCCCGTCGGCGGCGAGAACCTGGAGGCCGGCCGCGCGCAGCGCCGCCGCGGCGTCAGCCACGGGGGTCCCTGCGACCACCGGGAGGTGGAAGATGCTGCCGGCCGAAGCGCGCACGCACTTGCCGTTGTAGACATCGACGGAGGTGTCGGTGAGGACGACCGCGTCGGCGCCGGCCGCGTCGGCGGCGCGGATGACGGTGCCCGCGTTCCCCGGGTCGCGGGCGGCGGCGAGCACCGCGACCAGCCGGGGCCGCTGGTCCAGGACGGCCGAGAGAGGCACATCGAGGAAGCTGCAAACGGCGACGATGCCCTGGGGGGTGACCGTCTGCGCCAGGGCAGCCATGACCTGGCCATTGACCTGCTCCACGGGCACGCCACCGGCCCGGGCGGCGGCGGCGAGCCCGGTGTGCCGGCTGGCCGCCTCAGCGGTTATGAAGACCTCGAGGACCGTGCCTTGCCGGGCCAAGGCTTCCCGCACCGCCTGCGGGCCCTCGGCCAGGAACCGACGGTCCTGCTGCCGGAACGCGCGCTTGGTCAGCCGGCGCGCCGCTGAGGCTCGCGCGGACGGAGCGCTCATGCCGTCCAACCCCCCGGCGCGATCTTGAGCTCTTTCGGTGTGGGAACGCTCCCATCATCGAAAGAGCTCAAGATCGCGGAGAAGGGGGTCAGCGGTCAGCGCCCGGCCGGGAGGGCTGACCGGGCGACCTCGACCAGCCGGCCGAACGCCGCTGTGTCGGTGACCGCGATCTCGGCGAGCACCTTGCGGTCCAGTTCGACGCCCGCGGCCTTGAGGCCCTGGACGAATCGGTTGTAGGTCATACCGTGCTGGCGTGCCGCCGCGTTGATCCGCTGGATCCACAGCGACCGGAAGTCGCCCTTGCGGGCCTTGCGGTCCCGATAGGCGTAGACGAGAGAATGGGTGACCTGCTCCTTGGCCTTGCGGTAGAGGCGCGAACGCTGGCCGCGGTAGCCGCTCGCTCGCTCGAGGACTACCCGGCGCTTCTTGTGGGCGTTGACCGCCCGCTTCACGCGTGCCACTTCTGTGCTCCTCACTCAAGGCCGGCGCGGCAGCGCTGGCCCGTCGTACGTCGTCGGGGGGACTTCGGCCTACCGGCCCAGCAGCCGCTTGACCCTCTTGGCGTCGGCTGGTGACAACTCCTTGGGCAGCCACAGCCGGCGGGTGCGGGTCGAGGGCTTGTGCTCGAGGTAATGCCGGCGGTTGGTCCGGCCGTGCAGGATCTTCCCGGAGCCGGTGACGCGGAACCGCTTGCTGGCCCCGCTGTGGGTCTTGTTCTTCGGCATCGCGCCGTCGTCTCCTTAGTCGTTCACCGGCACCCGGGATTGGCCGGGCGCCGGAGCGGTTTCATGCTTGGCGTCTGGATCTGGCCGCCTACTGCGCAGGGTGGTCAGGCCTGGGTGGTCTCCTCGGCCTCGTCGCGCTCGCGGCGCGCTCGCTCGGCGGCCTTTTCGGCCCGCGCCTCGGCCTTCTTCTTGTGCGGGCCGAGAACCATGATCATGTTACGGCCGTCCTGCTTGGGCGCCGACTCGACGAACCCGAGATCCTGGACGTCGTTGGCGAGCCGCTGGAGCAGCCGGAAGCCGAGCTCGGGCCGCGATTGCTCGCGCCCCCTGAACATGATCGTGATCTTGACCTTGTCTCCCTGCTTGAGGAACCGCTCGACGTGGCCTCTCTTCGTGGCGTAGTCGTGCGGATCGATCTTCGGCCGGAGCTTCATCTCCTTGATCACCGTGTGGGCCTGGTTGCGCCTGGCTTCACGGGCCTTCATGGCGGACTCGTACTTGTACTTGCCGTAGTCCATGAGCTTGCAGACCGGCGGCCGGGCCATGGGCGCGACCTCGACCAGATCGAGATCTGCCTCCTGGGCCAGGCGCAGGGCGTCACCTATGGCGACGATGCCGACCTGCTCGCCATTAGGACCGACGAGCCGCACCTCCGGGACGCGGATCCGGTCGTTGATCCTGGGTTCGACGCTGATGGGGCCTCCTCGGGGCGTGCCAGTGGGTGATCCCGCTGCGGGAGGCTTTTACGCGAACAGCCGCGAACAGCCGTCGCGAAAAGAGCCCCGCGCGACGCGCAGCGGGGCTCCACCAGACCGGGGCACGTCGCCCGACGGCGACGCACCACGCACGCCGGGCAGGCAGCCCGGCGGGCGGGACCGGACCCGTCGGCCAGGGGCCGAGCAGGTGGGAGACCGATGTGCTGGAGCCTCCGCTTACGGACTCGGCGGCCCCGCGCAAAGCGGGAACACCGGGTCGGTCGATCTGCAAGGGTAGCAGCATGACCTCGCGGGACGAGAGAGGCAACACGGATGAGGCGACTGTTGTTCCTCAGCGGGGCCGCCGCGCA
>Ga0184623_10000393_pt1 | contig 18485 bp, 23 predicted proteins | sample PLM1_100_b1_FD_133138 | JGI IMG/M metagenome (GOLD analysis project Ga0184623, IMG submission 133138) | Groundwater sediment microbial communities from an aquifer in East River, Colorado, USA - PLM1_100_b1 | ecosystem: Environmental > Terrestrial > Soil > Riparian zone | place: USA: East River...
ATGTGATATTTAGTGTATCACCCTGATCTATTGATACAACTGGTCCTGGCACAGTACCATTGAACATCATTGCATTATACATGATACCTCCTGGATGTAAAGCGTTATCAGGAGCAACTTGAACTTGTCCTTCTGATGCAACTAAAGTTACGTGTTTTACTTGTCCTTGTCCGCCTTCTGTTTCTTGTGCATGTGCTACGTTGTTTCCTGAAAAATACGGAACCAAAGCAATACTGCTTGTAAGCAAGAAACTAGCTACTAGTGTGCTTGCTAGCATTAAACTACGATTCATTATCGCAATGTATTGTATTCCACTATAAATATTATTCTGAGATGAGAATAAAATATTTTAATTTAATTTATAATTTTGTTGAAATTATAAGTTAGCCAAATATTAATTAGAATTTTTATATCAAAAAATAATAATATTTATTCTACATCTATTAATTCCTAAATTAGATGCCAATTTTACCTATTGATTCTGGAAGATATGGTAGCAATGAAATAAGAAAAATTTTTGAAGAAGAGAATAGACTCCGGTATCAACTTGATTTTGAAGCCGAAGTTGCGTTATTCCAAGGTAAACTCAATCTCATTCCTCTCAATGCTTCAAAAGAAATTTCTAAAATAGCAAGATCAAACAAGATCACACTAAAGAAGGTTAAGGACCTGGAATCTATTAGTGAGCATGATACAGCTTCGATAGTGCAAGCTATTAGTGAATATTGCTCACCTTCAACAAAACCTTGGATACATTACGGATTAACCAGTAATGATGTCGTTGATACATCTACGTCAATGCAATTAAAAGACGCATTTGAAATAATTGAACCAAAAATTTCAAAATTAATTTCACTATTGATTAATAAGGTAAGGAGATATAGTACGTTACCTTCCGTAGGAAGAACGCACGGACAGCATGCAAGCATAATCTCATTTGGACTAAAGTTTGCAATATGGGCAAATGAACTTTCACATCATATAGAGAGAATTGAAGAAGGTAAGAAGAGATTTCTATTATGCAAAACGTTAGGAGTAGTTGGAACAGGCTCATTAATGGGATCAAAAGCATTGGATGTTCAAGACAATGTGGCCAAGTCGTTCGGACTTTATTCCATAGAAGCTGCAACACAAGTAATACCTAGAGAAAGATTAGCAGAAGTTCAGTTTATTATTTCATTAATAGGATGTACGTTGGATAAAATGGCAACAGAAATAAGAAATTTGCAGAGAACTGAAATAGGTGAAGTTGAAGAACCGTTTAAAAAAGGTCAGTTGGGGAGTAGCGCAGTTCCAGTAAAAAGGAATCCTATTAAGAGTGAAAGAATATCATCACTGGCAAGAATTCTTCGTTCCTTTTCAAATATCTCTCAAGAGAATATTTCATTATGGCATGAAAGAGATCTATCAAATTCTGCAAATGAGAGATTTACAATTCCAATGGGTGTCATTCTTTTAGATGAAATGTTAAACAGTATGATAAAGGTAATTGAAGGATTAAGTGTAAATAGGCAAAAGATTTTAGATAATATAAATATGACAAAAGGAAGAATTTATGCTGAATTCATTCTTGAAGCGCTTGTTAAGAAAGGGATTTCTCGAATGAATGCATATGATAGCATACAACATGTTGCTTTTGAAACACTTGCAAATGATAAAGACTTTGAAGAAGCAATAATGCAGTATCCTTCTATTGGAGCGAATTTAAACAAGAAGGAATTAAGAATGATATTTGACCCAAATACTCATCTAGCTGCATCAACAAAAATAATAAACAATGTCATAAAAAAAGCCGAACAAATACGTAAAAATTACAAATTGCGTTAAACGATTTTTTTATAATTCTTGTGGATCAGCGAACCGTATTGAAATGCTTTTTTTCTTCTTATTATAACTTCTGGTGGTACTTCAAAAGATAACGCTATCTTTCTAATGATATGCTTTCTCAAAACATCATTGTAGCTTACTATTTTATCGTAAATTGGAAACTTCATTGCGATAGAAATAAATCCTTTTGAGAGAAAGGGCTGTAAAATACTGACATGATATTTTTCTACTACTTGTTTTATCTCATTTATTAATTCCAATTCATTTAATATATTTGATTCAATAGTCTTATTAATAGTATCAATACCTTGATTAAATATGTATCGAAAATTGTTGTATCCACAAAAGAGTTCGTCAAATCCGTTAGCTGTGAGTACAACATCCAGGTTGTTTTTGCTTGCCAATTGAGCTATGTAACTAAACGCAATGCAATTTTCTATATGAGATAAATTTCTACAGGATATTTCATTTTTAATTTTTTTTGAAAATGTAGTAAAATCATCTTTGTTTATTTCTAAAAATTTGTGATTCATATTAATTTTATGCGATATTGATTTTGAAAATTCTACATCATGAGAATCAGGAAAACCTACTGTTAATAGTGTAGTATTGATATTCATATTTTTACAAATCATTGCAAGTAAAGTACTGTCTATTCCACCTGAAAAAGCGATGCCAATTGTATCGATTCCTCTCAAATTTTCATCTACTGTTGCAAATAATGCATCGATTAGGTCGGATTTGTACAATACAGTCTAACTAAAATTAAATTCATTTATGTTTTGTCATGATCGTTATTCAGAACTCTTTCTACCTGCTATCACTTTTATTGCTAAATACTATGAGTAACTATAGTAAGAGAAAGCATCCATTTTATTTGATAAAATCATTTTCACATCAAAATTTTCAAAGCTAGAGAATCGTTATTTTTATCAAGTCTTGTGATGTTTTTTTAAATAAACACTAATGTTCTTGGAATAAGTCTGTTATTCATGTTATAACCAGTTTAATATCAAAATTAGTAACTATAACAATTTTTGATTGGAATTTAGTAACAAATACAAATTATTATTAAAACTTTTTATAATTTAACAAAGAAAAATATATACCAATGAGTGTCAACGAACAAATATTCTCTATTTCAATGCATTTAGCTGCAGTATTAACAAATGGTATATTCTTGGTCAACACTGTGCATAGGATCAATTTATTGTTTGGGCACTCGATACTGGTTTGATCGTGAGATCGTATATGATTGATATTCAGAAAATAGATGAAACATCATCTTATTCTGATGAGATATCATTTTTGACCGACTCGATATATTGTTGTGTATGCATTATCGATATAGTTAATTCTACTCGAATCACTGTACGAATTAGGAATTCTCAGAATATAAGAAAATTTTATTCTATTTTTATCAATTCTATTGCGTCTATAGCTAGAAAGTATGACGCTTACGTAATTAAGAACTTTGGTGATAGTGTAATTTGTTATTTCCCTAATACTGCAAATTCTGATGATAAAGATGCATTTGAAAAAGTATTGAAGTGTGCTATTGTTATGAAATCATTGCACAAATTTGTAAATACAAAAATGGATGAAGGATTGCTACCTCATATAAAATATCGAATACGTATTGATTTTGGTAAAGTGGAAATGGCCACATCCATCTCTTCCAAAACATGTGATCTATTTGGTTCTACAGTTAATCTATGTGCAAAAATAAATTCTATGGCTGAACCCAATGGAATAGTGATAGGTGGTGATTTCTATACCATTCTAAAATCATTCCCGATATTGGAAAAAAATTATGAATTCAAATCAATCGGTGAATATTCTACTGGAATAAAACAATTGTATCCGATATATTCAGTTAATCTAGTTGATGATGTAAATAATTACTAATCAAGAAGATCTGATAATAATTTGCATATCTAAGATAATTGTATTTTAGTAACATAAATAATGGTACAAAACATTGAAACGCTATATTAGTGAAAGTGGATATGGCAGAGTTCTGGTAATCCTCGTTGGGCCATAAATGATGACGTTATGTAAATTTGATGAACGTCTGATGCTATTGAACTCGACGCTGGTTCTAATAGGCAATCAATAATATTGCCATCTTCAAACTAAATACTATATGATTCAATGGAAACTAAAAACGGTCAATTAGATTATACAACTAACCTATTTATTGAAAATTTTGAAATTTCTAACTCACAGAAAAAAGTAACTTGTATATATCTGGATACCTTTGAAATAAAATAAATGAAGAAAATAATTCTGGATGAAGATCTCAAATATATTGATAGAAAGGGAAATTTGTTAAGGAGTAAGACAGAATTATCTTTCTCAAGATTACTTTCATTCTTAGAAAAAGATTATCAATATGACTTTAAAATAAAGCTGATGAATGGAAAGGAAATTCTTGTTGATTTCAAGGTTGATAGCAAATACATTGAAATTTTAGATTCTGAGAAAGACCTAGATAAATTCAATGAAATAAAAAATATTAATCCTGATCTTGATATCATAGCTATTGGTAAATCAAAGTTTGGTGTCAAATCAAGTGATTTTGAAACAATTTCTTTTATTGATTCTGAGCGGGATCAAATAGGATCTATATTTTTAGAGGATTCATCATTAGCATTTGACTATGCCCATATTTTACCGCTCGTTGAAAAATGTTCTATCTTACATGGGCATACATCTACTGTCATGGTAGAGATTATTGGAAAAATGGTAAACAACTTAGTAATCGATTTTAGTGAGGCAAAAAGAATTATCAAAGATACCCTTTCAATTCTTGATCACAAGTTCTTTATTAATAAGAAATATGTTTACAGAGAAGATAGCATTCATTATTACGTATCATTTAACGGTCCACGCGGATTTTTCAATTTGCAGCTTCCTAAAGATACAACCTTTCTTATGCCTGGAGAAGCAACGGTTGAGAATCTTTCATCCATAATAATAAAGCTATTGTCCTCAAAAATGCCTCCAAATATAGAAGCTTTGGGTGTTTATATTTATGAAGGCGTAAACAAGGGCGCACATATTTTGGCTAACATTAAGTGAATTTAGAAAATTTTGCTAATCCTAGTAATATCAATGTCGGTTCATTACTATTAATGAAAATATTTGGTGCTTTAGTCTAATACTTTTTTGAAGCATGAACTTAAATACAAGCCTACTAGTGGATTAGTTCGAACCTAAACTTGCAACAAAAAATTGATGAAAAAATATGGAATTCAAATATTGAAAATATTATTTTGAAAAAATGGAATGAGGAAAGAATTTATGATTTTAAGGTTTCTAGCAAGAACAATTATGTAATTGATACACCTCCTCCATATCCATCAGGAAGGCCTTGGCATATAGGCGCAGCAGCACATTACGCACAAATTGATATGATAGCACGCACAGCAAGAATGTTTGGAAATAATGTTTATTTTCCAATAGGTATAGACAGAAATGGACTTCCAGTAGAGATTTACACTGAAAAAAAGCACAAGATCAAGATGAGGCAGACAGACAGAGAGGAATTCCTTAATCTTTGCAAGATGTCTCTTGACGATCTGGAAAAAGAAATGATTCAAATCATGAAAAGTATTGGTCTTAGTGCAAATTTTGAAGAGTATTATAGGACTGATTCGACTGAATATCGCTCGTTAACTCAAAGTACATTTATTAATCTATGGAGAAGAGGACTGGTCTACTCTGCGAATAGACCAAATAATTATTGCCCAAGCTGTGGAACTACAATAGCAGATGCAGAAATAACTTATGAAGAGAGAAAGACAAATCTAGTATACTTGAAGTTTAGATTAAAAAATACAAATGAAGATCTGATTGTAGCTACAACAAGGCCTGAACTAATTTTTGCCTGTCAATGTGTTATAGTAAATCCAAACGATACCAGATATAGGAAGCTACACAATAAGGAGGTTATCCTACCTTTGTTTAGCAGAGAAGTAAAGATATTGCCACATCATTCAGCAAAATCAGATTTTGGTTCGGGCGCTGTGATGGTTTGTAGCTATGGTGATCTTAATGATGTACAACTATTTAGAGAATTGGGATTAAAAGAAATTGTCGCCATAGATCAATATGGTAGGATAAGTGAAAATGGAGGTAATTATTCTAGGTTAAGAATAGATGATGCAAGAAAAAAAATTATTGAGGATTTGAAAAATAGTAATTATATTGTAAAGGAAGAATTGATCTTGCACAGGATTCCAATGTGCGAAAGAAGTAAGTCTCCGGTAGAAATAATTCCAATGCAAGATTATTATATAAAACAACTTGATTTTCTTCCCAAACTTAGAGAATTTTCATCTTTCCTCAAATTTTATCCAGAATCTCACAGACAGATATTATTGAATTGGTTAGATTCTCTTGCAATAGATTGGCCTATATCCAGAAGGAGATTTTACGGTACTGAAATTCCGATATGGTATTGTGACAATTGTAAAGAGCCGATTTTACCTGAACCTGGAAAATATTATAAGCCGTGGAAAGATAAAGCCCCTTTTGATAAATGTTCTAAATGTGGATATGACAAATTTACTGGTGATGAAAGAACCTTTGATACATGGATGGATTCGAGTATATCACCTCTATTTGTAACTAAATATAGTAAAGATAATGAATTTTTTTCAAAAACTTTTCCAACGCAAATAAGACCACAAGCAAAAGATATTGTGAGAACATGGTTATATTACACTATGTTGCGATGTTATCAATTAACAGAAAAACTTGCATGGTCTGATGTCTGGATTATGGGATATGGTGTTGATGAATATGGAGAAAAGATGAGTAAGAGTAAGGGAAACGTAATTGATCCTTTTCCAATAATAAATAAGCATGGAGCAGATACTTTTAGATTCTGGTCAGCAATTGAAGCAAATCATGGTCAGGACTTTAGATGCTCAGAACAAAAGATAGTAGAAGCACAAAAATTTTTAACCAAGTTATGGAATATCGGAAGATTTGTATCTTCTTTTGAATTCATTTCATCATACGAATCTGATTTATTATATTCAGATAAATGGATTTTAGGAGAATTATCAAATTTAGTTGTTGAGTGCATCAAAGGTTATAAAGAATATAATTTCTTTATTCCTGCTTCACAAATAAGAGAATTCACCTGGAATACTTTCGCTTCTCACTATCTTGAATTAGTAAAATCGCGCGCATATAATGACAAAGTTCTAAATAATAGATATTCCGCATTATTTGCTCTCCATAAATGTTTTTCAGTAATATTGTTACTACTAGCTCCAATATGCCCCTTTATCACAGATAAATTATGGACTACAATTTATTCTAATGAAAGCGTTCATTTACAAAAATTTCCTATCCAAAGTAATGATTATGGAAATATGTGTAAATTTACTAAAGCTATAATTGATTTCAATTCATTAATATGGACAAAAAAAAGGGAATCAACAAATGAAATTGGTAAACGATATTCACTAAGAGATCCCATAAAAGCTGACATTCCAGCGGAATTATATCAATTTAAGGACGATCTCAAAGAAATGCATAATATTCAAGTTTAATTTCATAAATGAGTTGTAATTTCATGAAAGCTGTTCCCATTTATAGTCATGGTAATGTGGATGTATTAAGATATGTAGAAAATTTTCCAACTCCAGTACCAAAGTCAACAGAGACTCTAATCAGGGTAAAATACTGCGGGATTAATCATCTTGATATTTGGACAAGAAAGGGAATTCCTGGTATCTCTATTAACTTACCTCACATTTGTGGAAGCGATATTGTTGGTATTCTAGAGAAAGATTATTCTACATTTCCCAGAGGATCAAGGGTTCTAATATATCCTGGAATAAGCTGTAATCATTGTGATTTTTGTAAGAACGGAAATGAAACATTATGTAAAGATTTTTCAATAATTGGTGGTTTAAGCAATTACAATGGTGGTTATGCTGAATTTGTCGCTGTTCCTAAAACAAATATCATACCCATACCTCATCAAATAAGCGATGAGCAAGCTGCTATATTTTCAATTTCATATTTGACTGCTTGGAATATTATTAAGAAATTACAATTAAAGAAAGACGATACCGTATTAGTGTATGGAGCTTCCGGTGGCCTGGGAATGGCCATGATTCAGATTGCAAAAGCACTTGGAATAAAAACTATAAGCACTATATCTGACGATTCTAAATTGAACTTTGCATATAGTCTTGGTTCTGATTATGTAATAAATCGGAATAAGAAAGAAATAGTATTAGAGATAGAAAACATAACTCATGGTTTAGGAGTTGATGCAGTTGTGGATAATGCTGGCCAGAAGACTATAACGACGAGTATAAACTCTGTTAGAAGAGGCGGTAAAATTGCAATGTGCGGTACAACCACAGGAAATGTTGCAAGTTTTCAGATAAGATCTCTATATTCAAAGCAGATTCATATATATGGTATTTTGATTGGATCAAGATTACAGTTGTTAGAATTAATTGAATTTATTAAAGAAAAAAAGATTTTGTCAAGAATTGATTCCATCTTCTCATTATCTGAAGTACAAGATGCCCATAATAGATTAGAAAGAGGAGAACAATTGGGGAAAATTTTGATCAAAATATAATAAATTTATTCTTGATCACTAAATTAAATTATTTTACTAATCTTTTACATCGTGTCTTTTGCTACATAATTATTCTATTGTCTTGCAAAATTAATATATAATCGAACCTCCTTAATATTTTGACATTTTAATTTATGTCTTTACTTTAGGTAAATTCCATTGTAACTTAATAGATATTAATCTAATGCATGTTGTAACGAAAATAACGGCAATTGCTATAAATTCAAATTGTAGTTTTATGTTTACCAATATAAGGAATAAAATGACACCTATGAAACTTGCTAATGCATAGACTTCCTTGGTAAAAACAATTGGTGGTTCTCTTGCAAATACATCTCTCAAGATTCCACCGCCAAAAGCTGTCAACAAACTTGAAATTACGATTAATACGAAATTTGTATTAAAAAGAGAGTAGGCAATTGAAGCTCCTGTAAAAGTAAAAACTCCAAGACCTATAGCGTCAAAAATATTGAACATATTTTCATATTTTTTTATTCTATGATACAGAAAAAAAATAATAGTTGCAGCAATTGTGGTCAGAGCTATGTGAATAGTATCTGATAAATTATATGGCGGAAAAATTCCCAAGATTGTATCTCTCATTACTCCCCCAAGAAGGCCTGTTGTAGTTGCAAGAATTATTATGCCCACAATATCATACTTGTGTTCTATTGCTCTGAGTGCACCTGTTACTGCAAAAGCCATAGTTCCAAATAGATCTAATACTAAAATTATTATTGAAAAACTGGTGTCTAAATTAAACAACTAATAGCTGCTGATCAATAGGTTCAAAAAATAAACATTTTGTATTGCGACCAAGTTAGATCATTGTTTTTTTCCATTTAACATTTCCAATATATCTTCTGCAATGTCGATTGAAGTATGGGAATTAATATTTGGTTCCATTGTTACAAGCAAGATATATTTATCTATGTAAAATGTAAGAATTGATATCTTCTCTCTTTCAACGTAAGCAAACCTTGATCTGCCCATAGTACTGTCAAATCTTTCTCTCATAGATTTACGTAATGCTGTATGCGTTAGATAGAGTTCCTCATTGTTTTCGTCCATTATAGAATTCATGCCTCCTCTCATTCCTCCAACAATAGGTAATCCTGTATCATCAATAACCGCTACATAGCGAATGTCGTCGTTCAGATTGAATATTGATTCACATAGCTTTGAATAATCCATAGATTGAGAAAATAAAGACTATTTATTATATTTTTGATTGTCAAATACTTTCAGCAAACCTAAAAATACTTTTATAAAAGGCATCTGAGACCAACATGTCAAATACTTTCAGCAAACCTAAAAATACTTTTATAAAAGGCATCTGAGACCAACATTGACTTTAGAGATGTAATGGGTTTATCTCATGAATAATTACCATTGTTTATTTTACATATTTTGTTGATAAATTCAGCAATAAGTGTGCTAGTGTCTTCATTTTCTTTCATGTAATAGTAGAGCTCTTCAGTTGCTGCATGATGATCCACACCTATATTTTGCGCTAATTGAACCGAGATCAATGATAACAATAATTTACGTAAGACCGTCTCTACTCCGTAGTTTTTTATTTCAATCAATAATTCAGAAATAATATTTTTGATATTTGCATCAATAAATCTGTCCTTTGCTTCCCTACTTTTGATTGAAAATTGAACTCCCATGAGTCTGTCCTTCATATGTATTTTTTCTACCATTTCGATAAATCTTTCATTTAATTGTGTATATACTACATTTATTAATTTGCCACGCTCAATAATATCATAAAATGGAGCAAATTTTGCAGAAAAAACATGATAGAAAAATTAAATTATTTGAAGAGTCAATTAGATCAGAACATACTAAAAAAGTGTACACCGTTTGTTTGAATAAATATTTAGAGTTTCCAGGTTCAAATAAAAAACATGCGACAGATCCCAGAAAGATAGAACAACATGTAATTGATTTTATAATATTTCTGAAGAAACAAGGTAAAACTTTTGCAGCAATTCACAATTACGTTTCTGCTATTTGCAAATACTACAAAATGAATGACGTTTTTCTAAATACAAATAAAATAAATCAGTATTTACCAGAGTTTAGGAAATCAAAAAAAGATCGGGGATATACACATGCAGAAATTCAAAGACTTTTAGATATAGTAGATGAAAGAAATCGAACTATAATTTTGCTATTGGCATCAACGGGTATGCGTATAGGGGCAATTCCTGGTTTAAGATTAAGAAATATTGAAAAGGTTGAATCTGAATACAGTGATAACGGAATTTACAAAGTTACAGTTTATGAAGGTTTTAAGGAAGAATATATTACTTTCACAACTCCTGAATGCACTATAGCAATTGATGATTATCTAAAGTTTCGTGAAGATTATGGTGAGAAATTAACACAAGATTCCTTTTTAATCAGAGAACAATTTGACATAAGAGATCCGTTTGCTATATCAAAATGTAAGGAAGTGAAGGCAATTACAATATCTAGGAATTTAATAAATCTTGCCGAACGTTCAGGTATAAGACACAAAGATGTCTTAGAGGAAGGAAAACACCGCGCCACGATTAGAAAAGACGTTCCTATTGCGCATGGTTTTCGCAAGTTCTTTACAAGTCAACTAGTAGAGGCTGATTTGAAGACAGAATTAAGATGGTTATTGGAAGGCCATAACCTGAAAGCAAATGATTCCAACTATGTTAGAGTATCAGAAAAACGTTTACAACAAGAATATGAAATGGCAATAAATCACCTAACAATTAATGAAGAAAATAGACTTAAAAGAAAAGTAGAGATACTACAAATTGAAAAAAGTCAACTGGAGATGCTTACGGCAGATGTTGCAGAATTAAAGAAAATGATGGAAAACAAACATGGTAAGATTAGATAAAAATAACGGAGAAATAATTTATTTATTTTTTCTTATTTCTTCCCTTTCTTTTTCGTTTGCTTCAGAATATTCTTCTTCCACAACGTCGGATGCAGTTAATATACTTCTAATGAAATACATAATAGATTCTCTGTAGATATTCGACACTAGAGTCTCTTGTAAAAATGGATCCTCTTTTCCAGGTGAAGTATCATGAACATATTCTTTCGCACGTTCTAATAAATCACGACAAATAGCCGTTGCAGTTTCTATCTCGATTTCCTGTTGTTCCTTAAAATGTTTTTGAATATGAAGTCTAAGAGATTTTTTAATTTTAATAATTTTAGATTTCGGTTTTGGTTTTTCTTCGTTTTTCATTCAATAATTTCCTCAACCATCACATGTAATGGATTCTTTAATTTCTTTATTGAATCATGATGCTCTTTAGGAACTATTACTATAACCTTATCTCCTTGAGGGCTGTACTTAGCGACAAATTCCATTTTCTTTTTAGTCAAATCTAAATCTATCGTATTCTTTTGCATACATCAGTATTATTATTTCTTCTATCATATAAGGTATACGGGTGGACACAAGTAATATATACCGAATACCATAGTATACCTATTAGAAATGTCAGACTACGTATTGAAAAATGGAAAGAAGGTTAGAGCATGTAAGTATGAATGTGGTCAAATGGTCGCATGGGACGATTCCGAAAAATATTTTATAGAAGTTGATAATGACAACCAGCATCATACACCAGAAAGATGCAAAGCATTCAAAGAAATCGGCCAAGATCCAAACAAAAAGAAAGCAGTTGAAACGATTAAGGAAATTGAAAATACAACCAATAATCAAAATCAAAATCATACTCAAATAACTTTGGAAATGGTTCAGAAAAAACTTGAATCAATTGGCATTATCATAAACGTAGAGAGGTTGTTAAAGGAGACTGAAAATAAGAAATGAATCAAATATACTTCGACTCGAAAACCTTCTTGGTCACATTATCGTTAATGACAACGACACTAATGACCGGCTTTGTAATCTTGGTGAGCAAGTAAAATGACAGAAGATAAAGAACATTGTAAAAGTTGCGGGGAAGCCCTAGACGGATACGATATATGCAGTGAATGCGGAATGATACAGAAATGAGTTCAGAAATTCCGAATATGGTTCAATACACTCACTCGGTAAAGATAGAGGATTCTGCAAAAGGCATAAGGATATCAGTGCATGTTTACGCAAACAATCAAGCATCAGCAATCAATGACGCATTTGAAACATATATGGCTTGTAGACTACTTGCTAAAGAAAAGAACATACCGTTAGCACCTGTGGAAGTGAATGGAAAATGAATAGTGGACAAATACAAGAACTAATTTTTCAAGTGCAAATACTAGCGACAATAAAATGCAAGATGGTTATCCTTCAAAAGATGTTTACGATGAAGATGGTTATCTTACAAAAGATGCTTACGATGAATGTGTAAGTCATTTAAGAATAAAAAATTTTCTATTTATTTACGTTAATGCTTACTCTTAACGATTTTTCAATCATCTGCGATGCCCATACTACTATTTTATTGACTTTATAACATTGTGTGCTATGATTTGTATCGAATGGACTTAGTGTAAATAGAATTAAATATCTTTAACTTTATCGACACAAGTTAATGTCCAAATTTCATATGAATCAGAAAATATTATCTTGTTTGACTTTCTCTCTTGTAGTCTTCATGATTTTATCGCTTTCAATGTTTACATCTTTTAATCACGTAAACGCTGCGGAAAAATTCACTGTTCAGACTAAGATAAACCTAAAAAAATTAAATAGCCCTGATAAACTGAAGGTTGTAGCCTCTGCCAACGGTGATAACGAAACTAAATATTTGACAGGTAATGACCTAGACTCAAATACTGTTACTGTTTCATTTGAATTTAATCGCAAGAATGACATTGTCTCTGTCGGTGATAGAGATGAATATTTTGCTTGTGCGTATGCCCTTAATGCGGGAACAAATGAGATGGAATCTTATTCTTGCGTCGAGGGTAATATTGAGCAACCAAATGGAAAGAACATAGTAAGCATAGGTTCGGGGAGTGCTGGCACCTTGTCCACTGGGTCGTTCCAAACTATCAGTGGTGGCGAAATAAAGAATCCAACGATTAGAGTCTGGATACCACTTTCTGATAGAAAAGACGTAAAGGATCTCAAAGTGGTTACCATGATTAAAGGTGAATTTGAGTCAAAGACAATAGATGCACAAAAGTTGCTCAAAAATTCTGACGACAATACAATAATCGTTCCACTCGTATTTGATAAGAATCCTGAAATTGGTGCCATCCAAATAGGAGATATGTTTTTTGCTTGTGTCTCTGCTGATGAGTTAAATCCGCCTGAAGGAACAGAATGTGAGCATAGAGTGACAACACACACAGGACACATACATAACCTAATTGCAAGATAGTTTCGATAATTGAGACTTGTGTTACTAATACGACCCTAGTCAAGATCTAATTTTTAAATTTGATTCCAAACTAAGAGAATGTTTCCCAAAATTGATGGAAAAATCTATTTTAGAGAATAAGTTTATATCATAATGTTAATTTAACGAAATAGAATATCTTGGGTTTGCAATATGTTAGGATTTTAAAATGTATAAAACAGGAAAAATAGTATGCCTGGACCAATCAGTAAAAATATACAAAAAAACTTAGGCTTGGTCTTTTTTTCATTATCTGTAATTTCGATATTTTTTTTATACTCTATATCTTTTGTACCAGATCATGCCATACTTGGCCAAAACCAGAACCAAACTATGTCTAATACCCAGATCGAGACCATACCTGAACCCTCTTTAATAGATTCCAGTCTCAGTGTGGAGAAGGTGGCTGACGGCTTCGATTTTCCAACAGGTATGGAGTTTATCGGAAATAATGACATACTGCTAATAGAAAAAAATTCTGGTAATATACTAAGAATATTGAATGGCAATGTGACCCATCAACTACTTCACATTGATGTGTCATTCAAAGATGAACGTGGATTATTGGGTATTTCTATCTCAAATAATGAAGAGAGTTCGGAGGATGATGCATTTGTGTATCTTTACTTTTCACTGTGCATAAAAGATAAGATTACTGCTATTCAAGATTGTGGAAATTATGTATATAGATATGAACTTGATGCAAGAAATAATGAACTCATAGATCCTAAATTAATTCTAAGTCTACCTGGTTTGCCAGGACCAAGTCACAATGGAGGAAGACTTTTGATGGATAAAGAGAAGAATCTTTTTGTTACTATAGGTGATTTACAATCAACAAAATTTAATCAGAACAATACAGGTTACGATACTAAATCACAGAATATTATGAATGGCACATCCCCTGATGGTCGTGCAGGAATATTAAGAATAACTCAAGATGGCCAACCTGTTGGAACTGGGATTCTTGGAGACAATTATCCTCTCAATTTATATTATGCGTATGGGATAAAGAACAGTTTTGGGATTGCTATTGATCCACTAACTGGGAACTTATAGGATACAGAAAATGGTCCTCAATTTGGAGATGAAATCAACCTGGTATATCCTGGATTCAATAGCGGGTGGCATGAGATTTACGGTTTTTCATGGTCGCAAGAGAAATTTGATGTTGATAAACTGGTAACATTTGATGATAAGGGGAATTATAATGAGCCTAAATTAGTTTGGGCTAAAAGCACCGGACTGACATCAATATTATTTTTAGATTCTGACAAATTGGGAACCCAATATAGAAATGACATCTTTGTTGGTGACGCTCACAACGGTCGCATATATCACTTTAAATTGAATAACGAAAGGACCGATCTTGTACTTCCTGAGATCCATGCACGAACATTTATCGAGAACCCAGTCAATTTTGGAGACAAAGATGTAGTATTTGGTGATGGATTTGGCGGTATTACCGATCTTACAGTAGGTCCAGATGGTTACTTGTACGTAGTATCTATAGGGCAGGGCAAAGTATTTCGAATATTGCCTCAGTAGAATTTTTGAATGGTTTTGGTAAACTAATTTATGAAAAGCAAAATCCCTTGATATCAATTAAAAGTCTTTGATTATCAAAAATCTACGCTTTTCATATTGATCTGAAGCAGAGTTTGATATATAAATTACTTATTACAAAAATCATGTGTAAATTCAGCTATAAAATAATGAGCCACGGGTTAAATATATTATTATCCAAAAGATTATGAGAATGAATACAGAGAAGAAACTAATGTCAATTGCTCTCGTGATTGCTTCAGTAGCTGCCGTCCTTGTATCACCGACCGGTCTTATTAATCCATCCGAGCGCGGTTATGTACATGCCTTGTTCAGTGGCGGTAACAATGATAATAATTATGATGAGGCTGAAAATGTAGATGCAAGTGTAATATATTACGACAGAAATGATCAAAGCATTGAAGATCCGTACGAGGTAGGCTGGGACTAGACAAAAAACCAAAATTAATTGAAGAAAAAATGTATTGTTAGTAGGGGAAGCCCGAGAGTTAACCTAAATTTTTTTTAAATTAATTGCGGGGACCAGATGTTACCCCACTGCATTTTATCTAAAGGAATCCTGTTCCTAGGCTGGCCAATAGAATCTTTATTCATCCATAATCTGTAGTATCACATTACGATTCCTGGGTTTTGTATCCATTTCCAAATTTATGTCTAATGCCTTTCATTTATCTAATGTAAAAATGATTTGCCTTCTCATCGTAACCAAGGTCCGTGAGCTTTAGTACCTTAAATCCATTAGTATGTAAGTAGTTCATTTCTCTATCAAACAATTCAATTGAAGTATCAAAATTACTAGAATTGGCTATTGAATGATAACCTATTATTGGAACTGCGACTATTTTTCCTGCCTTGCTATTGTACAGGTTCTGTGCCTCCACTACCTTGATAAATTCAATAAACATCTTGTCAGAAATTTCGGTCCCATGTGGTGCTAGTAAAGGATTCTTGTTATTCAGCTTGGAGTGCTGTCTGTCATGCGACCATTCTCTTATGGAATACTTATTCGTACGAGTTGGTGTACCGTCAGCAGAGAATGGATTGCAATCATGCTGATATTTATAGCTCTGAGTCTTAAAGCCATGATTTACCCAACCATCACAATTTAGAAACATGAGTTTAGAATGATCTGCTAACCCAAAATCAAAGAACCTTGACACCATTTTAAGTACGGTAGAATTACCATTCCCTTTATTGTTTGGGAATTGAAAGTAAGTTGGTTTCAACCCCTGGTCCGATAAACATTTTTTTGATTCTGCTATCTCATGTTCCAGTTCTTCTGAAGATGATTTCCTCAGATCTCTGTGCTCCTTCCCATGTGACTCGATATCATGTCCTTCCTTATACAATTGTTTAATCTCATCCCAACTCATCGCAATATTAGTCTCAGGATTGGAAATATTATGATACAACTCACTTCCATTTGACAGTTTATGGTAACCAGCCCCATCTATAAAGCTACAGATGACAAAAAATGATGCCTTAAATCCATATTTGTCAAGAATTGGTTTGGCGACGGTAAATTGACTCTTGTATCCTCTGTCGAACATAATAATAACTGCCTTTTCTATATTGGAACTGATGTTATTGATATCAGGGCTACCTGTGTTTTCAGAGACGTAGGAATTATTTGTACTTGTAGAAATGAAATTTACTTTAGAATAAATATTGTTGTCCTTGTACTTTATCTCAGATTCCCCAAATGTTTCAAGAACTGGCGACAAAATTAGCATCGTAATTATAAACGCTATGGTAAGACTCAATGGTAAAATTTTTGTACCACTTACTAAGGTCCGCATGTGAATACCTAATTTAAAATCGGATTAACATATCCATTTAAGTATTGCGGATTATCTCTATAGCTAAATTTTCCATTTTCCTGAATTGGATTTGTGAATCCAAATAAGCTTACTTTTTTCTGTATTTTTTTTCTACTGTAACTGCCCTAAAGAAAAGGGACAAATATTCTTAACAGTAGGTACTGGAGGAAAAGAACTGTACAATTTTACAGGTCAAGCGCCTTATGTAGTAAAACAAATGCTGCGCCACGGTTTTCTAAATATTGATGTTACTGAAGATGGTACAAAATTAGAGGGAATTTTTTATGACACGTCCGGCGGAATAATTAACGATCAATTTACTATCAAAAAGAATCTGGATAAAGATTTTTAAAAGTTGGGTTTGTTAAATCCTATGAAAATAATATGAATACTGTTACTCGAATTACTCTAGGTATGATATTTACCGTTGCTGCAATCCCTTTATTGATTTATAGTTTCTCTCCATCTTCCATAAACATGGGAACAAGCAAAATCGTAACAATAGCAATAGCTGCTTCATCTGATCCGCAAACTTTTATGAACATGACGGAGGTTGAAAGATTCCAGGCAGCCGCGAACATGAGTCAAGAAGAAAATCAAATGATAATGAACGAATTTTCCAAACAAAATGTTATCATAGATGAAAATATGTCACTACCTGTAAACCCAGAGGACACAAACAAGTCCATAGCTGGTAACTTCATGAGTGCGGGTGACGGTTTTCATCATGTGGAGGGAGTAGCTAAAGTAATCAATCTTCAGGATGGTAGAAATTTGTTAAGGTTGGAAAATCTAAAATCTACCAATGGACCGGATCTCTATGTCTACTTATCTACTGATAGGGGCGTTTCAGACTTTGTCAACCTGGGAAGATTGAAAGGCAATATTGGTAATCAGAATTATGAGGTACCTGCAGGGACTGATCTGACAAAATACGATACTGTTCTAATTTGGTGCCGTGCTTTTTCGACACTTTTCGGTAGCGCAAATCTTTCTACGTAAAGCAGATTATTTTACATTTTTTTTGCGCAAATCCAGTTTATGTAAAAAGTTTAAACTAAATAAAAGGATTAACTTGTTGTGAGCGCAAACAATCAAACAAATAGTAACATGACTAATAGATTCGGTTGATTCGATCATTAAGTAAAAACACTAATCAAAGCAGAGAAATTTTTCATTTAATCATATTTTACTTTTAGTTGTTTGTTATGTGATATAGGATAATTGTCTTTTAATTTCTTCTTTGCTGTTAGTTTCTGCTGTACTTTCATCGAGTGCTTTAACCATGTCATCTAA
>Ga0184623_10000394_pt1 | contig 18449 bp, 13 predicted proteins | sample PLM1_100_b1_FD_133138 | JGI IMG/M metagenome (GOLD analysis project Ga0184623, IMG submission 133138) | Groundwater sediment microbial communities from an aquifer in East River, Colorado, USA - PLM1_100_b1 | ecosystem: Environmental > Terrestrial > Soil > Riparian zone | place: USA: East River...
GTATTTTCATCGGATTCTTCAACAGTGTTGTCTGCACTGTCGCTATTGTTATTCTTTACTGGTAATACAGTGCTAACATCATTATCGGTATTTTCATCGGATTCTTCAACAGTGTTGTCTGCAGTTTTGTCTGCACTGTCGCTATTGTTATTCTTTACTGGTAATACAGTGCTAACATCATTATCGGTATTTTCATCGGATTCTTCAGTTTTGTTTGTGTTTTCATTTCCCTCTGTTGCTCCAGTCACATTAACAGAATAGAATTTTGATGATGCATTTTGACCTTGGTCATAACATGATATTTTTGATGTAAGTTCATTTGGGCCTTCAACTATATTATGATAACTACCAGTATAGGTAAAACTCCAACTTGAATAATCTGCATTTCCTTTAGAACCACCAGGAGTAACGTTTTGCATTGGTTTAAGATCGTTCCAGTCAGCGTACACCTGACAGTTTGTGGTATCATCGTCTGAAGACGTGCCATGGATAGTCAAATCGCCGATCGGTACATTAGCAGAGTTAACAGGAGTGTTTATTTTTATAGATATTCCTGTATCCGGAGCAATTTGCGCCTGTACTGTGTTCCAGACTATACTTGATACCAAGAATATGCCAAATAGTAAAAGAAATTTTAAATTGATTTTAATATTCATATGACTAAGATAATATTGTTAATTAATATGAATTTTCCAAAATTATTTAATACCCCAATTAGATAAGAAAGTTACTTAAAATATCACTTATGGATTCAATAATAAAATTTCTACTTGTGGATGCATAGAAAATATTGAGACATGTGAACATTGAGAAAGATGAGAATAACGAATCTTTAATTAAATGTAATATACCATTAGTTTGAAAAATTTTTGGACTTTATCAAATTTTGTTGATGAGATTATCAAAATACATTATTAGTAATAATAGGTGGATTAGCGTTTGGTTCATTCTAGTGATATAGCTTGCATTTGAACCATAACTAAAAGAAATAAAAGAGCAAAATAAATTACTTTTTAAATTCTAACTATTTGAGTCAAAGAATGAGATACGTTTATGATTATCTAGAGGAAATGTAACAAATACGCAATAATTTCACCCTCGCTTATAGGTATCTTATAACATAAGCTGGACATCATCTACTATTTTTCTAGAGTGTAGTTTATCTCTATACTAAAGGTTAATAAATAATTTAAACAAGTAAATTGCTGTAATCTCGACTTGCTAATTTCGCGCAGGCTGTACAATTGTTTAATTGTTATCACAATTCTGCTTAGCTTTATATTCTTATTTCTAATTGGTCAAAATATCAGTGTATTTGCTCAAACAGGTAAATATTCAGTAATGCCTCAAGTAAATGATACTAATTTACAAGTTCAAGTCTATGCTTCTGGATTTAAGTTTCCAACTGGCATGAATTTTCTAGGTCCTGATGACATCCTAATTATAGAAAAAAATTCTGGAAAAGTAAAGGAAATTAAAAATGGTACGGTTAGTGGAACCGTTTTAGATGTCAATGTAGCAAATATAAGTGAAAGAGGATTGTTGGGCATTGCGATTTCAGATAAGCCGAAATATGTATTCTTGTTTTATACTGAAACTGAGGATTTTGATGGAGGTAAAGTTTTGGGAAACCGCCTCTACAGATATGAATATGATAATGGTAAGTTGATAAATCCAAAATTACTTTTAGATCTTCCTACAATACCCGGACCCTCCCATAATGGAGGAGTCTTAAAGATAGGTCCTGATAATAAAAGCGTGTACCTTGTAATTGGTAACTTAAACTATGTGCAAAATCAATCTTTTATTACTAAAGCTCAGAATAATAAAAATGGTCCCCCTCCGGATGGCAGAGGTGGCGTACTTAGAATAACCTTTGATGGCGGAGTTGTGGATAAAAAAGGGATACTTGGAGACGAGGATCCATTGAATAAGTATTATGCATATGGTATACGAAATAGTTTTGGCATAGGATTTGATTCTGTAACGGGAAATCTCTGGGAATCAGAAAATGGTCGGAGTACTGATGATGAAATCAATCTTGTTTTACCAGGATTTAATAGTGGATGGAGGGAAGTAATCGGTTTTTCTAAAGCAACACCAGGATTTAATAAAGAAAACTTGGAAGACTTTGGAAGCAAGGGTACTTACAGGGATCCAGAATTTGTATGGCGAGATACTGTTGCTCCTACTTCAATTCTTTTTCTTCATACGGACAATCTTGGATCAAAATATAAAGATACTCTATTTGTGGGCAGTGTAAAAAACGGCACTATCTTCAATTTTGCGCTGGACAAGACTAGGACACATTTAGTACTTTCTGGTCCATTATCAGATAAAACAGCCAATACCAATTATGAAACAGGTAACGTAATTTTCGGTAGAAATTTTGGGGTAATCACAGATCTTCAAATTGGGCCAGATGACAACCTATACGTTCTAACTAACTATAAACATGAAGGAACGATATTTAAGGTATTAGCTAATAACAAAATTAATTAAAGACTTTTTAATTTGAATCTCTCCAATACGAAGTAGTTCATGATTTAGCAAATATAAGTAGGATCTCTATACCTTTCAAAACAGTACAAAATACCGTCTCTGGAACCAATAAATAACATACCATCTGCTAAACATGGAGAAGAATCAATGCTCCCCATTGTAGGAAATTTCCATTCCTGCTTGCCCGTGTAGGAATTTATACCATAAATAAATGAGTCTAAACCTCCAAAAAACACCAGCTTATCATATTCACTGGTTGAAGGTGATGACCAAATTTTTCCACCAGTTTCAAATTCCCATATTTTCGAACCTCCTAGGTTGAAACAATAAAGTCGACAATCTGAAGCTCCAAATATGATTCTGTCTTTTACCAAAAGGGGGGACGATAAAACCGGCTTTAAGATAGTTTTATCCCATTTTATAGAACCGTCAATACGATCTAAGCAGTACATTCCTCCTTCATGTGTACCAATAAAAAGTAAATCTTTTGATAGACACGGTGAGGAGGATCGCACTCTACCATTTAATTTTGATTTCCAATTTAGAGTTCCGTTTGAACATACAGAGTAAATGAAACCGTCATCTGATCCAAAATATATCATATTATCGTAGTATGATGGGGAAGACCAAATTTGACCATCGGTTTCATATTTCCAAACAATTTCTCCTTTTGGATCGAGCAGATACATATTGTGATCCATTGATCCCAAAACTATATTATTTCCTATAGGGCATGGTGATGAAAAAATATCACCATCAGTTTGAACCTTCCAAATCATATTGCCATCATTTTTATCTAATGAAAAAACAAAATTATTTTCAGAAATATCATTATTTATCCAAGAATCAAAGGTAGCACAGATCAGCATATCATCCATAATTAACGGAGATGAGACGATAGGACTGCCGATATTCTGATGCCATTTTATTTCTCTTCGTAAAATATCCAAACAGAAAATACGTCCGGTTAATGTAGCAATGTACAGAAAACCTCCTTCAAATACTGGAGAAGATATCATAGGACCTAGCTCTATAGTCCAGTAAAGTAACGGTTTAGTTAAGGGCTTTGTTTTTGCTGTGCCTGTTCTGTTTATGTTTCCTCTAAACATAGCCCAAGATTCTTTATATTCAGTAAACATACTCTATCTTACCTTTTCGGAAAAAAGTAGAAAATTAATCATGATCTTCAAAATTTCAGATATAGAATTATAATTTACAAATTTACTCTTTACAACAGTTCCCCAAGGGAATATCATAACCGTGCGGACATGACCTAGGGTGTTTTAATAAAGTGCACAATGCATCAGTAAATTTCTCTTTCAAGTGGTGTTCTATTCCACATACCATTTCTTCATCAATTTCAATTTTTAATGCTTCTTTCATCATTACTTCTAAAAGTCTTGTATTTCTTATCATTCGTTCCCCTATTTGTTCACCTTCAGCCGTTAATTCCATTACAGCGTTACCTTTCACATATTCAACAAGATTTACATCGTTTAGTTTGTGAAGCATTTGAACAACTGACGGTTGTCGCACATTTAGAATTTTGGCGATAGAACTAACTTTTACTTTTTCTTTTCGTTCACGTATATGCCATATTGCCTTCAGATACATTTCAACATGTTCAGATTCAGCCGTTCCTAGATAAAGCTCCTCATCAGAATTCATGTTAACGGCCTCCAAACATTAGATATATTTTTAATCGTACTATAATTATTAACTTTCCGCTCTCCGAATTTCATTAATTATATTGCTTTATTATCAAAATTTGAATATTAACAATTGTGTTGCTAAAATTAGATATTAAGCAAATCATCGGTTTTAGCCATCCTTCAGACGAGCCATAGATTTTCGCGATGCTTCGACCAATTTCTTCCTGCGTGGTTGTATAAATAATATATAAAGAGATCCCACAGCATAAACTGATAAAAGTATTATTTGAGCGATTGTTGTTTCGAGTGTAGGATGAATACCAGTCATTGTTGCCAAATTTATCTCTAAACGCGGTATTATTCCAAATAGATGTGTTGTTGAAATATACCCTACTTCTTGGAATTCTCTTACTGCATTACCAAAAAATGCAATAGACATGTAAGCTCCAATTCCCATTGTTAGTCCAAACAATACCCGTAGTGGTAGCTTCTTGCCCAATTTTCTAATAATAAATACAACACTAATTATTACTGCCAGTCCTAGTATTAGTCCTAGGATTACAAAGGTTTCCATATTTTTCGCAAAAGACAGCATAGCCTGGTAAAATAGGACAGTTTCAAATCCTTCTCTATAAACCGTAAAAAATGAAAGCATTGAAAAGACCATCACGCTTCCCGATGTAGTTGCCTGCCAAACTTTTGCCTTGACAAATTCGATCCATTTTTTTGTTTCAACCTTATTTAATATCCAAAAACTTACCCAGAATAACACTGCAACAGCTGAAATTCCTGCTATTGCTTCAATCAATTCTTTACTTGCGCCCGTTATATCTATAACAAATTGGGCAATATACCATGTAATAACTGTTCCTATAATAGAGAATACTATTCCTAGATAAACATGTTTCTTATAATGTGCATTTCGTGATGCTTCAAGATAAGTAATAATAGCACCAATTATGAGTGCGGACTCAAGACCTTCTCTGAATATAATTGAAAATGAAGTAGAAAATGCTAGGGAAGGAGCTATTACACCAGTACCAGTTACTAATCTTTCTGATTCATCTAATCCATTTCTAATTTCTACAACCTTTGCTTCAATTTTTGCATATGGTTGATGTTGTTGAATTAAATTGCGAAGTTCTGCAAATTTTATTTCCATATCAAGAGTAAAGTCCGGATTTATTGGCCTAAGTGGGATTTCTATGCTTTCATAACTATCTAGGTAAACTGATCTGGATATGGCAAATGCGTCATCATATTTCGCTTCCTTATACTGTTGAAGAAGATCGACTAATTTGATCCGTATATTATCGATGTCTGTTCTTACACCCATCCTGTCTGACTCTGTACTCTCACCAAACCCTTTTTTTATTCCAGCGTATGCCCCAAACCCCTTACTTAATTCTTTAATATCACTCAAATTGTTAAGTTGAACATTCTTTATTATAGGAACGAAATACTCAGAGGTACTATTTAGGTTCATATTCTCATAATTTATATTCAAGAGCTTTGCAGCCTGTGATAAATTGTTAGTGATATTGGTTACAAGAACAATTGTTTGTGATTGTTGTTTGTTTCTTATTAACTCCCGAAGTTCTTCTCTCATCATTATTTCTATACTATTCATAAGATTCGGATCAAGTTTTTCAAGTGGAGCTTCGATATATTCGAAATTGTCCAAATATGCAGTAGTTGCATACTTCTCAGCAGAAGAATAATCTGAATTATTCTTTATGGATCCAATAATTTTTGATAACAAATTTTTTATATTCGCAAAATAAATTCCTAAAGAATCATTTGTTTGCAAATTAGATTCATTTTCAATAATATTTGTTTGGATAGCTGTTATAAGTTGTGAGATGCTTTGAGGATTGGATTTCTGAGATAAAGAACTTTTCAAGTCGCCAAAAAAAGACTCAAGTTCTAGTTGTTTGGAATCAGTAAATAATTTAGAAATATTTTTGTATAATTTATGTGAGATATCTACCATCCCTATTGCATTTTCATAATCAATTTGGTTAAAGGGATAGTTAGTATTACCAATATTAGATAGTTGATAGAATTTAGATGTATCGTTTAGCAGTACTGTGATTGTTGAGACTATGATTGAATTGTAATCCGTACTATTTGGATTTAGTATATTTGAATTAATATTATTCAAAATATTTACTATTTGAACAATCTTACTTTCTATTAACGATGATTGAATATTAGATTTTACCATTATTGGTAAATCAATCAAGATTGATTCTAATCTTTCAGTTGAATCCTGATCAATTTCTCTAAGCTTGTCTTTAATTGAAGGAAGAATTATTGAGTGTGAGATATATGCGTGCTCAAAAGCTCCTGACCTATCTCCGTTTGAAAGACCAGCCTGAACCAGATTCATTTGTTCCAAAATCCTTTGTAGGTTAACTGTGACTAAAATTGAGTCGTTAGAATTAATCGTAATATTCTGCGCACCATATGAGGAATTAAATAACATACTGGGAATAAGGAAAGCAATCCATAAAATTAATGGAATTTTTTTCTTATTTACGATCCCATCGGAAATTTTCATTCATTTCTTCTACCTCATGTGAACGGTTTTGCAGGAATATTGTTTTCCAATGACATGAAACTATTAGGCTTACCTAAGTAAATTAATGCAATATAAATCTTGATAATCTCAAATCAGCATCAAAATTAATTTGTAATGTCAAATATTTATTCAAAAATATTATCCAAATACAAAGTGTGGTATCGGAATATACAAAATAAGATATTATCATAGCATGATGAAAATAGGGGGAATTTAATTCAGGTTAATCGAGTTTTCAAGTATTTGATTTTTTCAACAATGAGAGTTCCTAATTTATGGATTAAAGTTTTTATCATATGGACTCCAGGAATAGCAAAATGTCTGGCTACTATAATCGGACATTTCAGTTCATACAACATATTTAGAAAATGAGGGTCACTAAAAAAGCTAAATTTTGAAATGGTTGCACCAGTTATAACAATATCTGGTTGAAAATTAGTCAATGAGGATAAAATTGTATCTGCTGCTTCGTTACTATATCGCATAGCGCTATCTGAAAGAGTAATCTCGTTGAATTCTATACCAACTTGCTCCAGATATTCTTTTTGTTTTAGGATATCCGTTATCCTTACAATTTTTTCCTTTTCGTCCTCATTTTTGGTATTTATATATAAAACATTAACCTTGAATTGTCCTGAACGTTCTAACCAACTAGTAGCCTTCAAAACAACATCAGAATGATCACCTCCATCATATAGTATCACCAAATTTTTTTGATTAAAGCGACCTCTTGAATTTCGGGTTGATTCAAATGTAAGCTCTTCATTTCCTTCTGATAAAATAGCCAATACGTCACATGTCAATAATGTTTGAATTTTCTTGCTGTTCCTGAATGTTTCAAAATCTGTTATCAGTAAATCTATTTTTTGTTCTTCCACGGTTGCCAGTATCGCTTCACTTGCATCATGCGATATTCTCACAAGATAATGATTTAGAATGTTCTGCTTATCTAATAGCTTGTCTAATGGTTCAAATGATTTCTTTGCTGTTTCGGCATATCCTGTGCCTGCAGATAATGGAGTCTGTTTCGGAACAGTAATCACTCTCAAAATATTAATCTCTCCGATATTTTCTTTCGCAACTCTTATCGCATATTTTAATAGTCTATCTGGATCCTCAGGTGCATATCGAATTAAAATCCTATAATCTTTTCTCTCCAGATCCCCTTCACTAGTAACAATTGGAGCATAATGCTCTATTTCCTTCCTAAATGTGTACATTCGATATACAAAAAAGCCAATTACAACCCATACCACGGTTATCGCCCAGCTTAAAGGTTGTGTAACAAGTAGATAAATTGCCAGTCCGAGCATGAGAAAGATACCTATTACTGGTATCACTGGAAAGAATGGAGTTTTGAAACCATATTCTAACTTATCGCCATAAATCCTACGAATAGTAATTACAGCCATATTAACTTGAGTAAATAATAAAAGAAAAATAACACCCGCTGCAACGGCTATCTGCCCAAGAGGAAGTCCGTAAGCCATTATTGCCATTATGATACCAGATATTAGTATGGCTACATAAGGTGTCTTGTTCCTTTTGTGTATCGCACTCAGTTGATAAGGCATATTATAATTCCTTGCCATGGCAAAAGCTACCCTAGCCGATGAAAATGTTGTTGCGTTTAAAGCAGCTAGAGTGGAAATCAAACCTCCGCCTAGAACAATGAATGCACCGTAAGGTATTAGCAACTCTGCAGCCTTCATTATTCCAAGTTCACCGCTGCCACCAATGTATTTCCATGATTGAATCCCATCTGGAAATATTGCCCCTATGGATACAAAAGCAATCAAACAATACAAGATGACTACAGCAGTTAGCGAAATGAATATCGCCCGTGGAATGTTCCTTCTTGGGTTCTTTACTTCCTCACCTGTTTGAACGATTACCTCATAGCCTTCGAATGCTATAAAGGTGAGACCCATTGCTGCAACTACTCCACTGATTCCCATTGGCATAAAATCCGAAAAATTCATCTCCCAGTTAGGATGACTATTCATTACCCACAAACCAGCTGCGATTAAAATGAAAATTAATCCGAGCTGGATTATAGTAACAATATCACCCGCCTTGCCGGTTTCAGATGTTCCTTTGATATTGATATAAGTGAAAACTGCAATAGATACTACCGCTATTAACTTATCTAACGGTATGATGTTCATGAGCACGAGATCGTGTGAAAGATTTGTCATATCCAATAACCCTGTAAGGAATGAGGCAAAGCTTACAGCATATAATGAACCAGCAATTATGTGTGCAAGCCAAGCCATCCAACCACTGATGAAAGCATTCGGTCGAGGTAAGCCTTCTCTCACCCATAGATATCCACCGCCCGCTTCTGGCATAGCGGAACCCAGTTCGGCATATGCCATAGCAGTAAATAGGGTGATTATTGCATTAATAATAAATGCGACAATGACTGCACTGCCCGCAAGACCTATTGCTGGTCCAGTCAGAACAAAAATCGAACCTCCGATCATTGCAGCAATTCCAACCATGAGTATATCGAAGAGTCCCAGAGACCTGACTAGTTGATTGTGAGGCATGGGTCCTGTGTTTGTGCGTGGTTCTTCATCATCGTCGGACAATGGATATCGATTCGATTTCAATGATAAATTAATGTTTTTAATCCTTTGCGACTTTCGTCAGCTATCTGAAATATCATATATTTGTCATCAAAGCTCGCACCACCATTTGATTGATCGTGGCAAAAATACATTTTTTGAGGACGTGTCTAAACTCTCTATACCCGAATTTTGCTATCTAAATATATATAAAAAATAAGATAATATTATCATGATGCGTCAAGTTGCACTCATTACGGGTTGCTCCAGTGGCATAGGTTACGAAACTGCATTAATGCTTGCTAGAAAAGGATTTCATACGTTTGCAACTATGCGCAATACAAAGAAATCCGAACCGCTTGAAAAAATAATTGAAAAGGAAAAACTTCCTCTAAATATCCTAGAACTTGATGTAAATGATGATGCATCTATAGAAAATACAATACATCATATTAAAAGTGAAGCAAAACGAATTGATGTACTGATTAACAATGCGGGTTATGGGCTGGTAGGTTTTTTTGAAGACCTAACTTTGGATGAAATAAAAAAGCAATTCGAAACGAATTTTTTTGGAGTTCTCAATATTACGAAAAAGACAGTTCCCATCATGCGAGTACAGAATAGCGGCACAATTATTAATATAAGCTCAGGAGCCGGACAAGTAGGATTCCCTGGTATTTCTGCTTATGTAAGTACAAAGTTTGCTATCGAAGGATTTAGTGAATCCTTAATGTATGAACTTTTTCCATTTGGAATTAAGGTGATTATAATTGAGCCTGGAGTAATTAAAACAAATTTTTTTCGTAATTGCATTGTATCTGAACGATCTAGGAAAATGAGTTCTCCATATTTTCAATCCTTAGATAAAATTCAGAAAAATATAGAATTGATGCAAGAACATGCTACGTCTCCTATTGATGTTGCAAAAGTGATATTAGAAGTTTTGAGCAATAAGGAACCTAAGCAAAGGTATATTGTTGGTAATGATGTCGCAATGGTATTAGAAGCAAAAAAAAATCTATCGGATATGGAATTTAAAAAGATGATGATGCAAAATATTATTTGAATCGGGAAAAACAATGTTGCTATAAAGAGAAACACCTTATACGTAGGAGAGGTTGGAAGAATCGCACATCATTCACAGTATAATTTGTAAATCAATTCAAACTTCTCATTCAAGCACTATTAGATATATTTCATATTTTTATACTATTGTTAATAATATAGTGGAAGGGCGTATAGAATGTGTCTAATTCGATTGAGTTGATTGTACGGAGAATCAAAAATGGATCTGTAATAGATCATATTGAATCTGGTAAGGCTTTTTTAGTTCTAAGAGCTTTGAATATCACAGGAAGAGAAGGGAATGTAATAACTGTTGCTTTGAATGTTCCAAGCAACAAATATGAAAAAAAGGATATTATTAAAGTTGAAAATAGATATTTGGAAACTGATGAAACAAATAAGCTATCGTTAATAGCGCCACATGCTACTATAAACATAATCAAGGATTACAAATTAGCAGAAAAAAGAAAGATCCAATTGCCAGATTTTATTACTGGAATTTTTAAGTGTCCTAATTTAAGATGTGTGACTATTGGTGAGAATATAAAATCTGTAATTGAAGTTATTGATAAAGAGAAAATTATATTGAAATGCAAGTATTGCGGAAGAATTCTGAGTATTGATGAATTGATTTTCTAAAGTAGGTTTTTGTTATTCCATAATTATCATAGAAGGTATGAAAAATGGTTACGTTTTATTAGTGCCATTCTGATTTTCCGCAACTAACACAATACTCATCCTTACTTGTCCTTGATATTGCAAAATGAAATCCGATAAGCGGCGAAAAAACCAAAATTGTAATAAGAACAAGATAATATTCTGAATTATAGAGTAGATATAATGCGATTCCAATACAAGTCATTATCTCTAGCCAGGTGCAAGTACATAATTGAAGACCAATTTCTTTTAGATTCATTTGACAAATAATTATAGGAGTAATAGTAATTTGAGTATAACTGAAAATCGAGTTTATTGACGTTTAATTAGCGAAACTTTCAGTACCTTAATAGACTCAGATGGAAGGTGAATATAATGGATTGTGTGAAAGAATGAAAATAAGTATTATTTTATTACTTTTGATATTACCATATTTTAAGAACATGGACTATGGCAATCATTAAAAAATTGCTAATGTCAATCTAATAAAAGTAGTATCAAAGGGTTTGCAAAATGCATATAATTTAGAGGGCAAATTTGATTTATGAAGGTCATCAGGATCTTGTGAATGATTTTTATATAATAGAAAAATAATATTGTTCAAGTTGAATCCAAATTCTGAAAATAGTAATATGAAAATTTCTGCGCTGAAAATTTTTCTAAATGGTACATTACTGGCTCTTATTATATCAGTCCCAGCAATTATCAGTACTGTTTTGTTTCATTATGTTATTAAAACAAATTTGATTATAACGATATCTGCTGGAATCATAACTCTTTTTGTCGCTATGGGTTTGGGATATAAAATCTCAAAAAGATTGTCAATGTAAAACTAAAAGGCAATGGATTCAAAAATGTCTGAGTAAATCGCAAAGAAGGTCAATAGCGAAATTGGTGTTTGACATGCCAACCGGTTTGCTGTTGATTATAAACTAATAAATGCTTGTAAATCATTGTATCATAATTATATCTAATCTGCAAACAATTCGACAGTCACAGTAGTCCAATATTTAACAACAGCTAGCGTTTAATTTATCAATATCTAGATTGAATAATTATACTTTAACTGTTTCGATAGATACTTTTCAACAATGCTTTTTATGATTTTTTTGTTTATTCAATTGTTACAAAATTCATAATGTAACTATTATCCAATTAAATTCTATAAGTTATGAGAATATTTTTCATAATTTTTGAGATGTCAATACATATATCTGGTCTCAAAAAACAATTTTTTGTCAATTGTCAAGAACAAGTGTAAAATTTGAGTTTCCTTGTCAGAAATCAGAAAATGTTACGCCAGATCTTATGATTAAGCTGATAAGTGCAAGTGTAATTCTTGCATTGCTTTTTACTGTTCCTGCTTTGGGAATATTTTTAGGAATTTATTGGTACACAGATAACATACTGATGGGTGCAATTATTGGATTTGCAATTCATTTTATTACCCTTGGATTTTCCTATACAATATCCCAATCTATCTCATCTTTCTTGGATAGTTAATCTGCATAAATATTAAATTCAGTATAGCATAGGTGTATAACAAAATCCACGAAGGAACGCATCAAATTAGCGATTTATACAGATGTTAGAATTTCTAATATCACTAATTTCGTTATTCAATCAATTAATATTAAAGAAATAGCCAATTAATGGGTTAAATACACGGTTTCAAAATCCTATAACCACTATCCTATTCTCAGAAAATTCATTTTTGCAATTGTGATTTAAATCTAATATCTGTTGGTTATTATTCTTTATTTTTCTTTGTAATAGTAATATGATCCTTATCCGTCATTCCTCTGTTCTCATAAAATGTTGCAGTTAGTTTTGATCCGTTATCTGTCACATCCACATTTAGAAAACCATGAAGTAAAAACTGTTTTACTACATAAGGTGCTTGACCTGTGAAATTATAGAGATCCTCACCACCAGTTCCCACAGTAAAAAATATTTGTCCTTTTCCATTCTCGTCATAGTCTTTAACATTTCTATCTGTTACTATAGGAGTAAAATGCTTAGTTTGATTGTATGAAAGAGGATATGTCCGTTGATAATTATGATTGTGACCTTGTAGGACAATGTCTACGTCATACTTGTCAAATAATTGATGGTAAATGTCCTGCAACCTGTCCAAGCCAGGATGGGTCGTATTTGAAGAATAGAAAGGTCTGAAAGAAGATACAATTATCCAGTTGATACTATTGTTGTCATGAGCCTTCTTTAGATCTTGCTTTACAAAATCATATTGTTCTGAATCATTTAGGTAGGGAATCTTCTTATTCTTTGCTGTAGCCATTACTAAGAAGTGAACGTTCTGGTAATCAAATGAGTAATAGGGCTTAGTCAGATTAAAGTGCTTAATATATTGATAATACTTGATAGGATTATCAGCTACATCATGCTCTCCAATAACAATCCTGACTTTGCCGTTATTATCTAATGGAGAAGTAATATTAAACCAACAATCTGCATTATTTTCATATGAAAGATCTCCTAGCGCTAAAACCAGTTCTGGTTTCTTACTCATCATGCCTGTTATAGTTTTGTTAGCCCTATCACTACATCCAAAATCTCCAGCCACAACAAAATTAAAGTCTTGTAACTTATTATTAACATCAGGTTTCAGAATAACGCCTCTGGCATCATGACTACTCAGGAACACAAAAATAAGATATAGGGTGAAAAAGGTAAGTGCATAAGAATAGTTGTTTATTATTAATCCGCAAAACATATTTTTCATAAATATCCTCGATTCGGATCTTATGCCTTATATGAAATATTGCTCAAATTTAAGACTTTAATATAGATATCAAATCATTGAGTGTTTAGATTGTCAGTTAATTATCTTCTTTTATTTCAATAAAGTTGAAAGGCAAAGAGATCAAAATTAGTTAATTTCTTTCTTTTCATATCTAAGAAGTAATGTTATTGGACTCTAGAAAATTTCGGTATGTTATCGTTCATTCGATCAGATACGTAAACATTCCCTTCGGAATCTAATGCTAAATGCTCAGGATCGCTAAACTGGCCTGGTTCTTTACCAAAAGATCCAAATTTTGTAATAAAATTGCCTTCACTATCAAATTTTAGAACACGAGGTTGCTTGCTGCATCCAGGATCTGACTGAGGATCAGTTACAAATACATTATCATGTTTATCCAATGCTATGTGTTCTATATGACAGAATTGATTGTTTCCGCTGCCCTTAGATCCCCACATTAATAGAGGATTCCATAAACTATCAAATTTTTGTATTCTTTCATTCCCTCGTTCATTGATAAAGAAATTGCCTTCTGAATCTATTTCAATTGTAGTAGGAAGATCGAATTGTCCACTCTTATCTCCCATTCTGCCAATAGCTTTGATAAAATTTCCATTTATGTCAAATTGTTGAATGCGATTATTTTTAGAATCTGCTACGTAGACATATTTTAAAGCTTTATCTACTTCCACATGTCTTGGGTTATCAAATTTGCCCGGTGCATTGCTGGGGTGTCCATCTTCGTTACCAAACTTTAGAAGGAAATTACCTTTGCTGTCAAATTTTTGTATCCTGTGATTTGACCTATCAGCCACCCAAATATTTCCATTAATATCTACATCTATTCCATACGGTACTAAAAACTGTCCATCGGCATCACCCTTTTGCCCAAATTTGAAAAGAAATGTTCCATTCTTATCAAATACTTGTATACGATTTCCATCTCTATCTACTGCATACAAATATTTTTCCTCCTTATCAAATTCTAAATCATGAGGACGTAAAAATTGACCATTAGCTGTACCCTCTGAACCCCATTCAGTAACAAAATAATAATTTTCTTGTACTTTATTTAGTAACATGGTCGTTAATGGTGATGCTGAAACAATGTGGATATTGACTATGATCACAAAAACAAAAGTTATAGGTAATGCAATTTTGATAGATTTGTAGTACCTTTTCTTTTCCAAAGGCAACGGTATATTTTTATCAGAATATATATACAGTGTGGTACAAGAATGTAAGCAATTAATAGCTTCTCCTCTTATCACAAGCTACTCAGTGATATGTTTGCATCAAATTTCTTATTAATCATGCAATTTACTTTTTATCTCATGGAAACAAAATTAGTTTTAGCGCTAGGGACAATAGCCATATTGATTGCCGGACTGCTATTTGTGTCTGGTCTGGGATTATCCACACTACAATTAACAGGTATGAATATTAACTCTGCAATTGCAACATCAAAAACTTCTTTTGATAAAAAATTTACAGATTCTTTCAATCTTAAGAATTGTACTTTATCTACGACAGGGAGCAATCCATATTTCATCTTGCAACCAGGCTATCAGCTTGTGTTTAAAGGTGTCGAAGATAACGAGCCTCTTAACGTGACTAGTACGGTACTCGACCAGACCAAAGTTGTTGGAGATGGGATAGTTGCAAGAGTAGTAGAAGAAAAGACAGTTAACAGCAAAACTGGTGACCTAATAGAGATAACCCGTGATTACTTTGCAATATGCAAGGAGAACAATAGTGTATTTTATTTTGGGGAGGATGTTGATAATTATGAAAATGGTAAAGTAGTAGATCACGAAGGATCATGGCTTCATGGCTCTAACAATGCTAGAGCTGGCCTGATAATGCCTGGAATCATATTACTGGGCTCAAAATACTACCAAGAAATTGCTCCAGATGTGGCAATGGATAAATCTGAAATAATAGGCGTGAACGAAACAGTAAATGTTCCTTCAGGAAGTTTCAGTGGTGTGATTCACATGAAAGAAACAAGCGACCTTGAACCGGCAGTGGCAGCGGAGGAAAATTTGCACGCACCTAGAGTAGGACAGGTAATAGATGGAGACACCAAGCTGGTCAGAGCTGGATATGTCAAATGAGCGTGGTATAAGGACCAAACAAGTTATGAGGATAATCGAAAAGTATTCAGATTGGCGTTAAAAAGATATCGCATAAAGGTGAAAGATTATTCAAAAAAAAGGGAATTTGTTAACCTACTTTTATTTAATCGAATAATTTTCCAGATATTTCTTATTCTTTTGATGTAATTTCTATAACTAATTCTGTTTCTTGTGATTCAGTAGCAATTCTGTCATCATGGAGGAATTAGTTTTTGATGTCTTCAAAAAATTGAATTAGTGACATATTTGTACTTCAATCCTCCAAACCTGTACTAAAGTTGTCGGTTATTTGATCCATTTATGGTAAAGAGTAAAACCCACTTTTTCAATATCTTTTTCAGTAAACTTAATTCAAAAATAAAAAGCTGGGAGGTCATTATATTTGACCGTACAAGGTTGTTATTCCTGCGGAGCTGTAGATGTTTCGATTGCCGGTAACAGGCCCGTATCATTGTTGCCCGTACCGTTGATTTGTACTAGTGTCTCCACTTCTGATCCGCCCTTCACCATTTCCCCCTTGATATATCCGATGTCCTGTGCATAGTATTTGTTTTCCACAATGTCAGGCTCAAGGGGGTTAATATCCTCAGTTTGTAGTACATTCGAGAAACATCCATAAGGTACGCAAACTTCTTCATTCAGACTGAGAACCGTGCCTTTGTCTTCAGCGACATCCTTGGCTACCTCTTGGTCATACTTATCGCCAACCTTGGGTTGAGCTTCCATGACTATTCCGGCCTTGGCTCCTTTCTTGCCCGCCTCCCAAGAACCTTCATGGCTACCCTCTTCGGTAAGATCGGTTGTATATTCTCCCATGTACCAGACATTTCCTTGGTCATCTTGTGCAAACCAGTCATCCGTTGTTTCTTCATGTTCGTCTTTTACATAGGCGTCATCGTGAACTACACGTGTGCTTATACCGAGGATCTCTTTTGTATCGTTGGTCACTACGAATACATCACGAGTAGGCTCACCATCCTCACTTGTGCCGTTGTAGATCATTGTAGTCCCTGGCTCTAAGGGAAAGTACTTATTGTCTATTTTCAGGGGATTGTGAAAGTTCGTTTGGTTGAACTCCATCGTTGCCGATTGCGCTGGTAACGTGATAGAACTCGATATCATCAATGTTACAAATGTAGCAGATATTGCAATAAACACGAATTCCTTGTTTTTGGTTCGGGTTTGCATGAGATGAAAAGTAAATTGCATAATTTAAAAGAAATTTGGTACAAACATATCACTGAGTATCTTGTAATAAGGGGAGAATCTATTGATCGCTTACATTCTTGTACCACTATATTATAAGTAGAGGAATTAATTTGAAAATATATACTGTGTCTTTCCAGAAGGCATTTTCATATTGGTAATCACTATCTTACTAGTAGTTACAAATTTTGGGCGCTGGATCCTTGTATATGGATGGTCAGGGCATTGTTGATAAAGTGTTATATTTCATAGAAGATAATCCTGAGTGCCATTTACGCAGAATCAATATGGCATTGGACTTTTCAATGGGAATGTTCGATATCAATTAGGCAAATTAGAATAAACACAAAAGATAATGTCCGCTAGGTACGGTTTTAGTAAATATTATTTGCTAGTATGTATGAACTAGACGTCAATATTCATTCATTTACTGCAGCATGACAAAATGTAAAAAAAAGAGTGTAATTGGTTACACCGCAATTTCGTAGTGTATTTATACACAGGTTTTTCTAGCCAAGGTTAGTCTTCTGTATCATTTACGTCAATATCTCCCGGTTCATCATCATCTTCACCAGGCCCTTCTTCTACATCGTCTTTGTCATCTGCTTCTTCATTAGGTGTGATTCCTGTTATATTCTGTGTTCCAGTCACGTTCTCTTGAGCATATACTGTCTCTGGTGTTGTTGATGTCTCTTGGGCATATGTCATCATACTAGTACCAATAGATAGTATTGATGCTGTTGCTGTTATAATTACAACTATGAGACCAAAGCGTAAAGCTGTTTTTGTATTCATATTAAGACTTAGTAAGTTACAAGAGTTAATAAGAAATTTGATACAACCTTGCCAGTCAGTTAATAATTAAATGAAGAAAAGATATCAATCATCTACATGCTTGTACCACAATATATTATAATAGGGCAGATAATAGCAAAAGGAAATATTGTATATACGTAATAGAGGCTATTATATTGATAGTTACGTTATTAGATATGTATTTTGGGTGGCTGTTTGGATTTGGATGAGATTGAAGGCACTGCTGAGAAATTGCTGTCTTTCATCCAAGATAATCCTGGGTGCCATTTACGCAGAATCAAAAGGGCAATGGGCATTTCAATGGGAACAGTTCAATATCAATTAGACAAATTAGAAAAAATAGGGAGGGTAACATCTACTAGACGTGGTTTATATAAATATTATTTTCCTGTAGGGCTTTTCAAAGATAACGAAAAAGATATACTCGAGGTTTTGACTCACGAAACTGCAAGAAAAATTCTTATGTTTATATTAGAACAAAAAAGTCCCACTCAA
>Ga0184623_10000395_pt1 | contig 18420 bp, 23 predicted proteins | sample PLM1_100_b1_FD_133138 | JGI IMG/M metagenome (GOLD analysis project Ga0184623, IMG submission 133138) | Groundwater sediment microbial communities from an aquifer in East River, Colorado, USA - PLM1_100_b1 | ecosystem: Environmental > Terrestrial > Soil > Riparian zone | place: USA: East River...
TTTACTGGTCGCAATGTAGGCGTTGGTCTAGGTTTATTACTACGAGGATTATTTCCGTAAAAAAACTTATGCATGTTTATGATACACGCTAATCGTATATCTATCTATGTGTTTAGTGTCACATACATTTATTTGGCCCTAGCGAAGTTTTCTAATATCTGGAAACAATAAATTAATTCTGTATGTACCTATATAACGAGTATTTTTCTTAGGAAACATACTTAACTAATAGCTAGTCCATTTTGCTGAATAACTGGCCCAGTGAGCGTGTTTTTCTATTTATCTTTGTTAGTAAGGTTAAGTTTTCTAGTAAAGGGGAACGTGGCACCTTTTACTGTGTGTTGGAAAAAGACATTGACCCAAATAATCTTGGTGGTTAGAGACATGTTTATATGTTACGAAATCATAGTAATAATAATGTCAAATGATCTAAATCAGTTAAATACAAGGAAAGATAAGCTAGAGGGAGAACTCAATCATGAATTATCAGCTGATTATAATGAGTTGATGAAAAAGGTGAGTGAAAGTTTTCGCGATATGCATGAGAATTCAGTGCAATATTATAAGCAAAAGGCAAATGAAGAGCTTGATAAAATGGAAAAAAACATACAATCAGGTAATAAATTGAGTGCTATTAACGAAAAGCTATTGGCAGACACATACTTATCCTTGGCTACAACCATTTAATTTTTTTATCGATCATACAATTATTTCCTTTAAGACTAACTTATAATCAAAATTCTTATTATCGAATGTTTGTTAAATTTGATTTACATAGAACCGTTGGTACCCACGACGGTATCGGTTCAAAATTAGGACTCTGATTACATCAATTAACTTCTAAGCTATAAGTTCTCTCTTTTTCATTATCTTTCTTTACATCGGATTGCTCCGTCATAATAAAATACTATTTATAACAACTTATTTAATCAAGATGAAATATTTTATAGTATATATCTTCTACCAACCACTTTTGAACAAACGTAACATTGATATAGACTTTTCCATGCAGATGGCAATATGGTCTTAAGAAGTCTGGTAAATATCGCCTTGATAATAATCGTTATAATCGTAATTGTTTTCCTGCTCAAATTCCTGTTCAATGCTTTCTTTATCATACCTACAACTCTTGAGTATGAGCATTTGGTAAATATGGCGCTAGTGACACCCTTGGTCCCTAATCACCTAATCTAATATCTATCTATTTTATTTTATATTTTATCGAATAAAATATCAATGTTACATTGAGTGGGTTTCTTTATGACAATCACAAGGACATTCTGCTATTTGTTTGACTGAATCTTTAGTAGCATTCTCATGATCACATTTAGGACATTTCATTTTATTATTTCACGAATTACTAATATCATATAATATCACAAACAATTAAGCGTAAATCTTTTCCCCTAATCTAAATCTTTTCCCCTAATCTAATCTATCTGTCGTTCAAGAAAAAACAAAAAAACTATTTCTTGAAATTATTTCTTTTTCATCTTTCTCTTTAATGCTTCATTCTTTAATACTGCAACGATACTGCGACAAGGACAGGAACAATAGCTAGTCCTACAAGAAATAAATAAAATTTTATTGTTTGAGCCTTTAAACATGTAGAGGCTATATTAAATTAGTAACAAACTTCAAGTTATATTATTTTATGGACCGAGATAGTGTATCAAACTTATCACTAGTAGATTCTTCAAAATCAGATTGATACGTGGGATTGGTCGTTTGTGAATCAAATGTGACACAAATTTTAGACCCGCACATTTAGGATTATTTTTACACGGGTTCCGTAGGAACAGTGTGGAAGTTCACGCAAATCCGAATGAAGATGACCACAACAAATCAGATTAGACAGGATTAAACCCAATGATACATTCGTTGCATTTCATGATAAATAGAAAAGTAATCGTTGACCAACGATTACAATTGTGACATTAAATTTATTTATTTTGTAATGATATGATGAGTATGAGTTCAGAAGAAAACATGAAATTGGAGAAGACGGCAAATGATGCATGGGAGACTCAAGATTTGGTTTTTAAGTATCAATTATACAGCAGTAAGATTAGAAATATTATGCAAGATTACCCCCTATGTTCATTACTTTTAATCTCAATTTTTTACTGCACATTGGCTGCTACTTTAGGGTTAATTTTTTCTTCCATGTATATGGACTCATCATATGCTCAGATTGAGATTACTACTGATGAGAATATTCCAGCGCCAATATTTAACGGGACGAATGAAAATGATGATGAGCCAAAACCTGATATATTGTATTCTGGATTAAAGTCGGACACAATAGTAGGTGAGGTCCTTAACAACTTTACATATCCCATTGAATTAGTTCGCATAGCCGCAAGTGTGTATGACAAGAACGGTTTACTTGCGGCAACTGGAGATACTTACACTAATGATTATCAGATAAAACCAGGAGGCAGGTCTGGATTCGATATTTACTTAGATGAAGAGTTACCTACTAATAGTAAGTATAACTTAACAACTAGTTTGGAAGAATCTGAAGACGAAAAGCCAGAGGCTCTACTGCTGAGCGTGGGTAAAAATTCTAAGGACTCCGTTAGCTTTAAAGTCCTTGGCGAAGTAATAAATCAAGGTCAAGATGATGCCAATTCGGTGAAGGTATCAGGTATATTCTATGACAAGGACCACAAAGTAATGGACGTCAATTATAAATATACAAATCCAGATATAATTAGTCCTAATAAAAAAGCACCATTCGAATTGTCGTTCTACACGGATAATCCTGAGAAAATTAAATCAATAGCTATTAATGTTCAAAGTAATGAATATTCCTTAATAACAAATGACAATCAAAATAAAACAAAATCAGAACCATGACGGTAAATTAAAATCAATAAATTAAAAAAATTCAAGATCTTATTTAAGCAATATGTAAAAACCAATGGACCGTCGGAACGATCGTAGTTGACGTTATTATATTATGATGAACAAATTATGAAACAGCGGCCAACGGACATGGAGAAAGGAGGCGTATTTTGAAGATGACGCATGCGGTCACCATACATACGACCCTCCAATTCCAAGATCCGTATTGATCTTTCATCACATACAAAAGATAATAACGTTGCCAAAGATTCTTACTGAACAATAACGGCTGCTGGGAGAATGGACCGAGTTAATGAATGAAAATTGATACTAAAGAGCTGATTAAAATCCTAGGTCACGAGCCGTCGGGATTAGTTCCTTTCATGTAGTAGGGTTCTGCTACCTTGTATTTTAGTGTTGATTTTAGTAATTTTCTAAAATTAGGCAAGACATACCCTAAGTTTCTATAGCATGGGGCCAGTGGGATTTGAACTTTGATGGTAAGTGAGATCAGATAATCATGAAAGCACTAATTTAATTTTAAAATCTATGGTTTGGGTTGACAGCAGAAGATTATTCAGCTTCCTCTGCTTCTTCTTCCTCTTCTTGCTCAGCGTCTTGTAGTTCATGAGTTTCTTCCTTCATTTCTTCCCTTTCAGATTCTTTACTCAATCTTATATGCGATAGTAATGATGATCCTTTTTTATGTATTGTTTTAAGATACTTCCATTTTAGGTAATCAGGTTTTATCAGGTTAACGCTTTGACTTTCATTCATGAGTGCCTATTTTACAAATAGTCTATTTCAACCGACCATTTCACAGAGAAGATAATTATTGGCGTTCCAGTGCGTTTCTATTCCAGTTGGCACATGTTGCGGCTGCCTCATAAGTACTTTGTAGAAAAGATAGCAATACATCGTCAGGTGATTTCGCTGTACGTACCACATCGTAAGGCAACATGAAGTCACCCATACCGGTGTGGTAGAACGCCTCTGATGGTTGGATCGGATAGTCCTTGAAGCCCTGAGGCTCGGGATAGGCATATGCATAGAAGACTGGTCCATTGACTGGACCGCCGCCTGGCCAGAAACCGCAACTACTTACTTCGTGAGAATAGGCTTCGACATCTACAAAACGGGCCACGTATGGAGAGCCAGGGTGCGCAGGCGCTGGACGTCCTGAAAAGCGGGTGACAGCCAGATCGAACCCTCCCCAGAAAAAATGTACTGGGCTGACCTTTCCGATGAACCGGGAACGAAATTCCTTAAGCACCCTACTAGTCTCTACTAGAATGCGCCAGAACCGATACGCATATTCGGGATCATAGCTTGCATGTTTCAGATCCTGCTCGAATGGAATTCGATCGGGAACTTCTGTTGGCGTCGTCCAGATGTTTACAGACACTCCAAGTGATTCTAGTGCGGCCATTATTTCTTGATAAAAGTCGGCTACCGATCGGGGTTGCAAAGCGATTGTCTTGGAGGAGCCGTCACTCGTTTCGATAATCAGGAGATGAGCAATGAAATCAATATCTATTTGGAAGCATCGACCTTTGTGAGACATAGTGGATGTCGTGAGTCCGCGAGAAGTAACATACAAAGTAACGTTCCACCAATGATTTTCTAGCGGTGTGAGTGCGAGCCGAATTTTTCCGACTATTTGGGTCCACATATGCAACGTGTCATAGGTCTCTTTCCACTCTGACAATGGCAGAGATGGCCATGAATTCATAGTCATTGGTACCAACTGGAGAGCCACCGCATTGACGAACCATATATAACATAATAACTATTTTTATTGCCAAGAGTTTGGATAATAATGCCGGTCAAAATGATCTTATCACGGATAACGCAGCTTAGAAGTTCCAATGGTAGAGTTTGGGGAAGACAGCATTTCATAATTTGATCACTAATCATAACTCAAATTCATCTAAATAAATGGAAATTTGGATGGCATTAGATTTGCGCAATGCCGCCATCTATGAATAATTCAATACCTGTAATTAAACTGCTATCATCTGAGGCAAGGAACAAAACAGCCTTAGCCACTTCATCGGGAGTGCCCATTCGTCCCATTGGGATGGCCGATACTATTGTCTTCTTAAATTGGTCTTCTGTCATTCCCAAGCTCTTAGCGGCATTCATGAGGCCTGGCGTTTCAATTGGGCCGGGACTTATAGCGTTGATACGGATATTGCGGCCTTTCAAGTCTGCTGTGAAGGAACGAGCGAATGAGCGTACTGCTGCCTTTGTTGCACTGTAAACAACCAATCCTTGCATCCCTTTGGATGCAGCTGTAGATGCATTAAGAATGATAGAACCGCCATTCTTAAACAAAGGAACAGCCTTTAATATTGTGAAGAGAACTCCCTTGACATTAACATTGAACGTTTTATCATAGTGAGCTTCAGAGATTTTCTCCCAGGGCAAGAACTCGCCAGTTCCGGCGTTTGCGAATAGAATATCTATTTGGCCTTTCTGTTGCTTTACAGTGTCATACAAGCGATCCAAATCCGCGAAATTTGATATGTCTCCTTGAATACCGGTGACGTTAATACCGATCGCCTTTACTGCCTTATCGAGTTCGTTTTGACGGCGACCCGTAATGAAAACATACGCGCCCTCTGTGACAAAAAGTTGTGCCGTGGCTAGACCTATACCACTGTTTCCACCTGTTATGACAGCAACCTTTCCTTCAAGCTTTTTCATTATTTCACACTATACGTTGTAATCATATAAGTATGACGAGCAGATTGCAAAATTAATTTCGATACTACGACTATAAAAAAGAAAATTAATTAATTCATATTTTTTATTTCTGTGTCTCTAATCGGCTAGGATCCTATTGTGTTGTTGTTTTCTGGATGGGATAGATTCTAACTTTTATTGAGAAATATTTAATAAAACAGGTACTAGAAATCGAATATTTGGTAATTAAAACCATACCTATGCAAGATCCGTTTGACATAGAGTATAATCCGCAAAAAAACCAAATCTATGTAACTGACGCTAACACCAATACAGTATCTGTAATTAAAACATCAGATAACACTTTAGTTAATACTATATCTGTTGGAAATCAACCAGATGGAATGGCTTACAGTTCTCAGAATAAGAAGTTATACGTTGCCAATCATGGAGATAATACGGTAACGGTGATCAGGACATCTGACAATTCCGTAATTTATAATACTCCTGTAGGGAACGGACCTGAGAAGATAGCATATAATCATCACAAGAAATGCATCTACGTGACGAATCAATCAGGAGGTACTATTTCTGTTATAAAGACATCTAATGACAGTGTAGTTAAAATCATTCCAGTGGGAGTTAGACCATTTGATATAGCATATAATCCTCACAAAAAACAAATGTATGTAACTCATCCTTCGACCAGTCCAGGTATTGATAGCTTTGTTTCTGTTATTAGTAACAATGAACTCTAGTACATCACCTCTAGTACTTCACCAGGGCCAGACTGCACCAGATGTTAAGCTTGAAATTGAAATGGGAGAAATAAAGGGTGGATGAGGGATATTAATGCCTATACACATAGGTAGATATAAGATAAGCTTGCATCACAATGATGCATAAATTTACTTACGATATTAACGAGGAAAAATTAACACCGGAATCAAAGCCAAAACCAACTATTCAACCTATGGATATAACTTCTGAATCATTACAGAGATTAGAGAAGATAATGTCATCGCCTAAAACCTCTCCGGATAAGAAGGATAAACTCATAAAAGCAATAACAGGTTATTGTTGTACGTGTGGTAGTATAGCAACCAAGATAGCGACATACAAAATGAATGATGCTACTTTAATAGAAAAGTATTGTGACGCTTGTCTGGCAAGAGGAATTAGTTAAAAATGGACTTTCTTAAACAAGATTGACATTGGATTAATCATACAAGAATTATTTTTTTCTTATATCGCTAGTAATTGCCATAAGGTAGTAATTTATATTCAATTAATCGTGCAGCCAACTCTTCATTAGAATGTGTCTCTGTTAAATGACTTTCATATGATGAGAATGTTGTTTCTACATTACATATATCGCAAAAACACCTCTCTTCATAGCATTCCCTACACAAATATCTAACGTAGTCTGGATGTAATTCCCTCGTAGATTCATAAAATATAATTTTTTTTCCTCTACATCTACTACATTGTCCTATTTTACCAATTTCTGTATCATTTGACATGTTTATGATTTTTTTCATGGCTTGGTCATTTGAAAGGTTTACCTTATCGATGCCTTTGCTGTTTGATCATTTTCTTATCATGCTAGAATCCGATTAAATAACTAATTTTATCACGCGGCCGTCGGTACCCACGACGCTTTCGGTTCTAAAATGAGGTTCTAGCTATTAGAGAGGACTACTAAGCTTTAAAGTTTTCTTTTTCTTGGTATAGATCCGAATTCGGTAGGACAGATATTGTCTAATTGTTATGAAAAATGAACCCTCAAAAAGAGCATAGATCTAGAAAGAAATTCTGCTCAGCTTCACGTAAATAAATCTACTATTCAAGTAGACGTGGAATTCAAAAAAATTTAGACAATCACAAACCGTTATTCACTTTGCGGTATCATCCGTTTCCCAAATACCAAAACTATTATTCTCTGTATCAAGGCACACAGCAAAATAGCCCATTCCCGGCACAGATTTCTTTTGGACCATAACTTTACCCCCCAACTGTTCTACTTTAGTAGAATATTCTTGGACTGATTTTACATCAATGTAGTTTGTCATTCCTTGTTGTTGAGGATTCTGTCTTTTCATCATACCTCCGGCAATAGACTTGTTCCCTTTGTCATCCATGGTGGTTATTGTTAGATACTCCTCCAATCCTTCTGGTAATGACTCTGGACCAGACCATTTCTCGATATTCCATTCGAACAATTCATTGTAGAATTTCTTTGATCTTTCGATGTCATCGGAAGGAATTTCGAAGTGTACTATTGTTGGCATATTGATTACTTCCAGATGTTACTTAATTAAGCTTATCATTCGCTTGAAACAATTTGACAGCATTCGCTAGAATTAGATGTAAGTACAAAATTGAGTAACCAATCTGGATCAATTTGAATATCTAAATAAATTTATTTTTCTTTGATAAAAAATCTAAATGAATACATTAGTTCATCGATATTCCTAGAACGGACACAAGCCAATTTAGATCTATAGAAAAACTTGCGGTTATCCTTTTGGTTCAGAGATCATATGTTTGACATAACAGAATGATATTAGCTGTTTGCAGGTCGGTACCTTTGGGATTTACGGTATTAGTTTTCTTCTTGCTTGTATGCTTGCTTCAGCTCCTGCCTGCTTACGCCGATGAGATCAACGGAGCTGATTTTAATTTTGTGGCAGCAGGAGATTGGGGTTGCGGACATGAAGCGCTCTATACCTTCTCTATGATGAAAAGTATGGAACCAGAGTTGTATCTTGGACTGGGTGATTATTCATATACGGATTCAATAGATTGTTGGCTTAATATCGTAAAATCTGTTGGTAAAGACTTCAAGATCGCTTTAGGAAATCATGACACAGGTGGCCAATTATTACAAGCCTATATGGATGAATTTAAACTTGAAAAACAATATTATTCATTCAACTATCGTAACGCTCACTTTATTGCACTATCTACAGAACTGAATGAGCGCGGTGAAATAGAACAGTTGAAATTCGTAAAAAACGATCTTTTGAGAACAAAAGCAAATGAAAATATTGATTGGATAATTGTTTTTTTTCACAAACCATTTTATTCTGCTGAAGGTTCCGACGTTCAAAGTATGAGAAGAAATTATCATCCATTATTTGAGAACATGGGTGTAGATTTAGTAATACAAGGGCACTCACATAATTATCAGCGAACTTATCCACTATTATATAATGATGCTAGCCAATCGGAACCTTTAATTTCCGATAAGGAACAATTTGAGTACCGTGATCCATCAGGGATTATCTTTGTAGTTGTGGGTACCGGTGGACAGTCAATCCAGCCTCTAGATAAGAAACCTTTTCTTACCAGTACCTATGAAGGATTTGGATGTATAAATGTAGAAATAAAGGGTAAGGCAATGAATGTTGAATATTATTCTGATACTAATAATACGATTGATAAATTTTTGATTACAAAAAACGAACATGATTCGAAAGGTGTAGATGCAAAAACTGAAATGCAACGAATTGAGTATTATAAATCTCCAAAATGACTTGTTTGCCATCAGCGATTGGTTTTCTTGATATAGTCACAGACAAAACACATTGTTACTATTGTAAGCAAATGAGAATATATGGGCTAAATGATGCGAGTCGGATAAATTTAGAATACTGTGAATCTAAACGGGATACTTCATGATTAATACCAATTTAATTCAAGAAGATTTTCAGCAAAGTACTATTGAGGATCTGTTTCCTTGCTTAAAAGATAAACAATACAATTTTAATATCGTACCAGAAAAAATAGTTTATATGAATAATGGAATAGAGTATTATTATGTTGAAATTGAATGTGATGATAGCAAATTTGTGATAAATGCTTATGGCAAGGAAGCTGAAAAACTATTTTATGTGGTCCATTATCAATTTGAATAATAGAATCCATTTTAAGAACCAAATAGATATCATTCTAGCACCTGCAATTGTTGTCAGACACAAATCCAGTGACTGTATCATTTTATGAGAACGATCTTATCATTCAGGATCGATTGATCAATAGGACGTTCTGAATAGGCTAAAGATTGTGAGCTTTGCTTTGTTACTTAAATTTCTTTATGTTCAACAGTAATTATCGAATTTCTTCATTTCTTTTTTACAAACTAGCCTTAATTATCAGATCAATCTTCCGTATAACAAGGACTTTCTGCTACTTCATCATCTTTTTGAGAATTATCACATTTTCCTTTTTTGTCAAAACAATAATGGCCATCACCAACTTGATCATAACAGAAATCCGTATCAGCATTTACTGATCCATAATTTAAACTACTTAGGGTTATTAACAATGTTATAATGACACTTCTAAGCAGAATATCCTTTATTACCATTTATAAGATTAAAATAAGATGAGTTCTTATTGATTTACAATATTTTCTAATTAGTCAATGTGTATCTATATGTTTTGTATACGAACCGTTTTATTGTGTGTTCAAATATACTTAATTAGCCTTCGGAATACTGGTGGGGCTCTTTTAATCTTGGATAGCCATCCCTATTTCCTCCCACCAGTTTTTATTTCGGATAGTTTAGAATCTTTTTGAAACTTTGGTAAAATGAATATCGATCTTGTAGATTTAGATTTTATAGATATATGATATAAAATGTCTTATGCCTTCCAACTGGCCATGTAAAGAGGGATGATCTCTATTGCGCTATAGTTCTTGGCAATTTTTATTCGATCCTTAGCCTCTTGGCTATCTAGGGATCCTAAATACCGTACTAAATTGTGGGCTGTTATCTTTGTTGCGTACTCCGGGTCATCCATTACTTTGGCCTTTCCCTTGCCTCGGACTCCCCTATCCTCTATGTCCACAAGAAAGTAGACATCAGGATATTTTCTAAGCGATCTTACCTTGATACCACCAGTATTGCTCACGGCAAAGAATTTTCCGTTCTCGTAATAGTACCAAATTGGGTGAACAAGAGGCGAGCCATCACGAGCATTGATCATCGCCAAACGTAGGTATATAGGCTGATTAAGTAGTTCGGTCACCTCATTTTCATCCATCTGCTTCAATTCAGGGTCGGCAAGCCGAAACTCCATTATTTATTATTAATTGCTCGTCGTTATTAAGGGTGATGTCGAGCTTTGAGGGACCAGTTGAAGAATTCGGAATAACCATAGCACGGGTCCATTCTAACATTTAGTTATAGAAAATAAATGGTGGCCTATCAGAGTCGATAAAAAGTTACTAACATTCCAAAACTAGTCCTTCGTGTATTTAATATTTTCAGGTCCTAGTTCTTCTCTAGGCTTCAATTTGATTACTATCGTATTACTGTTTTTGTTTCAGGATTAACTACTGCAATAACGACTAAAATATAATGAGCCCGTCGATACCCACGACGCTATCGGTGCTAAAACAGGGTTCCTATAAGTAGAAACTGCTAAGCTTTAAAGTTTTTCTTTTCTTGTATCAATGTTCGTAGGTCCGAATGAGGGTTTATCTTTAGCTATAAGAATATTTTAAACCATATATTCGTGTGCCATTATAATACTTGTTCAGTGCTTTGATTAGGTAGTCCTGGAAGCGTATTTGAAAGCTGTAGACTAGTTGACGGTAAACGCAGAAAATGGATTTCAAAGTAGAGTTAAGGTGGGCTGAGAAAGAGAATTTTTTGTAGATCGATCTCAGTCGTATAGTTATAGTTCTGACATCAACTACTAGTAATATATTGGAATCCATACCAATGACAGAACAGAATGACCAATGAAAGAAAACGTCAACTCGAACAAATAGACATCGCGATATTGGGAGGAGGTCCTGCAGGTTTGCAAGCTGCATTAGTTCTTTTCGCACAAGAAAAAAAATCATAGTATTTGATGAACCAGAACCTCCAAGAAATGCAGCTTCTCATGGTATTCATGGTTTTCTTGGCTTAGACGGCGTATTACCAACAGAAATTCGTAAAATTGCATGGAAGCAGATCGATAAATACGATTCTGCTGAACTTCTCAAGGAAAAGATAGTAAACGTCACCAAAGAAGAAGACGGAATATTTTTCATTACAAGTGATAATGAAACATCCATTAAGGCAAGGAGAATTGTTCTTGCGTTAGGGTATCATGATGTATATCCAGACATCCCCGGTTTTCTCGAATGTTGGGGAGATACGATTATTCCCTGTCCATTTTGCGATGGTTACGAAAATAGAGACCGTGTGTGGGGTATCGTGGTGAATTCTGAAATGGAACTTGAGAAGCTTCCCAAGATGGCACAAAATTGGACCTCCAAAATTAAGGTATTCTTATCTCCAAATTTAGAGATAGAATCATCATATGAAAATGAATTGTCCAAAATAGGTATCCCAGTTTATAGAGGAATTATCACAAAAGTAAATCATACCAATACTAAAGTAGAATCAGTCTCAGTTGAGTTTGGCGAAAATATTCAAGTTGATACGCTTCTTTGGATACCTCCAGCAATACCATCCAAGTTAATACAAAGACTGGTTGAAAACTTGGGTTTAGAATTGGATGAACAAGGCTATGTTAAGACAGATGAGATGCAACATACTAATGTTAAAGGACTTTTTGCAGCAGGAGACGTTGAGGGTGTTCCCTCGAGGGGAGCACTTGCGGCAGCTTATAATGGTGGAATGGCAGCAACTTCAATAGTGCATGAATGGTATGATTATTGTTACATTTACACAGATAGTTTACAAGATTTGTGAATCAAATTTGACACAATTTTTAGATCCGCCTTCTTGAGAACAGCATTGACGTTGGTCCGAGTTAGGTGGGATTCAATACACTAGTGTATGTAATCCATTTCTAGAATCTGATTAACAATTGGTTTTTCTTTTCATCAACTAATTAATCATGTATTATAGAAGTTTCAGCTACAGCAAGTCTTGCACAAAACCCCATTACACCACCAAATACTATATGTAATGCTAATGAACCCCAAAAGATTGTATTTGAAAGCTCGATAAGCTTGTTTGCCATTGCAAATTGTGAAGATGATGGATTTGATTCTACTACCATTTTTTGTAGAGTTGGTTGCATAATGACATAATTTAATGGCAAGAAGAGAACTCCCCATACAATTATTCCTGCCAAAATACCAGTTCCTACTCCCTTTATCACAGAATTAATATACAATACTTTAATTGACTTTGATATAGTACTGTAAATAATTCCTATAATGACGGCAGTTATCATATACAAGAGAAATCCGATGTATACTGCATAAGATGGATCTATTCCAAACGCAAATCCAACCATTTGAAATAATGCACCTGGTTGTAATCCCATTTCATTATCTAAAGCCAGAAATAATCCGAAAATTGCCCAAGCTGCAGTCAGACCTGCAATCATACCAGAAGGTCTTTTTATAACTATCCCACTTGATGCTCCCATATTATAATTCCATCAAAATAATATTTAGGGGTATTGTTTTACAGTGTAAACTTTTCACGCTAAATTCCATCTTATGGAAATCATGCCTTTAAACTGTTACAAAAATGAGATTATGATACAGTTATGAACTGCTAAGCTTTAGTTTTTCTTTTCTCATAAGTGAATCAAGCTCGATGTGGCCAGTGGTTTTTGAAATCATAAAAAATGGGGTGATATTCTCTATTGGACCTTTAATTCCTTGACTTCGAAAGGCGGTACATTCATGTCTAGGTACTCTTTTAACCTAAACTCAATATCTTGGGCCGTCAGATCATCCATGCTGGGCGAACCTATATCAAATGATACCTGGTTGGGATCAGCTTTAACATTTGTTATAACAAAATCTGCATATTGATTTGTAATTTCGTTGACCCAGTAATTGAGTTCATCTGTCCCTTTTGCATTTGAAACTTTAAGTTCGACTTTTACAGGCTTAAACTTAGATGCGCCTTCCAAGTAATCTTTGCTTCCTTCGTCTATATTATATCCGGACAAGACTTATCTCGTATTATATGGAATTCATCATTAATAAGTAGTTTGTTTAATGAATTAATCTTTTATTATTTCATTTACTACAAGCTCCATTTAGTTCGTTGCTGCAACGAGTCTAGACTTAATTATGATTTATATTTACTATCCTTACTCCTATTAGTAATAAGTATGAAAGCAAAGTGCGGTCATGTGACAGAAAAATCATATGCAGAAGCGCACGGTGGATTATGTAGAAAATGTCATTCCAATTTTTCATTTCTTCTAGAATTGGAACAAAGGTATGGTGAAGATGCACTGATAGAATACTGGTATGCCAAGATACTCACTTATCCATCAGAAACTAAGGAAGAGACAGTCTGCTTCATAAACCATTTGATAGAGTTCTATCAACAGAAATTGACGGAGGTTCCTTCAAAGAAAAATTATATCAAAAAGATGTTGTACATGTTGGGTTCTATAAAAGAACCATTTGACATACAAACATTAAGATGATTTTATTTTGTATACAATACTCGGATAATTTGTGAACCATTCTCGACATTTAAAAACACTTGAAATATTTTTAATTCAATTTATCATACAAACAGTGTATCAAACGGTTCATGAATAAATTTAACGTGAAAAATGAGTTTGTGTTCAATTATCATGACTGTCCTTGCTATTCTTCCTCTTCGTCTTCTTCTTCCTCTTCCTGTTCAACGTCTTCTAGTTCATGGGTTTCATCTTTGATTTCTTCTCTTTCATCATCTTTCAGTCCTTTTTCAGATTACTCGCTCATGGTCTAAGAATTAAGAATACAAACTATAATAAAAATAATTACAAATAATTAATATCTTATTAATAACAAGATTAGAACCACTTGCACTTTTATGGATAATCCACTACTTCAGAATTGGCAATGAAATCATGAATTTAAACTGTTACAAAAATGAGATCCAACGGACATATTACCACTTAACAGTAATTATCCGGACCATCCCATCATATCGATCTGATAGCGACTGTTTGTTTGCGAGTATTACCAATGCTCTTCTAATGGTATGAAAAACAAACTACCGATAAGAAGAATTCCTACGATCATTCCTATTGTGGAGATGTTTGATTTTATGTATTTTAATGCTTTCATATGAGTATATCGTGTAGGCACTATTACTATGATTGTCAGCATTCCAGCTGAGAACTTATACTAGATTTAGATTTCTATACACCATATTAGAAGACAATGTAATTTTTTTTATTGTTTGGAACCAATATATCAATTCAATTCTTTCGTTATCATCCGTCGGGATTAGTTCTCTTCATGTAGTAGGGTTCTACTATCTATTATTTAGCTTTTTAGAAAGTGAATTCTTCTTAATTACGTATATTTTTGAAAGAGGACAAAATAATGAAACTGCCAACGTCACAGGCGATTTGCCTAGAGATCCCAAATTTTTTTATAGAATTAATAAAAATAGTCTAAATCCTAGAGAAATAAGATTTATTAAGTATAAATTTCCACATGTTTTTGTGTTTAGGCAAATTACTGTTGTGTTACTTGCAACGCTAATGTTAACAGTATTTTTTTCCGTTCAATACTCATTTGCGAAAAAAGTCGATTCTGTGGATGACTACAAGGATATGGAGTGGGATCCAAAAAACCACGACGTTAATGATGCATCTGAGAAGGAATTCGAGGAATTAGCTTACCACGGCAGCCTGTGCGAGCTCTCAAAGTGCATAGACCACGAGGAATGCACAAACCATGACGCAGTCGACTGGCAAAAGTTCAAGAGCTCGTCCGCATATGAGGTGGCTAATGAGAACCAGAAGGGGTGTCTGACAGAGGCGCATGAAGATGGTAACGGACAGGACGGTCTTGTTGGCTATGAAATCCTAGAATGCGGAATAAACGAAGATTACTAAAATAAAACGCCCTACTTGCGATTATGAGACAGAACCATTTTACATGAAAATACCTGTTTCAAACGCGGTAAAATTAGGATGCACTGCCTTTCAAGCTTTTTTCCTATTTCCATATTCTTCTTCCAGTTGATCTTTTATAGTTATGATACTTGAACATTTATATTATTCTACAATTATTCAATTATTAGTCATGGGTTCACCTTGGAAAGCACTTTCAGATGATAACAGAAGACAGATTTTATCGTTACTTAAAGAAAAAGATATGATGCCTACTGAAATAGCTGAACGTTATAACTTTACGTTACCAGGAGTATCAGTCAACCTCCGTATTTTGAAAGATGCAGATCTAATAACAGAGAAGAAACAAGGGAGACACAGGTTATACTCGTTGAATAAAAAAACAACTTCAGAGCTAGCACGATTCTTTGATGATATGTATGACTACAAATTAAAATCTCTCAAGGAATATGTCGAAAACAAAGAGAGGAAGAGGAAAAAATGACTGAAGGCTTAGAAGACCACAAGATTGTTTCCAAGGACGATTGGATCGAGGCCCGCAAGGCACTTCTCAAAAAGGAAAAGGAGTTCACAATCTTGCGCGACCAACTTAGCCAGCAGCGACGCGATCTGCCCTGGGTAGCCGTTGATAAAGAGTATGTCTTTGAAGGACCAAAAGGTAAGCAAACTCTTTCAGAACTTTTTGATGGAAGAAGCCAATTAATAGTCTATCACTTTATGTATGATCCAAGCTGGGAGGCAGCATGTTTGCATTGTTCCTTTTGGGCTGACAATTTCAATGGAATAATTGTGCACCTAAATCAACGGGATGTTACCATGATCGCCGTCTCTCGGGCTCCTTACAGCAAGTTGGCCGCCTACGAGAAACGGATGGGCTGGGATTTCAAGTGGGTTTCTTCTTATGATACAGATTTCAATTCCGATTACCTCGTTTCATTCACCTCGGAAGAGGTTGCCAAAAAAGAGGCCTTTTACAACTTCATTACACAAGATCCACTCACTTCAGAACGTGAGGGAGTTAGCGTATTTTACAAAGACACTGCAGGTCGCGTCTTTCACACCTATTCAGCTTATGCGCGTGGCATCGATATATTGAATGTGGCGTACCACTACCTTGACCTAGTTCCAAAGGGCCGAGATGAGGCTGGTCATGAATTCCCCCAGTTTTGGGTACGCCGCCACGATGAGTACGGCAAATAGTTGGGACGGAAATTATTGTCGTTATAGTAAAACATATTATTTTTTCTATCGCATTGTATTTCCTTTACATGGATGACACCTAATACGAACAATATATCTTTCCGACCAGAAATGACTGATTCACCTTAAACAAATTATAAAACAGCTGCCAACGGAAATGGAGAAAGGAGGCGTATTTAAGATGATGCATGCGGTCATCATACATACGACCCTCCAATTCCAAGATCCGTATTGATCTTTCATCACATACAAAAGATAATAATGTTTTCAAAGATTGTTACTGAACAATAACGGCTGCTGGGAGAATGGACTGAGTTAATGAATGAAAATTGATACTAAAGAGCTGATTAAATTCCTAGGTCACGAGCCGTCGGGACTCGTGCTGTTAACAATTCGGATCCAATCCAGAAGGATATGACTGAATATTTTAGGAAACAATTTAGGGTTCGGCGGGTGCGTACCCATATCGGTTCTTATATTGGGTTTTAATATAATAATGAATGGTCTAAACTTTAATGTTTTCTTCTTACCGGTATAAAGGAACGGTTTAAGGAAAGAGGTGCAGAATTAACCAAAAGAAGATTTATTTTGATAAAGATGTCACTTTCATCTATTCAATGACTCATGATAGGCCAAAATATACGCACTTTCCTAAAATAAACGGCTTATTAGTCAACTTAAGAGAACTCTCAATTGACGATGCTATCGATATTAGTCGTTTAATGACCTACAATATATCTAGATCTTTATGGGATGTTCCATATCCGTATACCGTAGAAAATGTTCTGAACTTGATCAATTCAAGTCATAGAGATTTCAAGTGACTAAAGGCTGTAAATTTTGCAATACAATATAAGAATAACGTTGAAGGTGTTAATCGATTAGTAGGAATAATAAGTCTTAAGAATATAGATTATGATAACAAGAAAGCAAATTTAGGATATTGGATTGGAGAGCCATATTGGGGTAATGGTATAGCAACAGAATCCGTAGCACTAGTTATCAATTATGCGTTCTCCGTTCTAGGATTAAAAGAACTTTGTGCATATGTATATTCTGAAAATAAAGCTTCAATACGAGTGTTAGAAAAAAATGGAATGACAAAGAAAGGAGAGGTAAATGAGTACAACCAGATCTCTGACAGATATCAAAATTCAATTAAATTTGTGATACAAAGACGGCACATAATGGACAAGTTGAAGTTCTAAATAATATTGAGATTCTGAAATTTATCCTTCTTTTTGGAACGCCGTTCCTCTAAACTCTTTTTATGTTCTGATAATGTTGGTTTGCATGGAACAAGTCGATTGTTTTTAAGTGCTTTATTATAGTAAGACCTAATTTTAAGACTGATATCGTAGCGGGCCCGTCGGTACCCACGACGTTATCGGTTCAAAATTAGGATTCTGATTATATCAATTAACTTCTAAGCTTTAAAGTTTTCTTTTCTTGATGTTCTTGAACTTAAACACTTTAACTTAGATTACTTTTCTGATTTTGATTCTAAAATATTATTTAATACCTCTGCTTTTATTCATTCCGAGTCCGGTGGTTCTAGTAACACTAGCAGTCCTATGAATGAACTCACATTAATAGTAACATAGACCAGCTTTAAAGGTTTCTACTTAGTTCCGAATCTTGAGTATAATGAAGATACTAATAAAAAGAAGATTAAGTTAATACCAATACCTGCCGAGATTTTTATTTTATTGTATTCTTGACTCTCTCATCGGGGTTTGTAGAAGCTCTCCGATTTCGTTATGCATCTTTAAGAGGTTCAATCCTTTTTCGTTCGTTTTGTAGGTTTGTGAGCCTTCTAAA
>Ga0184623_10000397_pt1 | contig 18399 bp, 3 predicted proteins | sample PLM1_100_b1_FD_133138 | JGI IMG/M metagenome (GOLD analysis project Ga0184623, IMG submission 133138) | Groundwater sediment microbial communities from an aquifer in East River, Colorado, USA - PLM1_100_b1 | ecosystem: Environmental > Terrestrial > Soil > Riparian zone | place: USA: East River...
CTGCCTGCTGCAACGCCACATGCTTACGGGACACCCGCCGCGCGGTGGCCGCGGAGGCTTGGGCGTGGGTGGCGACCAGGATGCGGGCCACCGTCCGGCCGTTGTCGGTGAGCAGGTCCAGGGTGCCGGTGATGTCCAGGATCGGGCGGCGGTAGTGCTCCACGATCTCGATCGCGTCTTCCAGGTGCCGGTTGTCGCGAGTGAGCCGGTCGATGTCGTAAACGATCAGCCCGTCCAACCGTCGCCCGTCCGGGGTCCGGCCGCGCTTCAAGTCCTCCAGCGCGGCCTCGAACACCGGGCGGACCACGCGCCACCCGTACCGGCCGTCGGGCAGGCGCACCCGGCGGCGCTTCCATGCCGAGGTGTCCGGCTCCTCGTAGGTGTGCACATACGCGCCGCCGCGCGACTCGGTCAGCTTCATGCAGTCCTTGACCTGCTCGTCCCGGCCTCTGATGTCTCGTCCGGTCATCGGCCCGGACCGCTTCCCGGCGTCGTCCTCGTCGTCGATGATCTCGAACGACAGGCGCAACAAAACGGCGAGATTCATGCCGGTGAAGTCGCCCCAATGAGCGCGGGTGACCAGGTCGGCGGCGGTATCGGCGGTAATAGGAAGATCTTACGTTCGCGTAGGCAGTGCTGCGACACGCGGGGCAGATCCCGGCAGAGCGTCACCCCGAGCGCGAAACCCTCCCGGGGAGACCTGAGCGGTCTGTCACGGTCTCGAAGCGCAGCCGCCATGCGTGGAGCTCGGTTGCGATCGCCGCGACAGCGCCCGGGAGCTGCAGGTGGGTGACCCGCCAGCGGGCGAGGCGGGCCAGGCCGGGCGGCGCGGCGGCCTGCCAAGGCATCCCGTGCGGCTGCCCGGCGAAGCTGAAGCTGGCCGGCTCCACCCGGAGGCCGTCGCCGGTGGCCTTGAGCACCGCTTCCTTGGCGGTCCAGATCTGCAACGCGACGGCTAGCCGGGCCTCCTCCGGCGCGGCCGCGATCTCGGCGAGCTCCGCGGGGTCGAGAGCGCCCTCGCAGAACGCCTCGAAGTTCGCCAGCGGGCGCATCCGCTCGACGTCGGCGCCGACCTCGTGGCCCCGCGTCACTGCCACGACCACCGTCCCACCGGAGTGGCTCAGGCTGAACCTGAGGCCGGCCGGGTGGCTGACGTAAGGCTTGCCGCCGCCGCCAATGGCGAGCTCCCCCGTCCCGACGCCAGCGCCGTAGCGGTCCAGCAGGCGGCGCAGCACGACGCAACGGCCGATGTACCGCCGCCGGTCGGCCTCGTGGCGCAACCGGCCCGCCCGGCTCGCTTCCCCAGCCGACAACTCGTCGGTCGCGGCGCACGCCAGCGGCATCTCGGCCAACGGCGCGAGCCACACGTGGACCTCGTCGGGCGCCGGCAGGCGCAGGGGCGCCTCGCCGCACAGCGCCGCCGACAGCTCCGCGGCGACCAGATCAGTGACGCTCCCCGCGCCCCGGTCTCGGATGAACATGTGGTCGCCCGCGACGGTGTGCAACCGGAACGCCGCGCAGGTGTGGCGGGCCCAGCCGAGCATCTCCGTCGGGGCGATCTCTGGGTCGCCGGCGCCGGCCACAGCGACCACGGGCACCTCCAGCGGCGGCTCGGGCTGGAACCGGTAGCTGTTCAGCCAGGCGAGGCCGGCCCGCAGCGGGGGCAGCAGGAGGCCGCGGAGCTCGGCGTCGTCGCGCAGTTCCCGCGGCGCGTTGACCCGCCGCACCAGCTGGTCGACGAGCTCGGCTTCGTCCGCCTCGGCGTACCTGGCGAGGGGCTCGCGCAGGTGCGGCGGGCGGGCCGCGCCGACGAACAGACGAACCGGCGGCGGCGCACCCAGCCGGCGCAGCTCCCGCGCCACCTCGAAGGCGAGCCGCGCGCCCATGCTGTGCCCGTAGAGCGCGTACGGCGGGCGAGCAGCACCGGCGATCGCTCTCGTCACGCCCCGTGGCGAGGGACCATCGGGCAGCTCCACCGGGTGGGCGCGGACGGGCGGAGCGAGCGCGCTTCGCCACGGCCAGAAGGCGGTCTCGTCGCCACCGGCATAGGGGAAGCAGAAGAGCGCGCACTCGGTGGATCCGCCGGACACGGTTGAACAGCCTAGATGTACCTAGATGCAAGTCAAGACTTGCGATGCTGCGATAAAGTGACATCATCTACGCCGTGCCCATCTCTGTCCGGGAAGCTCGGGAACACGGGTCAAACAGCAGACTCTCCGCTTTGCCCCTCCTTACGCCGGTGGAGCGGCATCGCCTGCTGGTGGAGTGGAATCGCACCGAGGCGGACCTGCCCGACGCCGCGACGATCCCCGCCTTGTTCAGCCGGCAGGCTGCCTTGGCTCCGGACGCGACGGCGCTGATCTGCGAGCAACAGCAGATCACGTACGGGGAACTCGCCGCTCGGGCCGGCACGCTGGCGAGGCGGCTGCGCGAGCTCGGCGCCGGGCCGGGCAGCACGATCGCCGTCGGGGCGCCGCGCTCCCCTGAGCTGGTGGTCGCGCTGCTGGGCGTGTTGCAGGCAGGGGCCGCGTACCTCCCGCTCGACCCTTCGTACCCGGCCGACCGGCGGCGGTTCATGCTCGCCGACAGCGGCGCCCGGCTATGCGTGACCGGCGACGAGGCCGGCCCCCGGCACGACCCAGAGGTCGGGCCGGTAGCCGCGGCCGGCGCGGAGGACCTGGCCTACGTGATCTACACCTCGGGCTCGACCGGGCGGCCGAAGGGCGTGGCGATCCCCCACCGGGCCCTGGCCAACCTCGTGCTCGCGATGCGCGATCTGCTGCGGCTGACGGCCGACGACCGGTTGCTGGCCGTGACTACCCCATCGTTCGACATCTCGGCCCTGGAGCTGTTCGTGCCGCTGGTCGCCGGCGCCACCGTGGTCCTGCTGCCGGAGGGCCTGGCCATCGACGGCAAGGCGGTGGCCGAGCGGCTGGACCGGCACCACGTGTCGGTGATGCAGGCGACACCGGCCATGTGGCGGATCCTCATCGACTCCGGTTGGCGCGGTCGGCTGACCACGGCCCTGTGCGGCGGTGAGGCTCTCGACGCCGGCTTGGCCAACCGCCTCGCGCGCCGCGCGGACCACGTGTGGAACGTCTACGGCCCGACAGAGACCACGGTCTGGTCGACCTACGCGCCAGTGGCCGCCGGCGCTCCGGTGACGATCGGCCGGCCCATTGCCAACACCCGGTTGCATGTCCTCGACGCCGACCTCGAGCCCGCGCCGGTCGGCATCGCCGGCGAGCTGTACATCGGCGGCGCCGGGCTGGCCCGCGGCTACGTCGGACGGAGCGCGCTGACCGCGCAGCGGTTCGTTCCTGACCCGTTCGCGACGAACGGCGAGCGGCTGTACCGCACGGGCGACCTCGTCCGCCGGCGTCCGGACGGCACGCTGGAGTTCCTGGGCCGGCTGGATCACCAGGTGAAGGTCCGCGGCTATCGGGTCGAGTTGGGCGAGATCGAAAGCGCGCTGACGGCCCATCCGGCCGTGCGCGCCGCCGCTGTCACCGTGCGCGGCGACGCGCAGCTCGTCGCCTACATCGTGCCCACCGACGACGCGCCAGACCCGAGACCCCTGTCGAGCGAGCTGCGCGCCTTCCTCTGCCGGTCCCTGCCCGACTACATGGTCCCGAACATCTTCGTGGGGATGGCCGCGCTGCCGCTCAGCCCGAGCGGAAAGGTCGACCGCCGCGCGCTGCGGGAGCCCGACCCGAGCATCGACCACGCGCCCGACCGCGCCGGGCCACGGCAGGCGGTCGGCGAGCCACGGACCGGGACCGAGCAGCTCCTGGCCGAGATCTGGGCCAAGGTGCTCGGGCTGCCCCGCGTCTACGCCGACGACAACTTCTTCGAGATCGGCGGGCACTCCCTCGCCGTCGTCGCCGTGCACGCTCAGCTCACGGAGCTGATCGGCCGTGAGATCTCCGTCGTCGACCTGTTCCGCTACCCCGACATCCGTGGGCTCGCCGCGTTCCTCGAAGGCGACGTGCCCGCCAAGCAAACCATTGGACGCGACCGAGCCGCCCGCCGCATTGCCGCGCGCCGCGGGGCAGGAGGAAACCGCCGATGACCTATCCGCACCCGGACGAGCAGCCCGCGGTGGAACCGATCGCGATCATTGGACTGGCCTGCCGGGTTCCCGGCGCCGCAGACGCGCGGCAGTTCTGGCGCAACCTCGCCGACGGCGTGGAGGCGATCCGCCATTACACCCGCGAGGAGCAGCTCGCGCTCGGCGTTCCCGAGCACGTCGTCAGCGATCCCAACTTCGTGCCCGCTGCCATGGCGCTCGACGACTACGACGCCTTCGACGCCCCGTTCTTCGGCATGTCGGCGCGCGAGGCGGAGATCCGCGACCCGCAGCACCGGCTGTTCCTCGAGCTCGCCCACACCGCGCTCGAGGACGCCGGCTACGACCCGGCGCGCTACCCGGGCGAGATCGGTGTCTACGCCGGCGTCGGGCCCGACGCCTACCAGTGGGAGATCATCCGCAAGAACCCCAAGGCGTACGCGACCGCCGGCTGGCTCGCGGTAATGATCGGCAACCATCCCGACTACTGCGCGACCCTCACCTCCTACCGGCTCGACCTCCGCGGCCCGAGCGTCACCATGCACACCGCCTGCTCGACGTCACTGGTCGCCGCGCACGTCGCTTGCGAAGCGCTGCGCAACGGCGAATGCGACCTGGCCCTGACCGGCGGCGCGACCATCGATGTGACCGCCGGCCGCGGCTACATCTACGACGAGGGCGGCATCAACTCCCCCGACGGGCACTGCCGGGCCTTCGACGCCGAGGGGAAGGGCACCATCTTCAGCAGCGGCGGCGGGGTGATCCTGCTCAAACGGCTGTCCGACGCGCTCGCCGAGGGCGACCACGTCCGGGCCGTCATCCGCGGCAACGCCATCAACAACGACGGCGCGACGAAGGCCGGCTTCTCCGCGCCCAGCATGGAAGGCCAGGCGGCGGTTATCGAGCAGGCGCTCGGCGTCGCGGGCGTCGATCCCCGGACCGTGACCTACATCGAGGCACACGGGACCGGGACCTCGCTCGGCGACCCCATCGAGGTCTCGGCGCTGGCCAGCGTCTTTGAGCGGGAAACGGACGACCGCGGCTGGTGCGGCATCGGATCGGTCAAGACGAACATCGGTCATCTCGGCCAGTCCGCGGGCGTGGTCAGCGTCATCAAGGCGGTGCTGGCGCTCGAGCACGGCCTCATCCCGCCCAGCCTGAACTACGAGACGCCGAACCCGAAGATCGACTTCGGGAGGAACCCGTTCTACGTCAACAACACGCTCGCGAAGTGGGAGTCCGACGGCTTCCCGCGGCGAGCGGGCGTCAGCTCCTTTGGCATCGGCGGCACGAACTCGCACGTCGTCCTCGAGGAGGCGCCCGGACGCCCACCTGCCCCGCACGAGCCCCGGCCGGCGCATCTGTTGCAGGTGTCTGCCCGCACCGACACAGCGCTGCGCGCAGCGGTCGACCGCCTCGCCGGGCATCTCACCGAGCACCCCGAGCTGGACCTGGCGGATGTCGCGCACACGCTGCGCGTCGGCCGCCGCCAGTTGGCCCGGCGCGCCGCGGTCGTGGCCGGAGATCCGGTCGACGCAGCTGCAGCGCTCGCCGATGCGCGCCGGCTCGTCACCGGCGTCGCCGCGCGGCGCGCGCCGCGGGTGGCGCTGCTGTTCTCCGGGCAGGGCGCGCAGTACGCCGGCATGGGCGCTGGGCTCTACTCCGGCGAGGCGGTCTTCCGTGACGCGGTCGACGAGTGCGCCGAGATCTTGCGCCCGGGGCTCGGTGAGGACGTCCGCGACCTTATGCTCGCCGGCGGCGACGACGCTGCGGACGAACGCCTGCGACACACCGCGCTAACCCAGCCGGCGCTCTTCACGATCGAGTACGCGCTCGCCCGGCTGTGGCAGTCGTGGGGCCTCGAGCCGGCCGGGATGATCGGCCACAGCATCGGCGAGTACGTCGCCGCGACGCTGGCCGGCGTGTTCACGCCGGCCGACGCGCTGCGCCTGGTCGCGGCGCGGGGCCGGCTCATGCAGAGCTTGCCGCCCGGCTCGATGCTCGCCGTCCAGTTGGACGAGGCGGAGGTGCGGGAGAGGCTGCCCGACGGCGTCTCCGTTGCAACCGTCAACGGCCCTGGCGCCTGCGTGGTGGCCGGTCCGGCCGACGCGGTGGCCGCCTTCGCCGACGAGGTCAGCGCCGCGGGCGTGGGCGCCACGGCGCTGCGCACCTCGCACGCGTTCCACTCGCCGATGATGGATCCGATCCTCGCCGAATTCACCGAGCTCGTAGCAGCAACCGAGCGCTCCGCGCCGCGACTGCCGTTCCTGTCCAACGTCACCGGCGCCTGGATAACGCCTGACGACGCGACCGATCCGGCGTACTGGGCGCGGCACCTGCGCGCCGCCGTGCGGTTCGGCGACTGCGTCTCGACGCTGCTAGCCGAAGGCGACTGGCTGCTCGTCGAGTGCGGACCCGGGCGGCAGCTGGCCGGCCTGGCCAGGCTGCAGTTGCCGCGCGACGCGTTCGCTCCACTGCCCAGCTTGCCCGGTCCCCGTGACCAGTCGCCGGACCTCCACACGCTCTATGCCGCCGCCGGCACTCTCTGGTCGAACGGTGTCAGCCTCGACGGATTCGGCGCCCCCGGCCGGCGCGTGGCCTTGCCGACCTATCCATGGGAACGCAAGCGGATGTGGATCGAGCCGGACCCGGCCGCCGCGCTTGCGGCCACACATTTGGACGTGACCGAGGGACCCGTGCCCCGGCCGGTCGACAAGTGGTTCGCCGTTCCGGTGTGGCGCCAGCTCCCGACCTCGCCGGCGCCCGCGCCCACCATCACCCGCTGCCTGGCCTTCCTCGACGACGACGCGGCCGGGCTCGGCGCGGCGCTGCGCGCGACCGGCGCCGACGTCGTCGAGGTGCGGCCGGGCGAAGAGTACCGGCGCGATCCGTCCGGCGGGTACGTCGTGCGCCCGGCCGAACGCGGTGACTACGACAGCCTCGTCGCCGACCTGGCCGCTGCCGACGGCATCCCGCCCCGGGTGGTGCACGCCTGGACCGTCGGGCGCCGGGGGCCTGCCTGGGCGGCGCAGAACCACGGCTTCTTCAGCCTGCTCTGGCTCGTCCAGGCGCTGACCGCCAGCGGACATGGCGAGCCGGTGCACGTCGACGTGGTGACCTCGGGCACCCAGGACGTCGTCGGCGGCGACCTCACCAGTCCCGAGCACGCCACCGTCGCCGGCATCGCGCGGGTGATCCCCCTTGAGGTGCCCTCGCTCACCGTCCGCCACGTCGACCTCGACGACAGCGCCACCGACTGGGCCGGCGCGGCCGAGGAGCTCCACCGGCCGCCGGGTGACGGCAGCGTCGCGCGGCGGGCCGGCCGGCGCTGGGTCCAGGACTACGAGCCCGTGACCGTGCCCGCGACCGAACCAGCCGGGCCGCGCGAAGGCAGCGTCTACGTCATCACCGGCGGCCTCGGCGGCATTGGCATCACCGTGGCGGAGGACCTGGCCCGGCGGGCCCGGGCCCGGCTGGTCCTGCTCTCCCGCTCCGGTCTGACAGGTGACCGGTCCGGGCGCGCGATCGCCGCCGTCAAGCGGATGGAGGATGCAGGCGCCGATGTGATGGTGCTTGCCGCCGATGTCACCAGCGTCGCTGATCTGCGCCGGGTGCGCGATGAGACGCTGGCGCGGTTCGGCCGGTTCGACGGCATCGTGCATGCGGCCGGCGTCCCCGGCGGCGGCATGGCGGAGGTCAAAGAGCGCGCAGCCGCCGAACAGGTGATGGCGCCGAAGCTGCTCGGTGTCCTCGCGCTGCAGGAGGCGTTCGGCGACCTCGACCTCGACACGGTCGTGCTGTGCTCGTCGATCACCGCAGTTGCCGGCGGCTTCGGCCAAGTGGACTACTGCGCGGCCAACAACTTCCTCGACGCCTACGCCCGCAGCGCGCACGGCTGGCGGGCCCGGGTGGTCTCGGTCAATTGGGGCGGGTGGCGAGAGGTGGGGATGGCTGCGAACGCGGCTGCCCCAGAGGGTTTCCGCGCGCTGCAGCGAGGCGAGCCGGTCGTCACGCGCGTCGAGCATCCGGTGCTGACCGAACGCCGTGCCGCGCCAGGAGACGCCCTCGCCTCGTGCGCCGGCATGGTGTCGCCGGAGACGCACTGGGTGCTCGACCAGCACCGCATGCCGCCCGCCGCGGTGATGCCCGGCACCGGTTACGTCGAGATCGCCCGCTGCGCGGCAGAAGCGGTCCTGCCCGATCGCGCCGACGGCAAGGTGATCGAGTTGCGTGACCTGGCCTTCGTCGAGCCGTTGGCGGTGCCTGACGGCGCTTCCGCGGAGGTGCTCGTGGTATTCACGCCGGAGCCGGACGGCGCCGATTTTCAGTTGACCAGCCGGGCCGGCGGAACAACCCGGACCCACGTCCGCGGCAGCGCGGGCTGGATCGACGCCGGGCCGGCCCCCGTAGTCGACCTCGCCGCTATCCGCGAGCGCTGCGCGCAAGCAGGCGGGCAGGGCGGGGTGGCGCTGACCGGCCTGCTCAGCTACGGCCCGCATTGGGCGAACCTGCGGACCTGGCAGCGCGGCGACAACGAGGCGCTGGCGCTGCTGGAGGCGAACGACGTTGTCGCCGCCGACCTCGATCGCTGGGTGCTGCACCCCGGCATGCTGGACGAAGCGACCTCGTTCGCCCGGTTCATCGTCGACGGCCACTACCTCCCGCTCAGCTACGGCCGGGTCGTCGTGCGCGGGGCGATGCCTCCCCGAATGTGGAGCCACCTGCGGTTCCGCGAGAGCGGCGCCGCTGGGGTCATCGTCGTCGACGGCTCGCTCTACGACGACAGCGGGCAGGAGGTCGTCGCCGTCAGCGACTACGTGCTGCGCCGCGTCGACGCCGATGCGGTGCTGGCGAGCATCACGGCGACGCCGGCTCTGCCTGATGCGCCGGCCGACCCCAACGATGTGGCGAATACCCCCCGCGAGCCGGCGCGCGGCATCCGGCCTGCGGACGGCGCCGAGGCGTTTCGCCGGCTGCTGGCCAACCGGCTCGGGGCCCAGGTCGTGGTGACGGAGGAGCCGCTGGCGGAGCTTATTGCCAACGCCCAAGCGGTGACGCAGGAAGCGATCGAATCGGAGCTCGACAGCGCCGATGCGGCGGACAAGCCGGCGCCCTCCCAGCGTGACGGCTACGTCGCGCCGCAGGGCGAGCTCGAGGCCGCCGTCGCCCGCCTGTTCGGCGCGGTGCTCGGTGACGAGGAGATCGGCGCCGACGACGACTTCTTCGAGCTCGGCGGCAACTCGCTGGTCGCGGTCCAGCTCATCGCACTGATCCGGAAGGAGATGGCGGTGCGGCTGCCGATGCGCAGCCTCTTCGAGGCGCCCACGGTGGCCGGCGTCGCCGCTCTCGTCGAGGAGGCGCAGCGCAGCGGCGAGGCAGCGAGCCCCACGATCCCCCGACTGCCACGGCAGTCGGGGCAACAGGGCTGAGGCGCCGATGGACGAGCTGCCTGCGTCGTTCGCCCAAGAGCGGTTGTGGTTCTTCACCCAGCTCGAGCCGGACCTCGCCGTCTATAACCTCGGCTGCCCGATCCAGCTCGGGCCGGTCGACCCCGACCGGCTCATCGCCGCATTCGCCGAGGTGGTGCGGCGGCACGAGACGCTGCGGACATCGCTCGCCACCCGCGACGGCCGGCTCGTGCAGGTGATCCACCCGGAGGTGCCGGTCGACATCGTGCGCACCGACCTCCGCGATTTGCCGCCGGCCCAGCGTGCTGCGCGCCTCCAGCAGATCCACCACGCCGACTCGGCCGGGCCGATCCCGCTCGACACCGCGCCGCTGTGGCGGTGCCGGCTGATCCAGCACGCCGACGATGCGTGGCAGCTGCTGTTCGTCGTGCACCACGCCGTGTTCGACGCTTCGTCCCTGGATAACTTCTACCGTGAGCTCGACGAGCTGTACCGGGCGGCGCTCGAGAACCGGCCGCCTGCCGTGCCCGACCTGGCCATCCAGTACGCCGACTTCGCCGCCTGGCAACGCGACCGCTGGGCGGCCGGCGAGCTGGCCGACCAGCTCGCCTACTGGCGCAAGCAGTTGGCCGACCTGCCCGGGCCCCTCAACCTCTCGCCCCGGCCGCCGGACCCGGCCGCGAACCGTCATGCCGGCGGCGCCATCGGCTTCGAGCTGCCGGAGCACATCGCCGGCGCCGTCCACGAGTACGCGCAGGCGCATCGCACCACTCCCTTCGTGGTGCTGCTCGCCGCGCTCGAGGCGTTGCTGGCCCGGCTGTCCGGGCAGGCCGACATCGTCGTCGGCTCGCCGGTGGGCGGCCGTGACCTGCCCGAAGTGGCGCCGCTGATCGGCATCTTCGTCAACACGCTCGTGCTGCGCGCCGACTGCGCTCCTGACACGAGATTCGAGCAGCTGGTGGGCCGCGTGCGCGGAACCGTGCTCGACGCGCTCGACCACCAAGAGGTTCGGTACGACCGCCTGACGGAGGCGCTGCAGCCGGACCGAGCCGACGGCGGCGCCGTCCCCCTGCACCAGGTCGTGTTCAACCTGCTGCCGCTGGCCAGCAACCTTCAGGTCCGCAACGGCACGGCCAAGGTCGACCTGCTGATCGACCTGGCGGAGGTCGACGGGCGGTTCGACGGCCGCGTCGAGTACAGCCGGGCGCTCTTCGACGAGGCCTGGGCGCACGCGTTCGCCGCCCGCTACCGACGACTGCTGGTCGCCGCGCTCGCCGCGCCGGACACGCCTATCGGGCGGCTGCCGATCACCGACGCCGAGGAGCGCAGTCAGCTCATCGACGCCGGCCGGCCACCGCAAGGCCGGGCCGCGCCGCGAGCGCTTGTCACAGCGGCGTTCGCCGACCAGGTCGCCGCCCGCCCCGATGCGGTCGCGGTCGTCGACGCAGCCGGCCGCCGGCTCACCTACGCTGAGTTGGACCGGCAGTCCAGCCGGCTGGCCCACCACCTCGCCGACACGGCCCGGATCGGGCCTGACACCCCGGTCGCGCTGTTCCTGGACAGCGACGTCAACCTTGCCGTCGCCGTGCTCGCCGTCCTCAAGGCGGGCGGCGCCTACCTGCCGCTCGACCAGCAGCATCCCGGTGAGCGGCTGCGGCGCCTGCTCGCCGACTCGGCCGCGGTCGCGGTGCTGACGTGCGCAGCGCTCGCCGGCCGGCTCCCGGCGCTGGACGTGCCCGTGATCGATCTCGACGCAGCCGCGACCGCCCTCGCCGGCCGCCCCAATTCCGCGCCGGCGCACCCGCCGCATCCCGACGCGCTCGCCTACCTGATCTACACGTCCGGCTCGACCGGCCGGCCCAAAGGGGTCGGCGTGGCGCACCGCCATGTCACCGCCTACGTGGCCGGGGTCACCGAGCTGCTTTCCCTCCGGCCAGGTCGCGCCTTCTCCATGCTGCAGTCGCTGACCTTCGACTTCAGCGTGACGATGTTCCACGGCGCGCTGCTGACCGGCGGGACGCTGCATCTGGTGCCGCGCGACTTCGCCGCCGACGCGGTCTGGGTCGCCGAGCACCTGCGCAGGGACAGCATCGACTACCTGAAGATCACACCGTCCCACCTCGCCGCGCTGCAGGCCGGCGCTGCCGACCGGGCCGCGCTGCTCCCCCAGCGGGCGCTGGTCCTCGGCGGCGAGGCCGCTCGCTGGGACTGGGTCCGCGAGCTACGCGGCCTGCGGCCGGGATGCGCCGTCGTCAACCACTACGGGCCGACCGAGACGACCGTTGGCGTGCTCGGCCTGGCCGGTGACGAGACGCCCGACGTCGCCGGACCGACCGCGCCCATCGGCCGCCCGCTGGCGCACGCCGTTGCGCACATCCTCGACGGCAACCTCGAGCCGGTGCCCGACGGCGTCGTCGGCGAGCTCTGTGTCGGCGGCGCCACGGTGAGCCGGGGCTATGCCGACCGGCCCGCGGCGACCGCGGCGGCGTTCGTGCCCGATCCGTTCGCCAAGGGGACGCGGCTCTACCGGACCGGCGACCGCGCGCGCCGCCTGCCCGACGGCCACGTGGAGTTCCTCGGCCGGACCGACGACCAGGTCAAGGTTCGCGGCTATCGGGTCGAGCCCGGCGAGGTGCGGGCGGTGCTGGCCGGCCACCCGAATGTCGGCGACTGCGCGGTGGTGGTCCGCGGCGCCGACGAGCCCCGGCTGGTGGCGTACGTGGTGGGCGCCGCCGGGACCGCCGTCGAGCCGGACGACCTAAGGGCCTACCTGGGCGAGCGGTTGCCCGAGTTCATGATGCCTGCGGCGTTCGTGCCGATGGACCGGCTGCCGCTGGCGGCCCACGGCAAGGTGGACCGCTCCCGGCTGCCCGACCCCACGGTCGAGCAGCAGCGTCGGTCCGCGGATCCACCGCAGGGCCCGCACGAGGAGATGGTCGCCGCGCTCTTCGAACGGCTGCTCGAGTGCACAGGAGTTGGCCGCGACGACGGCTTCTTCGCCCTCGGCGGCCACTCGCTGCTGGCCATCAAGTTGATGAGCCGGCTGCGCGCGGCGTTCGGCGTCAGCCTGCCGCTGCGCGCAGTCTTCGAGAAGCCGACCGTGGCGGCGCTGGCGGAACGGGTGGAGGTGGCGCAGCGCAAGCGCACGGGTCAGCTGCCTCCCGTCGAGCCGCTGCCGCGTGACCGACCGCTCCTCGCGTCGTACGGCCAGCGGCGGCTGTGGTTCCTCGACCAGCTCGAGCAGGCCCGGCTCCCGGCGCCGGTCTACAACACCAACCTGTGCCTGCGGGTGCGCGGCCCCCTCGACACGACGACGCTGCAACGCTCCTTTGCCGAGGTGGCGGCCCGGCACGAGGTGCTGCGCTGCCGCTTCACCGAGCTGGACGGCGAGCTTGTGCTACTCGTCCACGACGACCCCGAGGTGCCGTTCCGGGTTCTTGACCGGACCGAGGACGACGCCTTCCGGATGCTCGGCGAGGAGTCCACCCGCCGGTTCGACCTCGCGACACAGCCGCCGCTCCGGGTCCTGCTGGCCCGCCTCGCCGTCGACGAGCACCTGATGCTGATCACGCTGCACCACGTGGTGAACGACGCATGGTCGGCGGTCCTTCTCGTGCGCGAGCTCGGGGAGGTGTACGCCGCGCTCGCCGACGGACGCTTGCCCGACCTGGCGCCGCTCGAGGTCCAGTACGCCGACTTCGCCGCCTGGCAACGCGCCCGCGTCGAAGGCGAGCTGCGGGACAGCCAGCTCGTCTACTGGCGAAAGCAGCTCGCGGGCCTGCCCGAGCGCTTGGAGCTGCCGACCGACCGGCCCCGCCCCGAGCGGCCCGATTACGCCGGCGCGCATGTGGCGTTCCGGATCCCCGCGCCGGTCGTCAACCGGCTGCGCGGGCTCGGGGCGGACGAGAACGCCTCGCTGTTCATGGCGCTGCTCACCGGATTCGTCGTGCTGCTCTCGCGCTACTCGGGCCAGGAGGACGTCGTCCTCGGCACTCCCGCCGCCAACCGGGCGCGGCCCGAGTTGGAGCGGCTGGTCGGCTTCTTCCTCAACACGCTGGTCGTGCGCGCCGACTGCACGGGCGATCCGACCTTCCGCGAGCTCCTGCGCCAGGTACGGACGACCACCCTCGAGGCGTACTCCAACCAGGAGATCCCGTTCGAGGCGCTGATCGAGGATCTGCAACCCACCCGGGACCTCGGCGGCACGCCGATCGTGCAGGTCATGTTCACGCTCGAGGACGCCGAGCGCCCGCCGGTCCGCGCGGGCGACATCCGGCTCGACTGGGAACTCTTCGGCGCGCCGACGGCCAAGTTCGACGTCACGCTCTACCTCTGGCGGCAGCCGGCCGGGCTGGCGGGAGCGGTGGAATACCGCACCGACCTGTTCGACGCGGAGACGATGGAGCGATTCGCCGAGCACTTCTCCGCGGTGCTGACCGCAGCAGCCAGCGATCCCGACCGGTCGCTGTCGGAGCTGCCGATGCGGACGCGCGGCGACGTCGAGCAAGTCGAGAGCTGGAACAGGACCGCGCGAGCCTACCCGGGCGGTCGGCTGCACGAGCTCGTGGCGACGCAAGCCGCGCGCACACCGGACGCGCCCGCCCTGTGGGCCGAAGGCGGCTGGCTGTCGTACGCGAAGTTCGGAGCAGCGGTCAACCAGTTGGCCAACTATCTGCGGGCACGGGGGGTGCGGACCGGCGATGTCGTGGGCGTGTCCCTCCCTCGCAGCGCGGATCTGGTCGTGGCCGTGCACGCGGTGCTCGCCGCCGGCGCTGCCTACCTTCCGCTGGAACCCGACTACCCCGACGAGCGCCTGGCGTTCATGACGGCCGACGCGGCGGCGCGCTTGGTCATCACCGCAGCCGAGCTGGCCGACGCCGCCGCCGTCGCCGTTCACCCGGACGCTCCGCCCGACGTCGATGTGCCGGAAGACGCGCCGGCTTACGTCATCTACACGTCCGGCTCCACCGGCCGGCCGAAGGGGGTCGTCATATCGCATCGCGCGATCGTCAATCGGCTGCGCTGGATGCAAGAGACGTTCCCGCTCACTGCGGCCGACCGGGTCCTGCACAAGACGCCGTTCTCGTTCGACGTGTCCGTGTGGGAACTTGCCTGGCCGCTCATGACCGGCGCCGGGCTGGTGGCCGCCCCGCCCGGCGCCCACAGCGACTCGGCCGCGCTGCACCGGCTGATGGCCGACCAGCGGGTGACGACCGTGCATTTCGTGCCCTCGATGCTCGACGCGTTCCTCGAGGAGCCCGGCCTGGCGTTGCCGACGCTGCGCCGGGTCATCTGCTCCGGCGAAGCGCTCAGCGCCGAGCTGGCCGGCCGCTGCGCCCAGCGGCTGCCCCACGTGGAGCTGCACAACCTCTACGGCCCCACCGAAGCCGCGGTGGACGTCACCTGGCACGCCTGCCGTCCGGGCGAGGCTCTGGTGCCCATCGGGGCGCCGATCGCCAACACCCGCGCCGAGGTTCTCGACCGGCACGGCGCCCGGGTTTCCGTCGGCGCGCCCGGCGAGCTCTGCCTGGCCGGCGTGCAGTTGGCCGCCGCCTACCTCAACCGGCCGGCGCTCACCGCCGAGCGCTTCATCCCCGACCCCTACGGCCCGCCCGGCGCCCGGCTCTACCGCACCGGCGACCTGGCCCGCTGGCTGCCGGCCGGGGAGGTCGACTATCTCGGGCGGCTCGACCACCAGGTCAAAGTCCGCGGCTTCCGCGTCGAGCTGGGTGAGGTCGAAGCCGCCCTCGTCGCGGAGCCCGAGATCCGAACGGCGGTGGTCACTGGCCCGGACCTGGTCGCCTACCTCATCCCGCGCAACGACGAGCTGCCCACCGGCGCCGAGTTGCGGGCTCGCTTGAGCCGGCGACTGCCTGCCCACATGATTCCAGCCGCCTTTGTCCGGCTGGCCGAACTCCCTCTCACGCCGAACGGGAAACTTGACCGGGCCGCCCTCCCCCGCCCTGACCTGCGTGGCGACGCGCCGTTCGAGGAGCCGGCAACCGACGCAGAACGGACTGTGGCCGCCGTGTGGGCGGCAGTGCTCGGGGCCGAGACAGTCGGAGCGTGCGACAACTTCTTCGCTCTCGGCGGCGACTCCATCCGCAGTCTCAAGGTCGTAGCCCGGCTCCGCAGCGCCGGTTATGCCGTGCACCTCCAGGACATCTTCCTCCACCAGACGGTGCGAGAGCTGGCCGGCGTCATCGTGGCGGGCCGCCCGAGCGCGGCGGCCGGCCCGTTCGAGCCGTACCGCCTGCTCGGCGAGCGGGACGTCGCGCGACTGGGCGAATTGACGCTGGGGCGGATCGAGGACGCCTACCCGCTCACCGCGTTGCAAGCCGGCATGCTGTTCCACAGCGAGTTCGACGCCGGGCTGGCCACCTACCACGACGTCTTCACCCTGCAGCTGCAGACCGAGTACTCCGGCCCGGCGCTGCGCGCTGCGTTGGCCGAGCTGGTCGGCCGCCACCCGGTGCTGCGCACCTCGTTTCACATCGCCGAGTTCGACCAGCCGGTCCAGGTCGCGCACGCCGAGACCGTCGTTCCGCTCACCGAGCTCGACCTGTCCGGCATCGACGCCGCGGCTGTCTCCGACGAGCTACGCGCCTGGCAGGACGGGGAGAAGCAGCGGCCCTTCCAGCCGGACACCGCGCCGCTGCTGCGGTTCTTCGCGCACCGCCTGCCCGAGGCATCGTTCGCGCTCACCATCAGCTTCCACCACGCGATCCTCGACGGCTGGAGTGTCGCCGCGCTGACGACCGAGCTTCTGCGCCGCTACGCCGCCCGGTTGAGCGGCGCCCCGCTGCCGGCCGCGCCGCCACCGGTCTTGTTCAGCGACTTCGTCTCGGCCGAGCGCGGGCAGGCGGAGTCGGCCGACTCCGCGGCCTTCTGGCAGCAGACGTTGGCCGACGCCCCCGCGACCCGGCTGCCCCGGCTGCCCGGATTCCCGACGGGCCAGCCGGAGAGCGTCGACGCGCTCGTGACCGACCTCGACGCCGACCTTGTGGCCGGACTCGACCGACTGGCGCAGCAGCTGAAGGCGCCACTGCGAACGCTGCTGCTCGCCGCGCATCTGCGCGTGCTGGCGCTGCTGACCGGGGAGCCGGACGTCACCACCGGTGTCGTCACGCACGGCCGGCCCGAGCACGAGGCGGCGGAGGAGGTGCTCGGGTTGTTCCTCAACACCGTCCCCGTGCGCCTGCGCGTCGACGAGCCCAGCTGGCACGCGTTGGTCAAGGCCGTCTTCGCCGCAGAGGTCGCGCTGCTGCCGCACCGGCTCTACCCGCTGCTCGAGATCCAGCGCTCGCTGGGACGAACGCCGCTGCTCGACGCGCTCTTCGACTACCGCGACTTCCACGTCTACGGAGAACTGGCCGGCGAGGACCGCATAGAGGTCGCCGGCTACCGCTTCTTCGAGCAGACCAACCTGCCGTTCGCGGCAAACGTCATCAGGTCCCAAGCCGGCGGCCTGACCCTGCAGCTGAAATACGACCCGAGCCAGTTCGACGCCGGCCAGATGGCGGGGACGGGCGACTATTACCTGCGCGCTCTCGCCGACCTCGTGGCGGACCCAGGAGGCGATCCACGTCCGACGGCGTCGTACCTCGCTGCCGACGCTCGCGCGATCAGGAGCTGGAACGCCACTGCCCGGGCCTACCCGGGTGGCCTGCTGCCCCAGTTGGTCGCCGCGCAGGCTGCGCGCACGCCCGACGCGCCCGCGCTGTGGGCCGAGGGCGCTTGGCTGCCGTACGCGGAATTCACCGCGGCAGTCAACCGGCTGGCCCGTCACCTGCGCGCCCAGGGGGTGCGGACCGGCGACGTGGTCGGCGTCCGGCTGGAACGCGGCCGGGATCTGGTCGTCGCGGTGCACGCCGTCGTCGCCGCGGGCTCGGCGTACCTGCCCTTGGAGCCCGACTACCCCGACGAGCGGTTGGCATTCATGACCGCTGACGCCGGCGCGCGCCGGGTGATCACGGACGCCGGCCTCGCCGAGGACGCCGTGGCAATCGCCGCGCAGCCAGGCACGCCGCCCGGCGTCGACGTGCCACCGGACGCGCCGGCCTACGTGATTTACACGTCCGGCTCGACCGGCGTCCCCAAAGGGGTCGTGATCTCGCACCGCGCGATCGTCAACCGGCTGCAGTGGATGCAGGAAGCCTTCTCGCTTTCCCCGGCCGACCGGGTCCTGCACAAGACGCCGTTCTCCTTCGATGTCTCGGTATGGGAGCTGTTCTGGCCGCTCATGACCGGCGCCGGGCTGGTCGTCGCCCCACCCGGCGCGCACCGCGAGCCCGCCGGCATCGCCGACGTCATCGTCCGGGAGCACGTGACGCTGCTGCACTTCGTGCCGTCGATGCTCGACGTGTTCCTCGCCGAGCCACAACTGAACCTGCCCAGCCTGCGCCGAGTCGTCTGCTCCGGCGAAGCGCTGGCGCCGGAGTTGGTTGGCCGATTCGGCGAGCGGTTGCCAGGTGTGGAGCTGCACAACCTCTACGGGCCGACCGAGGCCGCCGTCGATGTCACCTGCCACACCTGCGCTCCGGACGAGACGCTGGTGCCGATCGGCCGGCCGATCGCCAACACGCGGCTGGAAGTCCTCACCGACGACGGCGAACGCGTTCCCATCGGCACGCCCGGCGAGCTACGCCTCGGCGGCGCGCAGCTCGCACCCGCCTACCTGAACCGCCCTGCGCTGACGGCCGAACGCTTCACGCCGGACCCCTATGGCGCGCCGGGCACGCGGCTCTACCGCACCGGCGACCTTGCCCGCTGGCTGCACACCGCCGAGATCGAGTACCTCGGCCGCATCGACCACCAGGTCAAGATCCGCGGGTTCCGCGTAGAGCTCGGCGAGATCGAAGCCGCCCTTGCCAACCAGCCCGAGATCCGGACCGCTGTCGTCACCGGATCGCCCTTGGTCGC
>Ga0184623_10000398_pt1 | contig 18375 bp, 21 predicted proteins | sample PLM1_100_b1_FD_133138 | JGI IMG/M metagenome (GOLD analysis project Ga0184623, IMG submission 133138) | Groundwater sediment microbial communities from an aquifer in East River, Colorado, USA - PLM1_100_b1 | ecosystem: Environmental > Terrestrial > Soil > Riparian zone | place: USA: East River...
AATGTGTGGCCATCTGTACCGGCACCGACACTACATGCGTACCGACTGGCGGCGACGACTAGCCACTGGCGGAGGCGAACGCGTCCTGCCGGCCTCACCCTCAAGGGGTATGGCACGCACAGCAGCGCCCCTCTCGAACGCGCTCGCTTTCATCAAGGAGCACGGCATCTCCTTCGAGCGGGCGGCTGATCGGTCGCCGGTCTGTTTGACCGTCGATCGCCGGCTATCGGTCGCTGGTTTCGATTCGTTGGAGGATTCGTTCGGACGCCGTGCGCAGATGGCGCAGCTCGGCCGGGCTGAGAGCGTCGATCACCAGCTCGCGGACCTTGGCGACATGGGCGGGTGCGCTGGCGGTGAGAAGGCGCAGCCCGGCCCGGGTCAGGATCGCGTTGGTGTACCGGCCATCGTTCGGGTCGGGTTCTCGCCGGACGAGGTTGCGCAGCTCCAGGCGCTTGATCAGGTGCGACAGCCGGGACAGCGAGGCGTTGGTGACCTCGGCGAGCTCGCTCATCCGCATCGTGTGGCCGGGGTTTTCCGACAGCCGGGCCAGGGCGTGGTACTCGACGAAGCTGAGCCCGGCGTCGTCCTGCAGCTGGCACTCGAGCGCCCAGCGCAGCTTGACCATCGCCGCGGCGAAGGCCCGCCAGGAGTTCTGCTGCTCGTCGTCCAGCCAGCGGGGAGCTTCCGCCGCCGCTGTCTGGGTGCGGGCGCCGGTCACGCGCAGAGGCTATCACGTCACTTGACAGTTCAAGTCATCCCGGCGTACGTTGGCCTGGAATCGACTTGAACATTCAAGTCAAGGCTGCGCAGGTGGGCGGACAGGCGCCCGACGGGGCGGTCACTTCGAACGCCGGCTGGGCAGCCGCACTCCTCATCAGGCCCCGCCAACATCGACGAGGTCCTCGGGTTTGGTCCAGGGGAAGGAGCAACGAGCCATGGCCACCCAGATCGACACAGCGCAGCGCGAGGTCGTCCTGATCGAGGAGGCCCACATCCGCCCCATGATGGGCCTCGACATCCTCGAACCGTTGCCGTCCGCGCGGATCCCGTATCCGATGGTGGACCCGTACATCCTCGTCCACGAGGCCGTCGTTCCCATCACGCCGGAACGCGCGAGCCTGGACACCACGCACCCCCACCGCGGGTTTGACAATCTCTGGTACGCGATCTCGGGCTCGTCGAGCACGGGCCACAGCACCGGTCCCGGCGGCGCGATGGAGCGGGCGAGGCTGGCGGCCGGATCGCTGCTGAAGCTCCGAACGGGTCGAGGCATCTGGCATGCGGAAGGTATCGGCCAGGACGAGCTCCGGGAGGGCAAGGCCGGCACGGAGATGCGCGGCCTGCTCTTCTGGGTGAACCTGGAGCGCAAGGACAAAGGCGCCGAACCGAGCGCGCAGCTCCTCCAGCCGCACGACGTGCCCGTCCGGCACGACCGCGACGCGATCGTGCGGGTGCTGGTCGGGGAGGGCTCTCCGGTCGAGCTCGGGACGCCCGGGCTCATCCTGGACGTCGAGCTGCCAACGGGCGGAGGCGTCGCCAGCCTCGTCCCGCCCGACTTCAACGGCTTCGTATACATGCTGGAAGGCGAGGCCAGCCTCGGTTCCAACCGACGCCCGGTGGGCCGCTCGCAGATTGCGGTTCTCGGACCAGGTGGTGCGCTCGCCGTGGCGGAAGCGCAGCCGGGGACGCGGTTCATGCTCATGGCCGGAAAGCCGTACGGCGAAACGCCTATCTACAACGGACCGTACGTGGACTGATGCCACCGCCGCGCTGGGTCTGTCACCAGCTCTCCGAGCTGCTCGGCAAGCTCCCGGCGTCGCCGACAGCGATATCCGCACGAAGGAAGGACCACATTGAGCACGATCCATGCATCTGACCGCTTCACCTCGCTGCCTGACGACCAGACGCTCGCGGCGACCGTCGTCGCGCTCGAAGAGCACGGATTCAGCGTCGGAGTCGTCGACGGCCTCGACGCCGCGCGCGAAGCTGTCCTCGCCCGCATCCCCAAAGGCGCTTCCGTGATGACCAACACGTCGGTGACGCTGCAGGAGACCGGCATCGCGGACGCCATCAACGACGGCGGTCCTTACGAGTCGGCGCGCAACAAGATGTTCGCGCTCGACTTCGCGACCCAGAAGCAGGAGATGAAGGCGATCGGCGGCCAGCCCGATTACGCCCTCGGCAGCGTCCACGCGGTCACCCGCGACGGAACTCTCGTCATCGCCTCGGCCTCCGGCAGCCAGCTCGCCTCCTACGCCTGGGGCGCCGCCAACGTCATCTTCGTCGTCGGCGCGCAGAAACTCGTCCCCACCGTGGAAGCGGCACACGAGCGGATCTACCAGCACAGCCTGATACTCGAGGACGCTCGCGCGTATGCCGCCTACGGGCAGAACAGCTCCGTCGGGAAGATTCTCGAGATCCACCAGGAGCCGCCCGGCCGCATCCACGTCGTCCTCATCCGGCAGTCGGTCGGCTTCTGAGAGGCCTAGGACGCCCCCCATGACGCGCAGGGCGATGCCGGAGAAGCGTCAGCCGACCTTGGAGCCGCTCGACGAGGACGTCGCGCTGTTCGACGGCGACCGGACCGGCGCCGGCGCACGGGGGCGTGTCCGCCGGGACGTGGAAAGCGGGATAGCCTCGGGTGAGGTACGGGGCTATCCCACCCTGTTCATCGACGGTGTGGTGCACCTGGGCGCCTACGACGCGGCTACCTTGCTGGAGGCGTTGGCCCGATGAGCGTGATCTGCTCGCACACCGACAGCATCGAGCTGACCGAGCTGCCGGAGGTGGTCGCCGCCTGCGAGGACTGTCTCGCGACCGGGGAACCTGGGTGCACCTGCGCATGTGCCAGTCCTGCGGCCACATCGCATGCTGCGACAGCTCGCCGCACCGGCACGCCCCGGCCCACGCCCGCAGCTCGCTCCACCCGATCGCTCGGTCCGCTGAGCCGGGGGAGGACTGGAGCTGGTGCTACCTCGACAACGTCGCGTTCGTGATCACCAGACCATGACCGAGACCATCACGCTGCCGGAGCTGCACCTGGCCGACTGGCGTGCGACGAAAGACACCCTGCATCTGTACAGCCAGATCGTCGGCAAGATCCGGCTGGCGACCACCCCGCCGCGCAACCACTGGTGGAACGTCCCGCTGTACGTCGATGTCCGCGGTCTCACGACGCGGCGGCTGCATCATCGCCACACGACCTTCGAGATCACCATCGACTTCGTCGATCACGCCCTGGTCGTGCGGGCCGCCGACGGTCGCACGAAGTCGTTCGAGCTCGGCAGCGGGCTGCCCGTCGCGGACTTCGACGCCCGCCTCCACCAGGTGCTCGGTGAGCTGGGCATCGACGTCGAGATCAAGGAGGAGCCGTTCGGTGTCCCGATGACAACTCCATTTGCCCAGGACATGAAGCATGCGTCGTGGGACCGCGAGGCCATCGAACGCTTCGGCCGGATCCTGGACTGGTCGGACTCGGTGTTCGAGGAGTTCAGCGGATGGTTCAACGGCAAGACCAGCCCGGTGCACCTGTTCTGGCACAGTCTCGACCTCGCGGTGACCCGGTTCTCGGGGCGGCCTGGGGTGCCGATAGACGCCGATCGGGTCACGCGGGAGGCCTACACGCACGAGGTCATCTCGTTCGGATTCTGGGCCGGCGACGACAACCTCGGCGACGCCGCCTACTACTCCTACACCGCCCCCGAGCCCGAGGGACTGCGCGACCAGCCGTTGTCCGCCGGCGCGTGGACCGAGTCGGGCTCCGGCTCGCTGGCGATACTCCCCTACGAAGCCGTGCGCACCGCGCGCGCCCCCAAAACGACACTGCTTGCGTTCTGCCAGAGCGCCTACGAGGCCGGCGCTCGCCTTGCCGGCTGGGACACCACCAGCTTCGAGTCGACCTGGTGCCCAACCCCGGACCAGCTCCAGCAGCTCGGCGCCAGCGCCGCTGCCGACTTCGGCCGCACGAAAGCGCGGTCCTGACGTGCCGGACACAGCCGCCGGCTTCCCCGGCCGCGCCCGCACCGGCCGCAAGCTGCAGATCCGCCCGTAGGAGGACATCCTCATGGCCACCGTCACGTACGACCACGCGACCCACTTCTACCCTGGGTCCGACACCCCCGCCGTGGACCGGCTCAGCCTGGACATCGGCGCCGGCGAGTTCCTCGTGCTGGTCGGGCCCTCCGGGTCTGGCAAGTCCACCGCGCTGCGGATGCTCGCCGGCCTGGAAGACGTGGACGAGGGCGCGATCCGGATCGGCGAGCGGGAGGTCACCGACCTGGAGCCGCGCAAGCGGGACATCGCGATGGTGTTCCAGTCCTACGCGCTGTACCCGCACATGACCGTGGCGCAGAACATGAGCTTCGCGCTCGAGGTCGCGAAGGTGCCGAAGGACGAGCGGCGGCAGCGGGTCGCCGAGGTGGCGCGGATCCTCGACCTGGAGCCGTTCCTCGACCGCAAGCCCAAGGCGCTCTCGGGCGGGCAGCGGCAGCGGGTCGCGATGGGCCGCGCGATCGTCCGCAAGCCGCACGTGTTCCTCATGGACGAGCCGCTGTCGAACCTGGACGCCAAGCTGCGGGTGTCCACCCGCTCGCAGATCGCCGCGCTGCAGAAGAACCTCGGCGTCACCACCGTGTACGTCACGCACGACCAGGTCGAGGCGATGACGATGGGTGACCGGGTGGCCGTGCTCCGGGACGGGTTGCTGCAGCAGGTCGGCACGCCGCTCGACCTGTACCAGCGGCTCGCGAACGCGTTCGTGGCCGGGTTCATCGGCTCGCCGTCGATGAACATCCGCGAGTTCCGCGTGGTCGACGGGCACGCCCGCGTCGGCGACACGGACGTCCCGCTCTCCCCGGACGTGCTGGCCGACCTGGCCCGCGAGGGCGCGGACAGCGTGCTGCTCGGGTTCCGGCCCGAGTCGGTCGACCTAGTCGGCCCCGGCCAGGGCATCCCGGTCGTGGTCCGCCTGGTCGAGGAGCTCGGCGCGGACGCGTACCTGCACGGCAGCATCGCCGGCGCGGCCCGCACCGACGACGCCCAGGGGCACGACATCGTCACCCGCGTCGACCCGGCCCGGCCGCCTGGGATCGGGGAGATCGTGTACCTGCGGGTCCGCGCCGGGCAGGAGCACGCATTCTCGCCGACGACCGAGGAACGCCTCGGCTCCCGGCCCGCATCCCCATCGGACCATGACGTCGACGATGCGCGCGGCGATGCTGCGCGGGCTAACCGACCTGGTGCTGGCGGAGCGGCCGACGCCTGACCGGGAGGCATGGCATGTCCGATCCTGTCCCACCGCGACCGCTCAACGCGCAGACGCTGGCGTACTGGCGCGACCGGCTGCCGGCGCCGGCCTACGACCGTGACCTCGTCACGCCGGGCGTCCTCCACGTCGGCGTCGGCGGCTTCCACCGCGCCCACCAGGCGATGTACCACGACCGTCTCATGGACGAGGGCAAAGCGCTGGACTGGGGCATCTGCGGCGTCGGGGTGATGGCCGCGGACCGGAGGATGAAGCAGGCGCTGGACGCGCAGGACGGCCTCTACACCCTGGTCCTCAAGCACAGCGACGGGACGTACGAACCGCGGGTGATCGGATCCGTCGTGGAGTACCTGTTCGCGCCCGACGACCCGGAGGCGGTCATCGAGAAGATGGCGGCGGTGCCGACCCGGATCGTGTCGCTGACGGTCACCGAGGGCGGGTACAACATCCATGCCGTCACCGGCGAGTTCGACGTGGCCAACCCGGACGTGGTCCACGATCTCGAACCCGGCGCGGTTCCGCGGACGACGTTCGGCCTGATCACCGAGGCGCTACGGCGCCGCCGCGAGCGCGGCCTCGCGCCCTTCACGGTCATGTCCTGCGACAACCTGCAGGGCAACGGTCACCTAACCAAGCGGGCGTTCACCGCCTTCGCCCGGCTGCGGGACCCGGAGCTCGGCGGCTGGGTCGAGCGCGAGGTGCGCTTCCCGAACTCCATGGTCGACCGCATCACCCCGGTGACCACCGACGCCGACCGCGCCGAGGTCCGGGAGCGGTTCGGGATCGAGGACCGGTGGCCGGTCGTCTGCGAGCCCTACACGCAGTGGGTGCTCGAGGACGCCTTCGCGGCCGGGCGGCCACCGTACGAGGAGGTCGGGGTGCAGGTCGTCGACGACGTCGCGCCCTACGAGCTGATGAAGCTGCGGCTGCTCAACGCGAGCCACCAGGCCATGTGCTACTTCGCCTACCTGTCCGGCTACCGGCTGGTGCACGAGGCCGCCCAGGACCCCCTGTTCCGGGCCTTCCTCCGCGGCTACATGGACGAGGAGGCCACCCCGACCCTGTTCCCCGTGCCGGGGGTGGACCTCGACGGGTACAAGCACACGCTGCTCGAGCGCTTCTCCAACCCGCAGGTCCGCGACACCATCGCCCGGCTGTGTGCGGAAAGCTCGGACCGGATCCCGAAGTGGCTGCTGCCGGTGGTCCGCCAGCAGCTCGCGACCGGCGGCGAGATCAGGCGTTCGGCCGCGGTGGTGGCGAGCTGGGCGCGCTACGCGGAGGGTGTCGACGAGCAGGGCGAGCCGATCGAGGTGGTCGACCGGCTCCGGGACAGCCTCACCCAGCTCGCCCGGCGCCAGCGCGAGGACCCCGACGCGTTCATCGCCAACCGTGACGTGTTCGGGGACCTGGTCGACGACGAGCGTTTCGTCACCGCCTACCGGTCCGCGCTGGCCTCGCTGCACGAGCGCGGTGCACGAGCGACACTGGACTCGCTGGTCCGACGATGACACCTCACGTCAACGCCTTCTGACGCCGCCAACTGCTGGCCGCCCTGTCCGCCGGAGCGACCAGCGCCGTGCTCGTGGTCCTGGTCCGCGACCACCTCGCCTTGGAAGCGCGGGGTACGGCATCGCCCTGGCCTGCCTCGGCGTCGGCGTCGGCGCCGCCACCGGCCCGCTGCTGCTGACCCGGGTACGCAACCCGTGCCGGCCCGCGTTCGTGTTCGGCCCCGTAACCTGCCGCGCGCCGCCGTCGCCCCCCTCCTCGCCCTCGTGCGCGTCCCCGCCGTCGCCATCGCCCTGGGTGCGATCCGGCGTGCGACCTCGCCGCCCGTTCTCGACATTCCTGTCCAGCTCGTCCGATAGTCGGGCGGACTAGAGCGATGGCCGTCATAGGCCCGGCCACCGCCGATTCCACTACTGACTGCTATCAATGGGGCACGAGCCGTGCAAGCGTAGCATGCACCTAGTGAGACCATTGCTGGCGAACGACAAGAAACTGCTTGTCGGCAAGCAGGTCGAGCAACGACCAGATCACCCGGCGATCCTGACCGGCAACGCACCCGCCCGCCACCCCGACACCCGCGCCACCAGGCCGAACGAGATTTTCGGCACCCACGGTTAGCGCCCACCCAGCAGGGGCGGCTCAGCGGTCCGGCTGATCGGGTCCAGGGCGAGCCCCTCGCCTGCCGCGAAGATGAGCGACTTTGGCGGGCAGCGACGGTCCTTTTTGGAGCTCGCGGATGTCAACGTGCGGGCCCAACAGCCGACGCGTTGCCTGGTCACGCGGGCACACTCCGGCCTTTGTCATTGAGGCGTTCCGGTCTGCGCAGGATGTCGGCTATTCTTCATGCACTGCGACGGGGGTGGGGGCATGGTCTCGGTTTTAGGAGCCAGTCGGCAGTTTGGTAGCGCCGTCGCCACGCGAGGAATTGGGGCGCGCCGGAAGATCGACACCGCCGGGCTCTTCGCGGTCGGACTGCTCGCGGCCGGCGCGGCCGCGGTCGGGGCGACGCTCGGCGATACCGAGCGGGTCACCGGCATGTGGACCGGAATGACTGTTGACAGCGAGGGCGTCGCCCGCGTCACCGAGGTGATCGAATACGACTTCGGGACGCAGCAAAGGCACGGCATCCTTCGCGATATCCCTGGTCTTCGCGAACAGGAGCCGGTCCGGGTCGCCTCGGCCACCGCGCCCGCTGATGTCTTCGTCGCTGGCCTGACCGAGGTTCGCATCGGCGACCCAGCGCGGACGATCACCGGCAGGCATCGTTACACGATCGATTACGGGGTCGACGGCATCGTCAACGGTGACGCCCTTGCCTGGGACGCGGTCGGGACAGGCTGGCCGACGCCGGTCGCCGATATCGTCATTCACCTGGTCACGCCGTTCGAGTTGGAGTCACCCCGGTGCGTCAAGGGCGTCGCCGGCTCCCAACTGGGGTGCGACCTGGCCCGGCCCGAGCGGGGCCACCTGGTTGTCACGGTCGACCGCCTCGACGCTCATGAGGGCGTCACGCTCTACGCCACCTTGGGACAACCAGTCGGCGACACGCCAGCCCGGCCGGCGGCTCCGACCGGAGCCGACCGCGATCCGGGCCTGGGCCGGATCCTTCCGGCCCTGCTGGCCATGGCTTTCGCGCTTGTCGCCGCGTTTCCGGTCGCCAGGCTGTTGCGCCGGGCCGGCCGGGAGCGCCTCCGGGCCGACCACGCGCCCGACGCGATGGCAGCCGCCGCTCCCCCCAACTCCGGCGCGGACCTCCGCATCGACTCGGCCGAGTTGGCCTCGCTCGCCGCCGTCGAATACGCGCCGCCGCCCGAGCTCACCGCGCCGCAGGGCGGCGTCCTGCTCGCCGAGACGGTGCGGGACCACCACAAGGTCGCCTGGTTGGTCGAGGTCGCCATCGCGGGTTACATCGAATTCGAGCTCGACCCCGTGGGCAATCCCGTCACGCTGGTGCGCAAAAGGCGTGCCGAGGATGGCGCCACCCGTGACGTGCTCGGCTGCGCGTTCGCCGGGCGGGAGCGAGTGCGGTTGGACGCCTACGACGCGCAGTTCGCTCGTGCGTGGCGGCTAATGGGCGAGGAGCTCAAGACGTGGCGAGGGCGAAGTGGGCTTTGGGACCGCAACGGCGAGCGCCGCTGTCTCGCCGCCCGCGTGTTCGGCGCCCTCGTCGGCGCGGCTGGGCTCGCGCTTGCCGGTCTCGGCGGGGCGGTCGCTAACCGGTGGGGGCTGGCCGGGCTGCCTATCTTCGCCGCCGGCGCGCTCCTTGCCGGCGCTGGCCTGGCTGCCCTGATCACGTCCTGGGAGCTACGCGTCCGTACCCCGGAGGGCACCCGGCTGTGGCTGAAGGTCGAGGCGTTCCGGCGGTTTCTCGCCGCGGGAGCCTCCCCGGAAAGAGACGCCGCGCTGCCCGGGTCGGAACCGGACTACACAGCCTGGGCGATTGCGCTCGGCGAGTCCGACCGATGGTCCCAGATCACTCCGCCGCATGGCGGACCTCCAATCCAGGACAGGCGTTACCGATACACCCGGATAGCAAGGCCACTGGCGGCCAGCGCCGCAACCGCCTGCACCCCACCCTCCTCCAGCGGCAGCGGAGGTAGCAGCGGAGGTAGTAGCGGAGGTGGGGGCGGCGTCGGTGGAGGAGGTGGAGGAGGCGGCGGCAGATCCTGGTGACCGCTACGCGAAGACAAGGTTATGGGGTTTCCTGGCCGCCCTGAGGCGCTGCAGTTCCACAACCTCCGCCCGAAGGAACGCCCGCCATTCGGCAGAGTCAGACGATGATCGGCCGAGACGAAGACCGCGCGACTTGCGGCAGAAGCGGATGTTGCTGGAGTGGGCGGGTGCCTCGCGTTCTTCGCCGGGAGTGAGCAGCGAGCTATGTTTGCCGGTGCACGCGTCGGTGACGGACGTGATGGATCGAGGAGGGGGTCGTGAGGGCGTTTAGGGCTGACGCAAGAATAGTTTCCCAGTTTCGGAGTCATGGTCATCTCGGGCTCAGTGTGTAGTTTCGGGTGGGTTGGGTTTCGTGGCGGTGAAGGTTGAGCGCGTCCATAGCATCGTCGCTGGTCTCGACGCCGATGGGGTAGTCGGTGTGGGTGAGGTAGGCGTTGACCTTGAGTCCGGTTGTGGTGGTCGTGGTCTGGATGTAGTTGAGGACGGTTTCGTAGCTGTCCAGGGGCTCGCCGGCCCAGTTTTTGCTGATCTCGCGGAACATGCGGTGTTCGATCGGGTTCCATTTGGACGCGGAGGTGGGGTAGTGGCAGACGGTGACGATCAGGCAGTGGGTGTCGCAGAGGCGTTGTTGTAGTTGGTGTTTCCAGGCGCGGGTGCGGTTGCCGTTGCTGCCGCCGCTGTCGGCGAGGATGAGTAGCTCGGTGGCGTCGGGGTAGCGGTGGCGTCCGTGCCAGACCCACCATTTGGTGATGTTGGCGACGGCGAAGTGGGCCGTGTCGTGGCTGGTGCCGACGAACACGGATCCGCGGTTGGCGTGCAGGTCGTAGATGCCGTAGGGGATGGCCACGCCGATGGCGTCGCTGGGGAAGTCGTGGTCGTTGACCAGGCGGGGGGTCTGGCGCCAGGTGGTGCCCTTGTGGGCGAAGTCGCCGACCAGTTCGCGGTGTTTGGTGTCGATGCTGATGATGGGTAGCCCGGCGGTGGTGAACCGCTCGCGGGTGGCGGCGATGTAGGCGAACTGCTCGTCGCGGTCGGGGCTGGGTCGGCGGGTGAGTTTCTTGTGGTTGACCCGCAGCGCGTAGCCCAGCCCTTTGAGCAACTTGGCGACTGTGTTGGGGCACACGTCGATGCCGTGCTCGCCCAGCGCGTCGGCGATCTTCGTGGTGGTGCGGCGGGTCCATTTCACCCCGGTGACCGGGTCCCCGGCGGTGTCGTCGGCCATCAGCTGCTGGATGTCGGCGATGAGCTCGGTGGTTTTTTTTCGGCCGGCTTGCGGCCACCGCCGCCGCGGCGGGCCCGGCCGGTGAGGATCTCACCGGACAGCAGCTGGCGGCGCCCGGCGGCCACCGTGGCCGGGTCGATGCCGAGCAGCTCGGCGATCTGGGTGTCCCCGCCGTGGCCGATCTTGAGCGCCTCCAGCCCGGCACAGAGGCGGCGTTGCTGCTCGTCGAGCAGGCTGTAGAACAGCACGATCGCGGCCTTGAGCTCGTCGGGCAGCGCCCGCACCCCGCCACCAAGCCCGAGGCTGGACGGGGCGGCCTGGTGGACCTGGCGGGCCGATAGCTGCCGGCGGCGCACGGCCGGCTCGGCCGAGAGGTAGAGCCAGCGGCCGGCGACTTGCTGGCGGTCCAGCCGGGCTTGGCGGACCAGCTTGACCAGCGGGGCCTTGACCGCCACGTGCAGCACGCCCTCCAGCTCGTCGGCGTGGTAGCCGGCCAGCGACGCGCCAACCATTGCCTCGACGGTGTCCAGCAGCGTCCCGTGCCGAGAGAACCACACCTGCCGAAACGACCACAGGCCGTCGGCGTCGAAGCGGGCCGTCTCATCCAGGGTGTAGTAGGCGCCCCGGTGCGAGTAGCTGGTGCGGTAGGCCAGCGAGGCCAGCTTGCGGAACACGGTGGAAGTGGTCTGGGTGTCCAGCGCATGCTTCAGCTCGGGCAGGGTGACCACCTTTCGCCTACGCAGCAAGGCAAGCAGGCTCTCGACGTGGAAGCTGGTCGGTCTCATTATCGGAGAGTTCCTCCTCCCAAGGTGTAACTCTCCCATAACAGGGACGTGTGTTCCTCACCACCCGGTGACGGGCGAGCGGTTGCCGAATGCCCGCTGATCGGCTCTTGCCGGCTCCTTCTGGCGGCGTGCCCTGCCGCCGGAAGCGTTTTCGGGGCTGTGGAGACAGTCACCGTTGGGTTTCTGTCTGCGACCCGAATCGCAGGAGGGGTACGTCGTAAAGGTCCGGGTCGCGAACGCGTCGCATTGGCGGGTCGGCCACTTCGATGATGAGTATCTCGGTGAGGAATTGAACCGTCGCCTCGAGAAGGTGGCTGGTGTGCCCGGTGGCGCTGTGCTCCTTGAGGCCGACCGCCACGTGGAGGTGCGGCAGGATCCGATCTTCGGTTTCGTCGTAAGCCAGTGTTCCGCCGCCGAGAGCTTCGTCGTTGGTCAGATGGACCCGCGACCACACCGGCGCGTGGGGATCGTCAAGTTCTGGCAGGTGCCGACGATCTCGACGGCGCTGAAGCCGGCGATGAAACTGGGATGTACCCCTGCCTAATGCCGTTGCTGCGGCACACGTCGGTCAGCGCGTGAAAGAAGTCATCGCCGTGGTCGAAAGTCACGCCGAGCATCCGGCCGGGGGTCAGGTCGCGGCTGCGCATGACGTACTCCTCAAAAGTGGTCGGCGACGGCACGATTGGTGGTTGCCGTGGGCCAGGGCCAGGCGGCGGGCGGGGTGCAGCCGCCAGCAGCCCCGAACGCGTGTGGGAGCGCATGCTCGGCGACCTCGAACACCAAGCCTTGCCGTTCGAACATCTGGTGGCCGAGCTCAACCCCGAGCGGGACCTCAGCGTCGGCCAGCTCGTGCAGGTGATGTTCAACTACTACCCCGCGACCGAGCTGACCGAGCAGGTGCCCGGCCTGGAGGTCCAGCCCATCGACGTCAACAGGGCCCGCGCGAAGTTCGACCTTACGTGCACTGTCGTCGATTCCAGGGACCGGATGCGGGTCACGCTGACCTACGCGACGGAGTTGCTCGGCCACGACTTGGTCACGCGGCTCGGCGAGCACTTCATCGCCGTTCTCGATGCTCTGGTCACCGACCTCGACGCGCCAGCGGCCACCCTGGTCCCGGCGCCGCCGAGCGACGCGGCACTGCCGCCGGCCGCGGCGGGAGCAGCCAACCGGGCCCCACGGCACGATGCGCCCGCCCTCAGCCGCTTCGAGGTCCAGGCGCAGGCACATCCCGCTCGGACAGCGGTCCAGTGTCCTGAAGGCAGCATCAGCTATCGGAACCTCAACTGTCGGGCGAACCAACTGGCCAGGTATCTGGACGAACGAAAGTCCGGGTCTGGCCCGGTCGCGCTGCTGTTCGAACGCTCCGTCGACTACGTCGTCGCGATGTTCGCCGCGATGAAGGCGGGTCGGACCTACGTGCCGCTCGACTCGGCCATGCCGGCGAGTCATATCGCAGCGGTGCTCCGGGTCGCGGGCGCGGACCTGCTGCTGACCCACGGCGAAGTCGACTGGGCGCAGGTGGCCGCGGCGGCGCCAGGGCCGGTGGACATCGCGGTGTTGGCGGACATCGACGCCGAGCTCGCCGGCTACCGCGTCGAGACCCCGGCACGTCACGCAGGCGCGGATCACGCTGATCGTGCTCATCGGCCTAGGCGGCGTCATGCTGGTCGACCTGGCAACCGTGCTCGTCGCAGCGTTGACCCTGATCGTGGTGCGCTTCCCGGACCTGCTCTTCCGGAAGCGGGAGGAAACGATCTGGAAGGAGATCAGCGGCGGCCTGCGCTACATTGCCCGACGTCGCAGCCTGGTCGCCATGATCGTGTTCTTTGGTCGCCAACCTCACCGAACCGCTTGGCTACGTCGGCGCCGGCTGGCTCGCTGATGCGCTCTTCGAACCGGCCATGGCCGACGGCGGCTGGCTGAGCGACATGTTCGGCGGCTTGCTCGGCTCAGGACCTGGGCGGGGCATGGCGTTGATGATTGTCGTCCTCGGAGGTGTGCAGGTCGCGCTGGCAGTGATCGGGTTGCGGTGGCGGACGCTGCGATACATGGAGGATGCGCTGCCCGACGCCGTTCCCGGCGCGATCGTCACCTGGGACAGGGACAGCCTGCAGCAGGAGGCTGACACGCTCCTCGCCGGCGCCTCGCCCCGATCGTCCTCATGAGGAGACGCACGCTGCGCAAGATGCGGCAGAACTCGCCTGTGGCGACCTACTGACCGCCCTGCCCATGTCGCATTGCTCCGCGATCGCCTCCGGACCTGCCGTCGCGCGATCGACCCGCCGGCTCGGACCCGGCGTCGGTGCGGTTCGTGGACGTCGATGCGATGAGGACCAGGACGGTACGGGCCGCGCCGACCACGAACCCGAGCGGAAGCAGAAACCCGATCCAGAATGCGAGCTCGAGTGGCAACAGCACCAGCGAAAGCACGACCCCCGAGCGGCGCCGGCGCCACAGTAGCCAACCCATGACCAACTCGGCCAGGCAGACCAGCAGGAACGCAACCAGCAGGGGCGCCGTCGTGACCAGGCCGACGTCCTCGAAGGGACCCTCGCCGTACGTCGGAAAGCCCATGAACGTCCAGACCAGGCCTTGATCGGCGAAGTACCAGACGGCATACACGCACGGCAGGCCAAAGCCGAGGCCCAACAGCCACGCAAGTAGCGCCGCCGTCCTCCCCATGACGGAGCACCGACGCGGGGTCTCCAGTGCACCCATTCGTCACACCCCCCAGGGAAGAGTCTGCCGGTGGCGGCGCAGTCCACCGACGAGCAGCGGGGTCGCAGGCCCGCGACTGGTCATGACGCTCTGGATGCTCGCCGGCGCAGGAGCAGACCGACCCCGACGGCGATGGCCCACAGCGCGATGCCAGCGGCGGTCGGGAACAGGAAGTCGAGCCGGTCGGTGAACAGGAACGTTCCGCCGGCGAGTCCAAACCCGACGCCGCCGAGGACGCCGGGCACAGCCGTCACCGGATTGCCGAGGGTGCGGGTGGCAGCGCCGATCACGGCGAGGGCGGCGATGCTGAAGCCGAAGGCGGGAACGGTGATGGTCTCCACGATGACGAGCACGTCGATGATCGGGGTGCTCTGGTGGGCAGCGATCCTGTCGGCCTCGGACGCGGCGACCAGGTGCAGCAGCATGCCGGGCGCGGCCAGTGAGGCGGCGACTGCGGCGATGACCGCCGCGACGTGCGCGCGTGGGACGCCGGCCAGGCTGCGACCACGCACCAACGCGACGAGTGATGCTGCGATGAGGGCCATCCCGATGAGGAGGACGGCGTGGGAGGGATACCAGGCTGGGTCCTCGAACATGACCCGCATGTGTTCCTTCAGGCTGACGCCGGGCGGATCCTGTTTGGGGTGCATCGGGCCGCCGGCCAGGAAGAACGCTCCGCCGGAAATGAGCAACCACCCGGCCAGTGGGCCGGTGCGGCGGGCGAGGACTCTCTCCTCCGTCGTGGGCAGGGTTGACATGGCATCTTCCTTTCCCGGATGGACCACACCGACTTCAGGGCCGACCGCCGGGCCGTTGCTGGGCCGTTGATCGGATGGCGGTTGGATGGTCGACTTCGAGTTACCGTAGGGAGCCCGGGGTGGCCGTTCATCAGGGCGGACCCTCGAAGTTCTGAGGGTTAGCCCTCATGTCGGGACCGGGATGCTGTGGGAGCATCAGCGGATGGCACGAACCGTCGTGATCGTGGATGACCACGCCGATTTCCGCGCTCAGGCCATGGAGCTGCTGGAGGCGGCGGGGTACGAGGTGGTGGGGTCGTGCCCGGACGGTCGGTCAGCGCTCGACGCGATCTCTGAGGTGCGCCCCGACGTGGTGCTGCTCGATATCCAGCTGCCTGACATCGACGGTTTCCGGTTGATGGCGCACCTCGACGCGCTCTCCGATCGGCCGACCGTTGTGTTGATCTCCACGCGGGAGGCGGTCGACTACGGCGGCCGCGTTGCTCGAAGCGGCGCGGCGGGGTTTATCACCAAGGCGGAGCTTTCGGTCGATGCCCTGGCTCGGGTGGTCGCTCGGCGATGACGACCGAGGCCAGCTCCGTCGGTGCCGGTGTCGCACGTCCTGCTGCTGACATCGGCGCTCACGACGGCCCGCCACGGAGAATGCACGATGGTCGTCGGCGTGGTGCCAGACGTAGGGCGCCTTACGTCCTGGGCCTGGTCGCCGCCGTGTTCGTGGTTGGCGGGTTCAGCCTCGGCGTCTACCTGCCGAATCTGCACAATGGGCTCATCGCCGCGACGTTCACGGCCGTGGGCGTGTTCGTCCTCAGCAGGCGTCCGGGCAACCGGGAAGGCTGGCTGTTCATCGCCACCGGGGTGGCTCATGCGGTGATGTTCTTCGGACGGCAGTATGGTCTGTCCGCCACCGCCGCCGGTGGGGTTGACGCCCTGCCCGGCGCGGTGTGGGTGATGTGGGTGGGCGTGTGGCCGCTCGCCCTGGTGTTGGTGCTCTCCGGCGTCACGCTGATGTGCTTCCCCGATGGGCGGCTGCCGTCGCCCCGGTGGCGGGTGGTTGTGGTCACGATGGTGGTGGCGGGGGCGCTGTTGGCTCTCATGTCGGCGTTGTGGCCCGTGGAGTACGCCGAGAACTCCCTCTCCTTGCCTCACCCCTTGCGTGTGGGCGGCTACGACACGGCGCAACGGCTGTGGAACGTCATCGGGCCGTCGTGCTACGCACTGTTCCAGGCCGCCTGGGTGACCGGCGTCGTCGTGCGCATGCGGCGCGCTCAGGGCGACGAGGCTCGCCAGCTCAGATGGTTCGCCTACGCGGTGGCGATGGGGGCCGTCGCCATGGCCGTGAGCGTCCTGGTCTTCGGCTCACCGGTGCTCGGCGTGCTGGTCGTGCCGACGGTTGCCCTCGCGGCCGGAGTGGCCATCGCCAAGTACCGGCTGTACGACATCGACCCGGTGATCAACAAGACCCTGGTGCTGGGAACGATGGCGGCGCTCGTCACCGCCGGCTACATCACCGTAGTTGTCGTCGTCGGGCGCGTGGTCGGCCTGTCGGCCACCCAGCACCCGGTGCTGTCCGTCGTCGCGACGGCCATCGTCGCGGTCGCGTTCGAGCCCGCCCGACGCCGCGTGCAGGCCTGGGCGGACCACCTGGTCTACGGCCGCCGGCCAACCCCGTACGAGGCTCTGGCTCGGCTGTCAACCCAGCTCAGCCGCGGAAGCCAGCACGCCGACCTGTTCACGGGCCTGGCAACCACCGTCGCCGACGGAGTGGGGGCCGCCGAGGTGACCCTGTGGGTCGGCCCGGAAGACAAGCTCGTGGCCGTGGCGTCGTGGCCCCCGCCACCCGAACAGGGATCGCCAACGACGACCGCACCCCGAGAGCTCTCTTCGCTGGAGGATGGCGGGCGAACCTACGTCCGCCCCATCGTGCACCAAGGGTCGATACGGGGCGCCGTCACGCTCACCAGAGCGCCCGGAGATGCGCTGACAGCGTCCGAGGACCGGTTGCTGCACGATCTCGTCGCCCAGGCCGGCCTCATCATCGACAACGTGGGCCTCGGCGTCGAGCTGCAGCAACGACTCCACCAGATCACGGTGCAGGCGGCTGAGCTGCAGGCTGCGGCCAAACGCATCGTGGCCGCCCAGTACGAGGCCCGCCGGCGCATCGAGGGCGACCTGCATGACGGCGCCCAACAGCGGCTGGTCACGCTGGCGCTCAGCCTGCAGGCGGTGGCCGAACGCGCCGCTTCGACCGGTGATGACGAACTCGCCGCAAGGGTCGACGAGGCCCGGCATCAGCTGTCCCGGGCGTTGGCCGAGCTGCGGGAACTGGCGCGCGGCATCCACCCCGCCATCCTGACCCAGGAAGGCCTCGACGCCGCCCTGGGCTTCCTGGCCGAGCGCTCGCCGATCCCGGTGCAGGTCGACGTCTGCCTCCAACAGCGTCTCGCCCAGGACGTCGAGGCCACCGCCTACTTCGTGGTGAGCGAGGCCTTGACGAACGCCGCCAAACACTCTCGTGCATCTCGCATCGTGATCACGGGGCGATTCGGTGATGGCCGGCTGTCGATCGAGGTGACCGACAACGGACGGGGCGGGGCCGACAGCCACTGGGGACACGGCCTGCAAGGCCTGGTCGACCGGCTGGCGACCTTGAACGGACGACTGACGGTGCACAGCCCGGCCGGCGGCGGCACCCGGCTCCAGGTGGACATCCCGTGCGGGTGATCCTCGCCGACGACGCGGTGCTGTTCCGGGAAGGGACGGCCCGTATCCTGATGGAGGCCGGCTTCGACGTCACTGGCCAGGCCCGCACCGCCGCCGAGCTGCTCGACCTCGTCCGTCGCGATCCTCCCCAGGCCGCGATCATCGACATCCGGATGCCGCCTGGCCACTCAGCCGAAGGAGTGGAGGCCGCGGCTGAGATCCGACGGACATTCCCTGATGTCGGGTTGCTGCTGCTGTCACAGCATGTCGAGACCCACTACGCCATGCGGCTGATGACCGAGTTCCACGGAGGCGTGGGCTACCTACTCAAGGACCGAGTGTCCGACCTGGCCACGTTTGCCAGCGACGTACGGCGCGTCGCCAACGGCGACTGCGTCATCGACCCCGAACTGGTCGCCAGGCTGGTGGACAAGAAGCGCGAACGCGACCCACTCGCCGCCCTCACGGAGCGAGAGCGCAGAGTGCTCGCCCTCATGGCCCAAGGGCGTTCGAACAGCGCACTCTCCGCGGAGCTGTGCCTCAGCGCCAAAACCGTTGAGGCACACGTGCGAAGCATCTTCACGAAGCTGAATCTGGCCCCGGACGCCGGCGATCACCGGCGCGTGCTCGCTGTGCTCGCATTCCTACGCTCTTAAAGAGCGTTAGCGGAGGTCGCAGCTTGGACGACGATCCCTCGCTAGCCCGGCGGGTGGCCGCTCGAGCGGCGCACGAGCGCGCGGGCACGAG
>Ga0184623_10000399_pt1 | contig 18374 bp, 10 predicted proteins | sample PLM1_100_b1_FD_133138 | JGI IMG/M metagenome (GOLD analysis project Ga0184623, IMG submission 133138) | Groundwater sediment microbial communities from an aquifer in East River, Colorado, USA - PLM1_100_b1 | ecosystem: Environmental > Terrestrial > Soil > Riparian zone | place: USA: East River...
GGCTCTCGTGACGACCTGGGGCGGCGGGGGGCTGATCCAGCCACTCGCCGACGACGGCTCGCCCACGGGGCCGGTTGAGCCGGTGCCCGATCTGGTGGCCGAGGTCGCCAGGCGGGAAGCGGATGGGACACCGCGCTGGGTGTGGGCGTCCACGCCGGAGATCTATCCGCTGCTGCTCCGGGCCGGCGTGCGCGTCGCGCGGTGCCACGATCTCGTGCTCACCGAAGCGCTGCTGCTCGGGCAGGACGGCCGGTGGGGCGAGCCGCGGTCGGTCGCGGCGGCGTGGGCGCGGCTCCAGGGCCGCCCGGTTCCTGACGATCCTGTCCCCGGCCCGCGTGACCACCAGGCGACCCTGTTCGAACCGGATCGCGGCGGGCTGGGAGAGGACGCCCTGGAGGCTGTCGTCGCCGTCCACCGTGAGCACGCCCGCCGGCTCGACGCGGACGGCCGGCTGCGGCTGCTGGTCGCCGCCGAGTCTGCCGGTGCGCTAGCTGCCGCCGAGATGGGCCACGCGGGGCTGCCGTGGCGGGCGGACGTCCACGACGCGCTCCTCGCCGAGCTGCTCGGGCCGCGTCCGGCCACCGGCCAGTTGCCGCAACGCCTTCGCGAGCTGGCCGCCGAGATCACGGCGGTGTTCGGCGGACGGCGGGTCAACCCGGACGCGCCGGCCGAGGTAGTACGGGCGTTGGCGCGGGAGGGCGTCGAGGTGCCGTCGGCACGGTCGTGGGTGCTGCGCGAGGTCGACCATCCGGCCGTGCCGCTGTTGCTGGAGTACAAGGAACTCTCCCGGCTGTACGCCGCCCACGGCTGGTCCTGGCTGGAGACGTGGGTCCACGATGGACGGTTCCGGCCCGAGTACGTGGCCGGTGGCGTCGTCTCCGGGCGGTGGGCCACTCGTGGGGGTGGCGCGCTGCAGATCCCGAGGGTGGTGCGGCGCGCGGTGATCGCCGATCCCGGCTGGGTGCTGGTCGTGGCGGACGCCAGCCAGCTCGAACCGCGAGTGCTGGCGGCACTCTCCGGCGATCGGGGCATGGCCGAGGCGTCCACCCGCAGCGACCTCTACGCCGCGCTGGCGGCGGAGGCGTTCGGCGGCGACCGTGCCCGGGCGAAGATCGCGCTCCTCGCCGCCATGTACGGGCAGACCAGCGGCGAGGCGATTCCCCTGCTCGCGGCGATGCGGAAGCAGTTCCCCAAGGCGCTGCAGTACGTCGAAGCCGCCGCACGGGCCGGGGAGCAGGGCGAGCTGGTCCGGTCCCGGCTCGGACGTACCTGCCCGCCGCCATCTGATCGTTGGCGGGCGGTCCTTACCGGCGCCGGTGCCGAAGCGGGTGGTACGGCGGACGACGCCGATACCGGGCGCCGCGCCGGCCAGGCCGCCCGCGACCGGGGACGCTTCACCCGCAACTTCGTCGTCCAGGCCAGCGCCGCCGACTGGGCTCTCGCCCTGATCGCCATCCTGCGCGGCCGCCTCACCGCCGGCCCTGAGCTGGTCTTCTTTCAGCACGACGAGGTGCTGGTGCACTGCCCGCGCGAGCAGGCCGACGCCGTCGTGGCGGCCGTGCGGGACGCCGCCGAGGAGGCCGGGCGGCTCGTCTTCGGCGCCACGCCGGTCCACTTCCCGCTCGACGTGGCCGTGGCCGAGTGCTACGCCGACGCGAAATAGCCGTCCCCTGAGGGTGTCCAGCAGCCTGCGGTACTGACCGGCGGCCGGAGGTGGCGGTGGTTTTCTGGGTTATAGCCCAGAAGATCCAGCCCACTTCGTGCGAAAGTGTGCTGGTCAGCTCCGCGTGCGGGTGGAGGACGCCTCGTAGCGGAGGTTCTCCATGAGCATGCACCGCAGGCAGTTCCTCGTGACCGGACTGGCCGCCACGGCCTACGGCGCCTTGGGTGCTCCGGTTCCCAGCGCGGCCGCCCCGACGACGCCCTTATGGGACGAGTTCGTCCGGTCGCCGGACAGCCATCCGCAGATCCCGAACGTCGCATACGCCGGGTACCGCACGGGCGATCGGCCGCTGCCCCGGCCGTGGGTCGTCGCGAACGTGCGCGACTTCGGTGCCCGCCCGGACGGCACCGTCGACAGCACGGACGCGATCAACCGGGCGATCGCGGCGGCCGGCCGGTGCGGCGGCGGTGCCGTGTTCGTGCCCGCCGGCACCTACCGCATCGACGGCATCGTCCAGGTCGGCTACGACAACGTGGTGCTGCGCGGCGCCGGCAGCGGCCGTACTACGCTGCGGTGCACGCGCTCGCTCACCGAGATCATCGGCCCGTGGGGCAGCCCGTACGGCGGCGACAAGTCGGCCTGGAGCTGGACCGGGGGCCTGGTCTGGGTGTGCCCGGCTGGCCGGTTCCGGGACCAGGTCGCGGGCATCCGGGCCGGTGGCTTCCCCGCCGAGGGCTGGATCGGCGACGACCTGCTTGGCCGGATCATCGCCGACGCGCCGCGGGGCGCCCGCACGCTCCTGGTGGACAGCGCCCGTGGCTTGCGGTCCGGGCAGCGGGTGCTGCTGAAGCTGCAGAACGACGCCGCCTACGGCCTCTACCAGCACATCAGCGGCGACATCCCCGGCGCCGCCAGCTACAACTGGGCGGACCGGGCGAAGCTCAACGGTTACCCGTTCGTCTGGCCGGTGCGGATCGTGGCGGTTCGCGGCCGGCGGATCACGCTCGCCCAGCCGTTGCCGGTCGCGGTGCGCACGGTGTGGTCGCCCCGGCTCACTACCGTCGGGCCGGTCGTGCGCGATGCCGGGGTCGAGCACCTCACGATCGAGCTGCCATCGCGCCCGCAGCCCCGGCACCTCTACGACACCGGTTTCAACGGTCTGCTCTTCCAGCTCGCGTGGGATTGCTGGGCGCGCGACGTCGTGGTCAGCGACGCCGACAACGGCATCCTCATGACGTCCGCGAAGGGCGTGACGCTGACCGGCACCCGGGTGCGCGGCCGTGGCCGGCACCACTCCTACACCTGCCGTGTGCAGTCGCACGACAACCTCAACACCGGCTTCGTGATCGAGAAGGCCACCGTGCCGGTCGCGCCCGGATCGGTGCACCACGGCATCAACGTGGAGATCCTGTCTTGCGGCAACGTGTGGGCGGACGGCGTGATGGAGAACGGTACGTTCGACACCCACCGGGCGCTGCCCTTCGGCAATGTCCGCACGGCGATCGTGGTGAACAACGACGGCCTGCACGGCGGCGACTACGCGGCCGGCCCGCTGTACGGCGGCCGGTTCGCGCACTGGAACGTCACGATCACCAACGAGCGCGCCGGCTGTATCCGGCTGGACCAGGTAGCACCGGCCAGCGCCACGGTCGGCATCTCGCCGTGCCGTGACTTCGGCCAGGTGGACAACCCTGACTTCACCGGCGAGCTGAACAGCCGCCTGGAGAGCTTCGGGACGACGGACATCCGGCCCGCGAACCTCTACACCGCCCAGCTCCGCCTGCGGAGGCACCGCGGCTGAGCGGGTGGCCGTCCGGTTCGCGTCGGCGCAGAACCACAGTCATCCCGAAATCAACATTTTCCAACATCGCCCGGCTCCTGCATTGAGGCCCACCAGCCCCGCCCGCCCCGTTCAGTTGCGGAATTTCGAGGGTCCGTGAGGCGCCGACACCCTCGAAACTCCGCAACTCGATGGGGGAGGGCCGTTCAGGGCGTCCAGTTGCAGCGTGGTTGATTGCGTTGAATTTCTTGGGAAATTGTCTGAAAACCTTGACGCAACAGTACCGACATCTTTAGCTTTTCCGGCATAGCTCTGCTCCCTCTCGAATCGCTACGGAGTCGCCTCATGCCCGGTTCCTTACGACGGTTCCTCGCCCCGCTACTGGCCATGGGGCTCGCCCTGCCCGCCATCGCCGTCACCACGCCAGCCGCCGCCGCCCCAGCGCCCGCTTCAGCAGCCCCCGCGGCTCCCGGCGACGGGCTGGCGCTCACCCCGCCGATGGGCTTCAACAACTGGAACACCACCGGCTGCCGCGCCGACTTCAACGAGGCGATGGTGAAGGGCGTCGCGGACTACTTCGTCGCCTCGGGCCTGAAGGCCGCCGGCTACCAGTACGTCAACCTCGACGACTGCTGGGCGCTGCCACAGCGCGGCGAGGACGGGAACCTGGTGCCCGACCCGGTGCGGTTCCCGAATGGGATCAAGGCCGTCGCGGACTACGTCCACGACCAGGGTTTGAAGTTCGGCATCTACACCAGCGCTGGCACGAAGACCTGTAACCGCGCGGGTTTCCCCGGCGGCCTGGACCACGAGCAGCAGGACGCCAACCTGTTCGCGTCCTGGGGCGTGGACTACTTGAAGTACGACAACTGCAACAACCAGGGCCGCGACGCCGTCGAGCGCTACACGAAGATGCGCGACGCGCTGAAGGCCACCGGCCGTCCGATCGTCTACTCGATCTGCGAGTGGGGCCAGAACAAACCGTGGCTGTGGGCGCCGGACGTCGGCCACCTGTGGCGCACCACCGGCGACATCAACGACAGCTGGGGCAGCCTCAAGGGGATCATTCAGCGGAACCTTCCGCTCGCGCAGTACGCCAGGCCGGGCGCGTGGAACGACCCGGACATGCTCGAGGTCGGCAACGGCAAGATGACCGACAACGAGTACCGCACCCACTTCAGCATGTGGGCGATCATGGCCGCGCCGCTGCTGATCGGCAGTGACATCCGCAAGGCGACCCCGGCCACGCTGGAGATCCTCGGCAACCGCGAGGTGATCGCCGTCGACCAGGATCCGTTGGGCATCCAGGGCGAGGTGATCGCGCAGGAGCAGGGCCGGTACGTCGTGGTGAAGCCGTTGAGCAACGGCGACCGGGCGATCGCGCTGTACAACGAGACCGACCGCGCAGCGACGATCAGTACGACGACTGCGGCGGCGGGTCTGGCCGCGGCGCCCGCCTACCGGGTCCGTGACCTGTGGGCCAAGACGAACAGGCACACCGCCGGCACGATCAGCGCTGCCGTTCCGGCGCACGGCACGGTGCTGGTGCGTGTCGGTCCGGACCGTCGCTGGCCGCTGTACCCGCCGGCCGTGAGCCTGGCCGTGGACGCGCCGGGGGCCATCCCGATTGTGGCGCCGGGCAAGGCCACGGTGCTTACGACGGCCGGCACCAACCACGGCCGGCTGCCGGCGGCGCTCACCTGGGTCGAGCTGACGGCGCCGGCCGGCTGGACGGTCAAGGCGACATCCCGATCGAGCGTGCCCGTCCTGCTGCCTAACCGTCCACTGAGGACGACCTGGTCGGTGATCCCGCCCGCGGACACCCCGGCTGGCTCCTACGATCTGATCGGGAGGATCACCTACTACCCGGGCCAGGGCGCCCGTCCGTCGGTGACGACGTCCGTGGCGACGGTCGTGGTGCCGCCACCGGCGCTCACCGGCACGGTGTTCCTCAGCGACGTGCCGTTCCTGACGTCGGCGAACTTCTTCGGCCCGGTCGAGCGCGACCGCAGCAACGGCGAGCGGCCCGCGGGTGACGGCAAGCCGATCACGATCCGCGGCACCGTCTACGCCAAGGGCCTCGGCGTCCACGCGCCGAGTGACGTCGAGTACTACGCCGGCGGCACCTGCACCAGCGTGCAGGCCGTGGTCGGCATCGACGACGAGACGAAGGGGCGCGGTTCGGTCGGGTTCGAGATCTGGGCGGACGCGAAGAAGGTCGCCGAGAGCGGGCCGGTGACCGGCACGTCGGCAGCCGTCCCGATCACCGCGGACATCACCGGCGCCACGGTCGTCCGGCTGACGACCACTGACAGCGGCGATGGCCAGAACTCCGATCACGCCGACTGGGCGGACCTGAAGATCACCTGCGCATGACCTGATGGTGGCCGTGGTTTCCGGGCTATAGCCCGGAAACCACGGCCGCTCCATGCCCGAAAGGATCCGCTTTCTTGCCCTCAGCCCCCTCTTGACCCGATGCGTCAACATTGGCCTCGCCCACCCGAGTCCTTCAGGTGTTGAGACCTCAGTGACGAAGGGGACCAGCAATGAGAACTCCCGTACGAGCGTTAGCGTGCCTAGCCGCGCTGACGGTGGCGATGGCGGCCGGACCGCCAGCCTCCGCCGGTCCGAAGAATCCTGCTCCATCCACAGTGGATACCAAGGCCGGTAGGGGCGCGGCCTGGGTCACCTTGATCACCGGCGACCGCATCGCCGTCGTGGGCGGGCGCCCGCGCCAGGTCGACCTGGCAAAGCGTTCCCGCCCGGTGCAGTTCGCCGAGTACGCGGTCCGCGGCGACTGGTACGTGGTGCCGTCCGACGCGCAGCCGCTGATCAGCGCCGGCGTCCTCGACCGGCAGCTGTTCAACGTCACCGGCCTGGTGCGGCAGGGCTACGACGACGCGCACTCCAAGGTCGTCCCGATGCTCGCGGAGTACCCGGATGCCCGGACGGCGGCAGCGCCGACCGGTGCGCGGAAGGGGCGGGTCCTCCCGAGCCTCGGCCTCACCGTCCTGAACGAGCAGAAGAGCGAGGCGCCGAGGTTCTGGTCCGCGCTCACCCCGGGCGGCCCGGCGAAGCGCGCGTTCAGCGGGGGCGTGCGGAAGCTGTGGCTCAACGGCAAGGTCCGCGCCAACCTCGACAAGAGCGTGCCGCAGGTCGGCGCGCCAACGGCGTGGAAGGCCGGATACACCGGTAAGGGCGTCACCGTGGCCGTGCTCGACACCGGCTACGACACCGACCACGCGGACTTCGCCGGCCGCGTCGGCGCGACCAAGAACTTCACCCCGACCGGCACCGTGGACGACAAGTACGGGCACGGCACGCACGTCGCGTCGATCGCGCTCGGCTCGGGCGCCGCGTCGAAAGGCAAGTACAAGGGCGTCGCCCCGGACGCGAAGCTCGCGGTCGGCAAGGTGCTGGACGACAACGGCTCCGGTCAGTTCGACTGGATCATCGCCGGCATGGAGTGGGCGGCCACCGGCGCCAAGGCCAAGGTCGTCAACATGAGCCTCGGCGGGTGGCCGACGGACGGCACCGACCCGATGTCGCTCGCCGTCAACCGGATCAGCAAGCAGTACGGCACGCTGTTCGTGATCGCCGCCGGCAACTTCGGCCGGGACGGATCCATCGGCACGCCGGCCGCCGCTGACGCCGCCCTCTCGATCGGCAGCGTCACCAAGGCCGACAAGCTCAGCGAGTTCTCCAGCCGCGGCCCGCGCCTCGGCGACAACGCGATCAAGCCGGACCTTGCCGCCCCGGGCAGCGACATCGTCGCCGCCCGCGCCACCGGCACGTTCCCGGACGAGGCGGTGGACGAGAACTACGCGCGGCTCTCGGGCACGTCGATGGCCACCCCGCACGTCGCGGGCGCCGCGGCGATCCTGGCCCAGCAGCACCCGGACTGGACAGGCGACCGGCTCAAGGCCGCGCTGATGGGCACCGCGAAGCCGCTCGGCACGCTGGGACCGAACGCGGTCGGCGCCGGCCGCCTCGACCTGGTGCGGGCCACCGCTCAGCAGGTTCAGGCCACCCCGGGCAGCCTCAGCACGTACCTGAAGTGGCCGCACGCGACCGCGCCGGTGCAGCGGCGCACGGTCACCTACTACAACGCGGCCGCGACCCCGGTCACGCTCAAGCTCAACGTCGCGCTGACCAACGAGGCGGGCAAGCCGGCCCCGGCCGGGCTGGCGACCCTGAGCGCCAGCACGGTCACCGTGCCCGCCCGCGGCAAGGCCTCCGTGACGATCGCAGTCAAGGCGGTGGCGGGCAAGGTCGGCAACTACGCGGGCGTGCTCGGCGCGGCCACGGCGGACGGCAAGACCACGGTCCGCACGCCGGTCGGCGTGTACGAGGAGCCGGAGCGGTACGACCTGGTCGTCAAGGTGAAGGACCGCACCGGCGCCGACTCGGCCGAGGGCTGGCACCAGCTCGCGGTCACCAACCTCGACACGGGCGACGTGTTCGAGGGCGCGAGTGGCGAAAAGGTGCGGATCCCGCCGGGCCGCTACACGGTGATCGCCGACGTCGTGACGCCGCGCGCCGGCCTGGAGCCGACGCTCACGTTCATGGCGAACCCGGAGATCAAGATCACCCGCAACACCACGCTCACGTTCGACGGGCGCACCGGCAAGCGGGTGTCGATGGCGATCGACCAGCCGGCGGCGAAGGGCGGTCTCCGGGTCGTCTCGCACTCCGCGCAGCCGAAGGCCGTCGACTTCCCGTACCTCTTCGCGACCGTGGTCGACCCGCGGTTCAACGAGGTCTACGCGGCGTCCACGCCGGGTGTGCGCTCGTCGGCGTACGCGTTCACCAACTGGCTGCACGCGGTAGAGCCGGACATCGATCTCAATGCCACCGGGCCGCAGAAGTTCCCGGTCGCCGCGAGCTGGCTCGACCTGCCCACCCCCGACCTGAACGTCAGCCTGGGCGTCGTCTACGGCGGCGCTGGCACACCGGCGGACCTCGCCAAGGTCGACGCCAAGGGCAAGCTCGTGGCGCTCGGGCTGTCGTATGACCTGACCTGGGAGGACGTGGTCGCCCGGCTCAAGAACGTCAAGGCGGCTGGAGGGCGCGTGGCGCTCGCGGTGCCCGTCGAGGCTAACGGGCGGCTCGCGGGCCTGCTGCGGGCACAGGCGCAGCGCGCAGCGGCCGGCGAGGAGGCGCCGGAGGAGCTGGCGCTGCCGACGCTGTTCGGTCAGTCCGACACCGTGCTGCGGTTCCTGGAGCAGTCCAAGAAGGCCGGTGCTACCGCCTCGCTCGTCACCAAGCTGAACAGCAAGCACCGGTACGAGGTGGCCGCCTCGGCAGCCGGCAGCATTCCGCCGGTGCTGAACTACGACCGGCAGACCAAGGACCTCGCCGCGGTGAAGGCCCGGTACTTCGGCCACCAGGGGATCAACACCCGGCGCAGCACCTACGCCGCGGCCACGATCGGCGGGCAGGTGATCAACCCGTTCGTCTCGGACAGCGTGCCGACCGCGACCGAGCGGACGGAGTACTTCAGCCCCGGCGTGTGGGAGCAGTGGTCCGAGGGTTGGGACTTCTTCGGCGACGCGCTGTACGCACCGCCCGCGCAGCTGAAGGCCGGCCCGGCGACGACGATCGAGTGGAACAAGGCGGCCTACGGCACCGCGTTCACCGGTAACGCCAACGACGAGCTCGGGCAGCACCCGTGGGCCCAGCGCGTCGGCAACCTCATCGACGTCACCCTGCCGCTCTACAGCGACTCGGCGGGACACCTGCGGATTCCGGACGGCGAGTACGACACCGACACCGGCACGACCAGCCTGCACCGGGACGGCAAGCTCGTCGGCTCGACCAACGTGCCGGGTCGGGGCGTCTTCCCGGTGCCGATCGGCGACAGCACCTACCTGCTCAGCGCCACGTCGAAGCGCGCCGAGCCGCGGTGGCCGCTGGCGACGAGCACGACCGCCCAGTGGCAGTTCAAGTCGAACGCGTGGGAGGGCGCCGGCGCGCTGCCGCTGCTCACCGTCGGCTTCCAGCCGGCCGTCGACCTGCGCAACACCGTCAAGGGCGGGCAGGCGTTCTCGTTCCCGGCCACGGTGACGCGCCAGGCTGGCTCCGGCACCGCCAACATTCTGGGTCTGCGCGTCAACGTGTCCTACGACGACGGCAAGACCTGGAAGCCGGCGACCGTGGTGCGCGACGGTGCCAAGTGGAAGGTGACCGTCACCCACCCGGCCAGCGGGTATGTCTCGCTGCGCGCATTCGCTGACGACGCGGAGGGCAACATCGTCGAGCAGACGGTGATCCGGGCGTACCAGCTGCGGTAAGGCTCGAGGCGGTCGCGGTTCCCAGCCAGGGAACCGCGACCGCCTCACCGCACCAGGACGTCCATCAAGTGCGCCAGTTCGGCGCGCGGGTCGGCGGTGAGCCCGGCGTGTACCGGCCCCGGCTGGACGATCGTGCTGCGTGGCGCCGTGAGCCACCGGAACCGTTGCCCGGCCGGCGGTGCGGACGACGCCGATCCGTCCCGGCCGTCGCACACCGTCTCGTACGCCGCTAGCCCCGCCCGTACTCCGGCCACGTCCACCGACGGATCGAGCGCCAGGAGCCGGGCCTCGTCGAGGTGGATGCCCGAGCCGAGGAAGTCCAGGGACTGGCAGTACAGCAGCACCCCGGCGTTGACGAACTCGCCGCGCTCCACCCGCGGCACCACCCGCACCGCCGCGTACTCGAACACGTGCCTCATGCCACCGCCTCCGGCAGCCAGACGCGCGGCGCGGCGACCCGGGCCAGCAGGTGCTCGACGTACGCCGCCCGCAGCGCCTCGACGCCGTCGAATCCCGGTTCGCCGTCCAGCCACTCATCCGGTACGAGCGCCACGACCTCGCCCAGCGACTCGGCGGTGACCAGGGGAGCGAGCGCCCGGTCGGCCTCGTCGAGGCGGGTGGCGAACGGGGCGAGCACATGGTCACGCGCGTCGAACGGCCGGCTCACCGCGCGTGCCGCGCTCGCCCACGCGTGGTGGAAGTACAGCGTGGCGCCATGGTCGATCAGCCACACGTCGCCGTGCCACACGAGCAGGTTCGGATTGCGCCAGCTCCGGTCGACGTTGCCGACGAGCGCGTCGAACCACAGCACCCGGCTGGCGAAGTCGGCGTCCGGCGCCCAGCCGTGCGGCTCGAAGCCGAGCGAGCCGGGCAGGAAGTCCATGCCGAGGTTGGCGCCGACGCTCGCGGTGAGTAGGTGCTGGATCTCCGGATCCGGTTCGTGCCGCGCGATCACCTCGTCCAGCTCGGCGATGACCAGTTCGGGCACCGGCAGGCCGAGCCGGCGCGCCAGCGCACCGGCGATCACCTCGGCCACCAGCGCCTTCGGACCCTGGCCTGCGCCGCGGTACTTCACCACGTACGTGCCGAGGTCGTCGGCTTCCATCAGCCCCGGCAGCGACCCGCCCTCGCGCAGCGGGGTCACGTAGCGGGTGGTCGTCACGGTTCGCAGCACGCGCACATCATCGCCCACGGGCGGCGCCGCGTTGGCGCCCGGCACTCAGCAGCGGGTGGTCGCGGTCAGCTCGTGGTACTCGCGGCTCTCGAACGTACGGAAGATCTCCACGGCCTCGTCCTGCGCCGCCGCGGCCGCCGTCGCGTCGCCGCGGGCCCGGTGCAGCGTGGCGAGATCGCGGAGGGTACGGGCGGCGAACAGCGGCACGTCCATCTCCTGCCAGAGCCGCAGCGCGCGTTCGAGGTGGTCGGCGGCGAGATCGAGCGCGCCCGCGGCCAGGTGCAGCTCGCCGATCGTCCGCAGCATCAGCGCCTCGCCGTACCGGTCGCCGAGTTCGAGGCAGACGTCCAGACTGCGGGCCAGCGGTGCGGCCGCCTCGGCGCCACGGCCCTGCCGGATTCGGACCTTCGCCAGCGACTGCTGCGCGTACGCCTCGTGGAGCCGGTCGCCGACCTCGGTGAACACGGTGACGGCCTGTTCGAACAGCTCGGCGGCGTACGGCAGTCGCCCCTCCGCGCGGTGGACCAGCCCGATGCCGCGCAGGGTGAGCGCTTCGCCGCGGCGGCTGCCGGTGGAGCGGTACGCCGCCAGCGCCTGGTCGAAGGCGTCGAGCGCCTCGACGGAACGGCCCTGCTCGCGGTGGATCGTGCCGAGCCCGTACGCGGCGTAGGCCAGGCCGGCGCCGTCACCCAACTCGACGAACGCCGCGCGCGCCTGATCGAGGTAGCGCGCCGCCTCGGCGAAGTGGCCCTGCTCCCGGCTGACCGTGCTGAGCGTGGCCAGGACGGTGGCCTCGCCGTGCGCGTCCTTGACCTCGCGGAACGCGGCGAGCGCGTCGTGCAGGTAGCGGTGGGCGTCGGTGAAGCGGTCCTGCTCGTACCGGAGCTGGCCGAGTCCGGCGAGCAGCATGGCCTCGCCACGGCGGTTGCCGGCGCGGCGGGCGGCGGCCAGCCCAGCGTCGTGGGTGCGCCACCACTCGTCGAACTGGTTGCGTACCGCGACGGGCGAGGCGACGAGCGCCGCGGCCAGCTCGCACGCGATCCCGTCGAGATCCATCGCGCCTGCGCGCTCGACGGCGGTGACGAGGCTTGCCTGCTCGGCTTCGAACCAGGCGTTCGGATCGGCGAGCAGTTCGGCGGCGATCACCGGATCGACCGGATACTCGGCGCTGTCGTCCGGGCCGAGCCGCAGCACGCCGCTCGGCGCCTTGAGCGCGGCCTGGTTGACCAGCCAGAACCAGGATCCGAGGACACGGGTGACCGCGGCGGCCTGCTCCGCCGGGGTCTCCTCCGCCTCGGCGCGCTCCCGGGCGTACACCCGGAGCAGGTCGTGTAGCCGGTACCGGAGCTGACCGGTGGCGTCGATGCCGGCGGAGTCGAGGAGCCGCGCGTCGACCAGCCGTTCGACGACCTGCTCCGCCTCGGCGAGCGGCACGTCCAGCAGCGGACCCGCGGTCCACGGCGCGAAGTCCGGGACGCCGAGCAGCCCGAGCCGCCGGAACGCGGCCCGCTCGGCGTCACCAAGTCCGCTGTAGCTGATCGCCAGGCTGGCCCGGACCTCCAGATCGCCGACGGCCAGCTCGTCGAGGCGGCGGCGCTCGTCGGAGAGGCGCCGCGCGAACAGCGACAACGGCCAGTGTGTCCGGGCGGCGAGCCGGGCCCCGGCCGTGCGGACCGCGAGCGGCAGGAACCCGCAGAGCGTCACCGTCTCCAGCGCGGCCTCCGGCTCAGCGGCGACCCGCTCGGCTCCGGCGACCCGGGCGAGCAGTGCGAGGGACTCCTCAGCGGACAGCACGTCGAGGTCGAGGAGGGCGGCCCCCTCCAACCCGGCGAGGCGGATCCGGCTCGTGACCAGGACCGCGCAGCTCGTGCTGCCGGGCAGCAGCGGCCGGACCTGCTCGGTGCTGACTGCGTCGTCGAGGACGACCAGGACCCGCCGGCCGGCGAGCGCGCTCCGGTACAGGGCCGCGCGCTCCTCGACCGATTCGGGCAGGTCGCTGCCGGGCACGCCGAGCGCTCGCAGGAAACGGGCCAGCACCTCGTTCGGCGTGACAGGCGCGGCGGCGCCACGGAGTGACGCGAACAGCTGCCCGTCGGGGAAATGATCGAGGGCCTGCTGCGCTGCGTGGACGGCGAGCGCCGTCTTGCCCGAGCCAGCCTTGCCGGAGACGGCGCACATCGGCACCGCGTGCCTTTCGCCGGCCAGTAGCTCGACCGCGCCCGCAACCAGTTCCGCGCGCCCGACGAAGTCGGCCACCGCCGGTGGGAGCTGGGACGGTGCCCGGACGTCGACAACCGGGGCCGTGGTGTCCTCGGCAACCGGCTCCGTGCCCAGGTCGGGCTCCGGCTCAGCCGGCGGGACGGGCTCGAGCAGATTCGGGTCGCCACGGAGGATTGCCTGGTGCAGGCCGTCGAGGTCGCGGCCGGGCTCGATCCCGAGCTCCTCGATGAGCGCGGCGCGGCCCTCGCGGTAGGCGCTGAGCGCGTCCGCCGGCCGTCCGGACCGGTACAGCGCCAGCATCAACTGGCCGCGCAGCCGCTCCCGCAGGGGGTGGGCGTGGACCAGTTCGGACAGCTCGGCGACCAGGTGCGCCGTGAGGCCGGTGGCGAGTTCGGCGGCGATCCGCTCCTCGGTGACGACCAGCCGTAACTCGTCGAGGCGGACGCCGGCCGCGCGGATGAACGACTCACCGAGCCCTTCCAGCGCCGGCCCCCGCCACAGCGCCAGCGCGGCGGTGAAGTGTTCGGCTGCCTCGCCGTGCCGGCCGGCCGCGGCGCACCCGCGTCCGCGGGCGGCGAGCGCGGAGAACCGGGTGAGGTCAACCTGGTCGGGGTCGATTTCGATGGTGTAGCCGGGCGGCCGGGTGGCGATGAGATCCCGGCCGGCCGCGGGCGCCAGCGCGCGCCGCAGCGAGGAGACATAGGTCTGGATCAGCGCGCTCGCGGTGCCCGGCGGCTGCTCACCCCAGACTCCGTCGACCAGCCGGCTGGTGGCCACGGTGCGCCCCGGATCGAGCAGCAACGCCGCCAGCAGCGTGCGCGGCTTCGGACCGGCGAGCGGAAGGCGGCGGCCGCCGTCGACGACGACCTCGACCGGGCCCAGGATCCGGAACTCCATCCACCCTCCGCGCCCGTCATCATCACCGGATCGGTTCTTACTGCTTGGTTCTTAACTGAATGCTATCGCTTGCGAGGAAGTCGCTCCCTGTGCATGTGCCGACCCGGCCAGAGCCCGTTACGCCATGTAAGCGTTGAACCAAGCACCGCCTGTTGCCCGTTCTGCCAACTACTACTTCAACGTTCACACCAAGGAGTTCCCGAAGGGCGCCGTCCGTGGTCAGCTTTTCCACGTGGGCTGACTGATCCGCCGGGTCGTGTTCGCGTCAACCACGGCCCGGCGCTGGCTACGGGCGGGCGCCGAGCGCCGCGGACACCTCCCGGGCCGTGTGGATCACCAGTGGCGCGAGCCGGCGGGCCCGCTCGCGGTCCATGTCGAAGACGAGCGCCGAGAGGCTGATCGCCCCGATCGGCAGCCCGCGATGGTCGACCACGACGGCGGCGAGGCACCGGGTGTGCAACTCGTTCTCCTCGTCGTCCAGCGCCCAGCCGCGTGCCCGTGCCGCCGCGAGGTTGGCGAGCAACGTGTCGGCGCCGGTGAGCGTGTGCTGGGTGCGCCGCGGTAACCCGGTGCGGCCGGCGATTAGGCGTACCTCCTCGTCCGGGAGAGTGGCGAGGATCGCCTTTCCGATCGCCGTGCAGTGCAGCGGCAACGACAACCCCACCCGCGACCGCATCCGGTACGCCCGGCGGCCGTCCAGCTTGTCGACGTACACGGCCTCGTCCCCGTGGCGTACGGCGAAGTGGACGGTGTAGCCGGTGCGCTCGCAGAGGGTCCGCAGCGCTGGCCGGGCCGAGCGGGCGATGTCCGAGTCGTCGCTGGCCCGCCCGGCCAGCGCCAGCAGCCGCGATCCGAGCGCGTAGCCGCGGTCCTCGTCCTCGCGCGCCCAGTCGAGCGCCACCAGCTCCTGCAGGATCCGGTGGACGGTCGAGGTGTGCAGCCCGGTGACGCGGGCGATCTCGGACAGCCGGTGCTCCTCGGCAAGCGCTTCCAGAACGGCGACCGTCTTGCCGATGGCCGACGGCGATCGCTGCTGAGTGCGCGGCCGGGACTGGCCTGACTGGACGGTCATCGCGCCAACCACCCTCCGTCGACGGTGAGCACATGCCCGTGGACGTAGTCCGACGCCGGGGATGCCAGGAAGATCACGGCACCGGCGAGGTCGTCCGGCGCGCCCCAGCGGCCTACCGGGATGCGGGAACGGATCTCCGACTCGCGTACGGGATCGGCCCTGAGCACTGCCGTGTTGTCGGTGGCGATGTACCCCGGCGCGATCGCGTTGACGTTCACCCCCGACGGCGCCCACTCGTTTGCGAGCGCTTTCGTGACGCCCGCGACGGCGTGCTTGCTCGCCGTGTACGCCGGCACGCGGACACCGCCCTGGAACGACAGCATCGAGGCGACGTTGATGATCTTGCCGCGGCCCCGGTCGAGCATCGGCCGGCCAACGAGCTGGCAGAGCCGGAACAGCGCCGTCAGGTTGACGTCGAGGACGACCTGCCAGTCCTCCGGCGGCGTCTCGGCGGCCGGACCGCGCCGGATCGTGCCGGCGTTGTTCACCAGGATGTCGATCCGGTGGTCGGCGAGGACGGTCTCCGCGGCGGTGCGCACGGTGTCCGCGTCGGCGAGGTCGGCGGTGACGGACACCGCCCGGCGGCCCCGATCGTGCACCTCCTTCGCCACGTCATCGAGGCTGCCCGGGCGGTGGCCCCAGAGCACGACGTCCGCGCCCGCGTCGGCCAGGGCGAGCGCCGCGGCCCGGCCGATCCCGCCGCGCGCGCCGGTGACCAGCGCGGTCTGCCCATGCAGCCCGAACCGCTCGTCCAGCCCGCTCACTGTGTTGTCCTTGTTCGCTGCGTCGAGGCGCCCTGAGCCGCGGTCGACGCCGTGCGCCACGCCACCGGCTTCGCTGGCGCGTCGCCCGGCTTTCGACCGCGTCGCGCCTTTCCTCCGCTCACCTGAGTTCCTCGATGGCGACGTGGTCCATGTCGTCGAAGGCGACGTTCTCCCCGCTCATCGCCCAGACGAAGGAGTAGTTCGAGGTGCCGGCGCCACAGTGCACCGACCACGACGGGCTGATCACCGCCTGCTGGTCGGCGACCACGAGGTTGCGGGTGGCGTCCGGGCGGCCGGAGAGGTGGATCACCCGGTTGCCGGCGCCGAGCCCGAAGTAGAAGTAGACCTCGGTCCGGCGGTCGTGCGTGTGGCACGGCATGGTGTTCCAGACGCTGCCCTCGGCGAGCGTTGTGATCCCGAGTACGAGCTGGCACGAGGCGACGCCACCGGTATGCACGTACTTGCGGATCGTGCGCACGTTCGCATGCGCCGCGTCGCCCAGGTGCACGGTCTCCACCTCCTCCCGGCGCGCGAGGGTGGTGGGATGGCTGGCGTGCGCGGGGGCGGACAGGAGGTAGAAGCGGGCTTCGTCGTCGCCGCCGAAGGTGACGTCGCGCGCCCCGCGGCCGACGTAGAGCACGTCGTGCGGGGTCAACTCGTGCTTCTGCCCGTCGACGGCGACCACGCCCGCGCCGCTCACGCACACCGCGGCGAGCTCGCGCCGGTCGCAGAACGACTCGGCCCGGAGCTGATCAGGTGGGTTGAGTGGAACGTCCCACCCCGCTGGATGGACCCCGCCGACCACGAGCCGGTCATGATGGCTCAGCACCAGCCGTAACTCCCCGGGCGAGAACAGGTCCTCGACCAGGAACCGGCGCCGGAGCGCCTCTGTGTCCAGGGCCGGGAACTCGTCCGGGTGGGTCTGGTGGCGGATCTCCATCGGGCATCCTCCCATGCTTTCCGCGGAACGGGAATGTCTTTCCTGTTACGGGACCTCCGACCACTATGCGCTGACAGATCACAGCAGCACCAGATCTGTACCGATATTTGGTATACCAGGCGGCGCCCGTGGTCGGACGACTTTTCGTCATGGGCCTGACTTGGTTACGGAGTACGGCGGGTGCGCGCCGCCCTGACCCGAGGGAGTGACGGTGTACATCCAAGACCTGAACCCGACGGATCACCTCGCCTTCTCTGCCCTGCTGGCGGTGCTACCGCTGGCGACCCTGCTGGTCCTGCTCGCGGGGCTGAAGTGGAAGGCGCATTGGGCGGGCCTCGCCGCGCTGGGTGTATCGCTGCTGGTGGCGCTGTTCGCGTACTCGATGCCGCTCGGCCAGGCGCTCAACGCCGGTGCCTACGGCGCGGCGCGCAGCGTGCTGCTCATCCTCTGGATCACGTTCAACGCGATCTGGATCTACAACCTCACCGTCGAGACCGGCCACTTCGCGGTGCTGCGCCGCGCGTTCGGCCGGATCAGCGACGACCAACGCGTGCAGGCCATCGTCATCGCGTTCTGCTTCGGCGCGCTGATCGAGGCCCTGGCCGGCGGCGGTTCGCCGGTGGCGATCTGCGCGGTGATGCTCATCGCGATCGGCTTCCACCCGCTCAAGGCCGCCGCGCTGGCGCTCATTGCCGACACCGCGCCCGTTGCGTTCGGTGGGATGGGCAGCCCGATCACCGTGCTCGGCTCGGTCACCGGGCTGCCCGCCGACGATTTCGGCGCCATGGTGGGCCGGCAGACCCCGTTCCTCGCGCTGCTGATCCCGTTCGTCCTGATTTTTGTCGCGGACGGCCGGCGCGGGCTGCGGAACGCGTGGCCGGCCGCCCTGGCCGCCGGCAGCGTGTTCGCCGTGGCCCAGTTCGTGTTCTCGAACTACGCCCCGTACCAGCTCGCGGACATCTTCGCGGCGGTGCTCGCGGCCGGCGCCGTCGTGGTGCTGGTCCGGGTGTGGAAGCCGGCGCAGCCGCTGCAGTACGCGGGCAGCGGCATACCGGCGCTGGCCGGTGGCGCGGCCGACGAGGCCAGCCCGGCGCTCGCCCGCAAGGCCGGCCGCCCCAGCGGCGACTCGCGCACCGACGTGCTCATGGCGTTCGCCCCGTACGCGATCATCGTGGCGGTCTTCTCGATCGCGCAGATCGGCCCGGTGAAGGAGTGGCTCGCCACGCTCACCCAGGTCTACACGTGGCCGGGCTTCAACATCCAGAACGCCGCCGGCAAGGCCGTGCCCACCCTGTACGAGCTGAACTGGGCGTCGGCGACGCGGAAGCGGGCGCGTTCTTCGCGTTCCTCGCGCCCGTCGTGGGTTGGTTCGGCGTGATGATCACCGGTACGGACGCCGGCGCCAACGCTCTCTTCGCTGGCCTCCAGGTGACGGCGGCGAAGGAACTCGGAATGTCGCCGATCCTGCTCGGCGCGTCGAACAGTTCCGGCGGCGTGATGGCGAAGATGATCTCGCCGCAGAACCTCGCGATCGGCATGGCGGCCGTGGGTGCCGTGGGCGAGGAAGGCAC
>Ga0184623_10000400_pt1 | contig 18353 bp, 12 predicted proteins | sample PLM1_100_b1_FD_133138 | JGI IMG/M metagenome (GOLD analysis project Ga0184623, IMG submission 133138) | Groundwater sediment microbial communities from an aquifer in East River, Colorado, USA - PLM1_100_b1 | ecosystem: Environmental > Terrestrial > Soil > Riparian zone | place: USA: East River...
AACGGGGCCACGTATCCTCGGCGACGATGAGTGCAGCGACGACGCGCGGCGGCGACCCCTCGTGGGTGGTCGTCGACGTGGAAACCACTGGCCTGAGCCCGCGCGAACACCGGATCGTCGAGCTGGCGGTCGTGATCCTCGACGAGCGCGGCACGCCGCTCGGTGAGGCCAGCACGCTCCTCGATCCAGGCGGCGATCTCGGCTCCATCGAGGCGCACGGGATCCGCCCCGAGCACCTGGCCGGCGCACCGCGTTTCGGCTCCATCGCCGGCTGGCTCCAGCAGTGGCTGGCCGGCAAGGTCGTGGTCGGGCACAACCTGCTCTTCACAACGGCGTTCCTCGACGAGGAGTACCGGCGGGTGGGCATCGCGATGCCGCACGTGCCGGTGATCTGCACGATGACGCACGCCCCCCGCTACCTGCCGAGCCTGCCCGGACGGACCCTGGAGCAGTGCTGCGCGGCGGCCGGTATCGATATCGAGGGCCCCCGCTCCTCACTGAGCCGGGCCCGCGCCGCCAGCGCGCTGTTCGCCGGCTTCCTCTCGCACCGTGAGACGCTGCCGTCGCCGTGGGTCGACAACCTCGCGAAGGCCCGCAAGATGCAGTGGCCGCCGACGCCCGTACGGGAGTTCCCGCTCGTCCGCCGGCCCGAGCCCGCTACCCCGGCCGCCGGATCCGAAGAGGCCGGGCGCGAACCCGTCCGGGCTGTACCTTCGATCCGCGCCACACGGCCGGTGCCGTCGAGCGCACCCGTGACCAGCAGCGAGCCAGCGCGCGCGGCCGTCCCCGTCGCCAGCCCGAAACCCGCCGACGCGGCGCCCGCCGAACGGCCGAAGCCCTCGCCGCGACCGAAACCCTCACCGCGACCGTCTCCGCGACCGAGGCCAACCGCGCCAGCCACCACCGCGCCCGCGAAGGAGACAGACACCGACGAGGAAGGGTCCGCCGAGCTGGTCGAGATGGTCGACCAGGCGCCGCGCCAGCCGGGCGAGTCGGACACGGTTGCCACGTACCTCGGGGCGATCGACAGCGCGGTGTCCGACCGGATCCTGTCGTTCACCGAGGCGATCCACCTCAAGGATCTGGCGTCCGCCCTGGCGATCTTCGAGGCGGAGCAGGCCGAGGCGCACCGCACCTACCTGCGGACGCTCGCCTCGACGGCGTGGACGGACCACCAGCTCACCGAGGCCGAGCGGAACGATCTGCTCACCGTCGGCAAGCTGCTCGAAGTGCCCGAGCACGAGGTGGACGAGGCGATCGCGGACACGATGCCGCGCCGCCCCAGCCGCTCAGTGTCGGCCAGCGCGTCCGTACCGGCCGCCAGCGCCAAGCCCGTGTCAGGGACGGCCTCGGTCGCCAGCTCGGACGATCCAGCGGTGGCGGCCTGGTACCCGGACCCGTACGGCGAGTCCCGGCTGCGCTGGTGGGACGGCACCGTCTGGACGAGCCACCTCCACGAGTAAGAGCCGGTCCAGCGAGTAAGAGCCGGTCTAGCGCGTAAGAGCCGGTCTAGCGCGCGGCGATCCGGGGCAGCGGCACCGTGACCTGCTCCCGCGCGGGCACCGCCTTCACGGCCCGCGCGCGCCGACGGGTCCGGGCCCGGCCGGCGAAGTAGCCCAAGACGTACCCGAGCGTAAGCCCGAACACCCAGGCCAGCGACGAGACGACGGTGAACAGGTCAGCGCTGTCCATGCCGGCTGCCCCTCATCGCCTCCGCGAGGCGACGCAGCACCTGATCGGCCCAGCGGTCACCGGGACAGGGCCACGACCGGAGGCACCACCGGCACACCGGCTCGGGGACACAGACCCGGCGGTGCATGGCCTGGACGCGACGCGCGGCCTCGACGGCAGTGGCCGTCGGACGGGTCCGCTCCGCGGACGAGATCGACTTGGCGACCGATCTCGGTTCCTGGTGCATGACCATGGTGCTCCCCTTTCTGCGGCGAGAACGAGAGAGGCAGAGCACGGTGACTACCGACCGGGAACGGCAGCCACCGTGCCCGCCCTTTACCCGTCGTCGGGCCCAGCGGCTGCCGGCGACGGGAAGTACGAGTGCACCTTCATGCCCAGCAGTACGCACGCAAGGGCGACCTGGATTAAGTCGACACGGCAGCAAATTGCGGCGGACGCGTTAGGCCCGCCGAGCGCCCGGATCCTTTCCGACGATCGCGGCCACGATCGCGGCGAGCAGCGCGGGCACGGCGTGCGGCGAGTCGAGCACCAGGTCAGCGGCGCCGCTGACGGCAGCGCCGGTCTCGTGGTTGGCGACCGCGACCCGTACACCGACGAACCCGTCGCCGGCTTTCTCCCGCTGGGTCAGCGCGTCGAAGGCGGCGACGTCGGCCACGTCGTCCCCGAAGTACCAGGCGCAGGTGAGGTCGCCGATCTCGTCGGCGATCACGTTGCCCTTGTCGCGCTGCACGGGCGGCTTGAGTTCGACGACCATCCGGCCGGCCTGGACCCGCAGCCCGAGCCGGTGCGCTTCCCGCGCGGCCCACGCCTCGACCTGAGGGGCAAGCTCCGGCGCGGCGCGGAAATGCAGCGCGACGGAGAGCCGCTTGAACTCGACGCGCACCCCGGCGGGTAACTCCGTGCGGGCGCGTGCGGTGAGGTCGGCGATCACCGGAATCCACGGCTCGGCGTCGGGGTCGGTGATCAGGTCGTCGCCGGCGCGGCTCGTCTCCAGCCCGTACAGGCCATGGAGCGTGACCGGGCGGACGGTTGCGAGATGCGGGCGGAGAAACTCGACGGGGCGGGCGGACACCACCGCGACCCGACCGACGAGCGTGGCCAGCCGGGCGAGCGGTTCGACGATTCCGGGCGCCGGACGCACGGTCTCCGGGTCTTCCTGGATCGGCGCGAGGGTGCCGTCGAAGTCGAAGAAGAACCCGGCCCGTCGCGGCTGCTCGGCCGTGGCGTCGAGCGCCGTGGAGACGCCGGAGGACCACCGCGGGACAGGCTCGCGCTCGTGGATCGGCTGCATGAACCCCAACCTACAGGGACCTCCGGAGCCCCCCTGACTGCCTGCACCGAGCCCGGGCCAGGTTCCCGCGGTGCCCCCGGATTGGGCGGAATCGAGCCTGACCCGGCGTTCCTGCATGGACAGACGCATTTCTGGGTAGTGACTTTGGAGCCAGGCCCGGTGCCGCAGATCGAGACGAATCGAGAGTGGACCGGGCCGCCACCCGAAAGGACTAGGGCATGTTAGCCATCGTCGCTGCGGTCATCTTCGGCCTTTCGCTCCTGCTCGACCTCGCCGACGCCTCACTCGGCGACGCGTTCACTCCGATGACCCTGCTGACCGCAGGGCTGTTCTGCCTCGCCCTGCACCTCGCCGGCGTCGGTTCCGGGTGGAACTGGCGCAGCCGCCGTCGCCGGTAACTCCGGCGCCCTGCTCGCGGGCCCTCGCCGCCGATCGCGCGGTGGGGGCCCGCGTCGTGCTGGTTTGGTCGCTATCCGAAGCCCTGTCCTGGTATACCAGAGCGGTGAGCGATGCGAGTGCGGCGGGGGAAGGCGGGGCCGGTGCCCTGCAGCCGGTCGCACGCGCGACCACGGCCTCGGATCTGGTGGCCGACTCCATCCGGGCGGCGATCCTCTCCGGCCAGTTGAAGCCCGGCGAGACGCTGGTGGAGCGGCGACTCGCGCTGCTGCTCGGGGTGTCCAAGACGCCGGTGCGGGAGGCGCTGATCGCGCTGTCCACTAGCGGGCTCGTCGCGGTCAACCCGAACCGTGGGGTGACGGTGCGCCGGCTGACCCTCGACGACATCCGCAAGTGCTACGAGGTACGGCTGCTGCTCGAACCGTGGGCCGTGTCGCGAGCGGCCCGGCTCGATCCGTCGCCCGAGCTCACCGACGCCCGGGTGGCGCTCGACGAGGCACGGCAACTGCTGCCCGCCGAGGACCACACCCAGCTCAGCCTCGCCAACCGCCGCTTCCACCGCGCGCTCTACTCGCTGTGCGACAACGACCTCGTCACGGCGAAGCTCGACGACCTCCAGGATCTCGCCGCCCTCGGCGCGGTGAACCTGCTCTGGGAGCACTGGCCGACCTGGCGGGCCGAGTACGCCGAGCACGAAGAGATCCTGGAGATGGTCGCGTCCGGTCAGGCGGCCGCCGCCGAACGGCAGATGCGACGGCACATCGAGCAGTCCGTCAGCCGTATCGAGCAAGCGCGCGGCTCCACCAGTTGACCGCCTCTAGGCCACCGCCGGGTCGACCCGCCGCCAGCTGCGCAGGATCCGGGCCACCTCTGCACGGTCCGGTGCGGCGAGTTCGGTGATCGGCGGGCGCACCGAGCGTCCGCACAGCCCCAGCTGTGCCAGCGCCTCCTTCACGACGGACACGTTGTCCGCGCTGCCGTTGCGGGCGCGTAGGTCCTCGATCGGCTTGAGCACGGACCACAGCCGCATCGCCTCGGCCTGGGCGCCAGCGTCCAGGTGCCGCCACAGCTCGACGGACAGCTCCGGCGCGATCGTGGCCAGGCCGGAGGTGAAGCCACGGGCGCCGGCGAGCCAGAAGAACGGCGCCCACGTTTCGGCGAGGCCGCAGATCCAGGCCAGGCGCGTGTCGCCGGCGGCGGCGACGGCCTCGGCGAGCGCCAGGACATCCGGCACCGCGTACTTGACCCCGATCACGTTTGGGCAGGCGTCGGCTAGCGCGACGAACGCGCTCGGCGGGATGAGCGGGTTGCGGACGTAGCAGACGACGCCGAGTTCGGGCACGGCGTCGGCGATCGCGCGGTGGTAGGCGACCCATCCGTCCGCGGACTGGTAGGGGTGCACGGGCTGGTGGACCATGACTGCCTGCGCACCGGCGCCCGCGGCGGTACAGGCGAGTTCGGCGGCGCGCGCCACGTCATAGCCGACCCCGGCGATGACCGCCGACCGGCCGGCCACCGCCTCCACGGTCACCTCGACCGCGCGGTCCAGTTCGGCAGGCGTGAGCGCGTAGAACTCGCTGGTGTTGCCGTTCGGGGTGATCGCCCGGATCCCGCCATCGACCATCCGCTCGACCACGGCACCGTACGCCTTCTCGTCGACCCGGCCGGTGCCGTCGAACGGGGTCACCGTGATCGCCACGACCGAACGCAGCGCCGCACCGAGACCTCCGGCCGCCGTCTCGGACCCCGGTCCGCCCTCGCTGTATCCCTCCACGTTCTCTCCTCCCCTTACCCGTCCGAAAACTGGACGTTGATATCTTGGCATACCAGATACCAGGGCCTTGACGTAATGGTGTAGACCTCCTACCTTTGTCTGCGACTACGCGGTTACCGTCCCGTTTCATCAGTGTTATGCCGCATTTTTGGGATCCGGTAGGGAGTTGCACATGTACGCGGATCGGCACCGGATGGTCCGCCGAGCGCTTCCCCACACCGCCCTGATGAGCGTTGTCGCAGCTATACCTGCTAATTCGCACTCCGCTGGCGACGCTGCCAGGACCGGGATCGCCGGAGCGGCCCTCACGTTACGCGGCCTACAGACCGCAGCGGAATGGTCCGACTTCTTCAGCTGACTCGCAGGAGCCCACCCCGCCCGAGTAGGAGCCCCTCATGCGTAAGACCAGATCGAGACCGGCCGCGGCGCTCGCCGCCATGCTGCTCGCCGCCATAGCGGCCATCAGCGGGGCGGCCGCCGGCGTAGTCACCGAAGTCGTCGCGGCGCCGCAGCCCGCGTTAGCCCTGGAGAACGGCCTGGCCCGGACGCCGCCGATGGGCTTCAACAACTGGAACACCACTGGCTGCCGCGCGGTGTTCAACGAGGCGATGGTCAAGAGCATCGCGGACATCTTCGTCTCGCGCGGGCTCAAGGACGTCGGCTACCAGTACGTCAACCTCGATGACTGCTGGGCGCTGCCGCAGCGCAACTCCCAGGGCAACCTGGTACCGGACCCGAAGCGGTTCCCGAACGGCATCAAGTCCCTGGCGGACTACGTCCACGGCAAGGGTCTGAAGATCGGCATCTACACCAGCGCCGGCACCAAGACCTGCAACACCGCTGGCTTCCCCGGCGGCCTGGACCACGAGCAGCAGGACGCCAACCTCTTCGCCTCGTGGGGCATCGACTACCTCAAGTACGACAACTGCAACAACCAGGGCCGCGACGCGATCCAGCGGTACACCAAGATGCGGGACGCGCTCGCCAACACGGGCCGCCCGATCGTCTACTCCATCTGCGAGTGGGGCCGCACCGACCCGAAGGTCTGGACCTGGGGCCCGAACACCGGCAACCTCTGGCGCACCACCGGCGACATCACCGACACCTACGCCAAGATGGTGTCGATCGCCAAGACGAACATGGCGCTGGCGCAGTACGCCAAGCCTGGCGCGTGGAACGACCCCGACATGCTCGAGGTCGGCAACGGCGGCATGACGCCGGCGGAGTACCGCAGCCACTTCAGCCTGTGGGCCGTGATGGCCGCGCCGCTGCTCATCGGCAGCGACCTGCGCGCGGTCAACGACGACACGTTCACGATCCTCAAGAACACCGACGTCATCGCCGTCGACCAGGATGTCCTCGGCAAGCAGGCCGCGGTCATCTCCCAGAGTGGCGGCCGGCACATCCTCTCCAAGCCGCTCTCCAACGGTGACCGTGCGGTGGCGCTCTTCAACGAGACCGGCGCCGCCCAGACGATCAGCACGACGGCCAGCGCCATCGGACTCGGCGGTTCGGCGTCGTACAACCTCAAGGATCTGTGGACGAAGTCCAACCGGACGAGCACCGGCGCGATCAGCGCCAGCGTTCCCGCGCACGCCACCGTCCTCTACCGCGTGTCGCGTGGCGGGCCCGCGCCGCAGAACCGGTTCGAGGCCGAGGCCGCGACGATCTCCCAGGGCACGATCGACTCCGACCACGCCGGGTACAGCGGCGCCGGTTTCGTCAACTACACCAATGTGGTCGGTAGCTCCGTCGAGTGGACCGTCAACGTTGCGCAGGCCGGTACGGTGACGCTGACGTTCCGGTACGCCAACGGCACGACCGTCAACCGGCCGATGGACATCGCGGTCAACGGCGCGGTCGCCGTCGCCGGAAAGGCCTTCGGCAGCACCGGTACCTGGCCCAACTGGCAGTCGACCACGGCCACCGTGACGTTGCAGGCCGGTGTTAACAAGATCCGGGCGACCGCCACCACCGCCAACGGCGGCCCCAACGTCGACTACGTGGAACTCAGCTAGAACATGGAACTGAGCTGGAAATGGAACTCAGCCAGAAATCAGTGCGGGCGGGTGGCGCGGCGACGCGCCACCCGCTCGCTCGTCTCAGGAAAGAGGATTGATGCACCGTCGAGACTTCCTCGGAGCCACCGTGGCAGCCGGGACGCTCCTGACGCTCGGCCAGCCGGCCCGCGCGGACTCCGCCGCCGCACCCGGCCGCGCGCAGATCGTGGCCACGCTCCGGCAGGTCAACGGCTACTGGATGCGGACCACCCCGGCCACCAGCGGCGACAACGACTGGGACTGGGCGACGTACCACAACGGCAACATGGCGTTATTCGAGTTGCTCGGTGAGCAGAAGTACTACGACTACTCCCTCGCCTGGGCCCGCAAGCAGGACTGGGCGATCCGGCAGAGCCCGAGCCGGCCGTTCTTCGCCGACTACCACATCCCCGGTGAGGTCTACCTCTCCCTGTACAAGGTGGATCCCCAGCCGGAGCGGCTGACGGCGATCACCCGGGAACTCGACGCCCTGATCGCCAGTGACCGCACCAACCTCTGGACCTGGGTGGACGCGCTGCACATGGGCATGCCGGTACTGCAGAAGTTCGGGCAGCACCACGGCAAGCCCGGCCACCTCGCCCGGATGCACGAGCTGTACCTGTTCACCAAGAACCGCGCGGCCGGCAGCAGCGGCGGTTTCTACAACCGATCGACCGGCCTGTGGTGGCGGGACAAGAAGTACGTCGGCACCACCACGTACTGGTCACGTGGCAACGGCTGGGCGCTCGCCGCGCTGGGCAAGATGCTCACCGGCCTGCCCGTGACCGATCCGCGCCGGGCCGGGTACGAGCAGGTCATGTGCGAGATGGCAGCGTCGCTGCGGCGGAGCCAGCGCTCCGATGGGCTCTGGCCGGCGAACCTCGGTGCGCCAGAGGAGTACCCCGCGCCGGAGACGAGCGGGACGGCGCTGTTCACGTACGGCATCGCGGCGGGCGTCAACGCGGGCGTCCTCGACGCGGCGACCTACCGTCCCGTCGCCGAGCGCGCCTGGCAGGGCATGGTCACCCACGCCGTGCACCCGAGCGGCTTCCTCGGCTACGTCCAGCGCGAAGGCCAGAAGCCGTCGGACCACCAACCGGTGACGTACCGCGACACGTCGATGTTCGGGGTCGGCTCGTTCCTGCTCGCCGGCGTTGAGATGGCCCGCATGGCCGCTCCTTCTTGATGAAGGTGCCCCTCATGCGGCCATGGGCCCATGAAGGGCACCTTCATCAAGCGACCGCACGACCCACGGAGGTCCCCATGACGGCAGAGCACTCCCGGCGCAGCTTCCTCAAGGCCGGCGGCCTGCTCGCCGGCGGCGCGCTCGTCGGCACTGCGGCGGCGGCGCTCCCGGCGGTCGCGAGCCCGCAAGCGGCCGATCCGTGGGACCAGGTGCCGGCGATCCTGGCCCGGATCAGGCCGCCGACGTTCCCGAACCGGACCTTCGACATCACCTCCTACGGCGCCAAGGGGGACGCGAAGACCGAGTGCACCGCGGCGTTCCGGGCCGCGATCCTGGCCTGCCACAAGACCGGCGGCGGGCGCGTGCTGGTGCCGAAGGGACGGTGGCGCACGGGCGCCATCCACCTGCTGAGCAACGTCGACCTGCACGTCACGGCGGGCGCCACGATCGAGTTCCTGACCGATCCCGCGAAGTACCTGCCCGTGGTGATGACCCGGTGGGAGGGGACGGAGTGCTTCAACTACTCGTCCTTCATCTACGCGTACGGCCAGACCAACATCAGCGTGTCCGGCTCGGGCACGATCGACGGCCGGGCGACGAGCGGGAGCTGGTCTTCGTGGGGTGGCGGTGGCGCCGACATGGAGCGCCTCCGCAAGGAGGGTGACGACGGCGTACCGGTGGCGCAGCGGCGCTATGGCGAGGGGCACAAGCTGCGGCCGAACCTGATCCAGTTCTACCGGTGCCGCAACGTCATCATCGCCGACGTGACCCTGCGCAATCCAGCGATGTGGACGATCCACCCGGTGCTCTGCACGAACGTGACGTTGCGAAACGTCACCGTGCACAGCACGAACTCCCAGGGCGACGGCTCGGACCCCGAGGCCTGCACCGACGTGCACATCGTCGGCTGCCGCTTCGACAGCAACGACGACTGCGTCGCGCTCAAGGCCGGTCGCGACGCCGACGGGCACCGGGTCGGGGTGCCGACGTCCAACGTGGTGATCCAGCGGTGCAAGTTCTCCGGGCGCTGGGGCGGGGTGACGATCGGCAGCGAGATGTCCGGCGGGGTGCGCAACGTCTTCGCCGAGGACTGCGAGATCAACGCGCCGGACTTCCCCGGCCGGTATCCGGTGAAGTACGCGCTGTACGTCAAGACGAACCGCAAGCGCGGCGGCACGATCGACAACATCCACCTGCGCCGCTTCACCGGGCGCAACCTGGAGCGCGATGTCGTGTGGATCACGCTCAACTACAACAACCAGGCCGGCGACCGCACCCCGGTCGTGCAGAACTTCACCCTCCACGACTTCCGGATCTCCGGCGCGCGGGCACTGCTCAACCTCGACGGCCGCGCCGACGCGCATATCCAGAACCTGGCTGTGACCGACAGCGTCTTCACCGCGATCCGCGGCGCCGACACGCGCACCTTCGCCGACAACGTGACGCTCACCAACGTGACCGTCAATGGCCAGCCGGTCTGAGGAGGGCCTGAGATGAACAGTTCCCGCCGCACCTTCCTGAAAGCCACCGGCCTGCTCGCGGGCGGCGCCGTGCTGGGATCGTCACCGCTGGCCGGTAGCGCCGCGGCGGGGACACCCATTGCCGCGTCGCCGTGGGACGCCGTGCCGGAGATCCTGGCCCGGATCACGCCGCCGACCTTCCCGGCGCGCGACTTCGACGTCACCGCCTACGGCGCGAAGGGCGACGGCAAGGCGGACTGTACGAAGGCGTTCCGGGACGCGGTCGTCGCGTGCAACAAGGCCGGCGGCGGCCGCGTGGTGGTGCCGAAGGGCACGTTCTTCACCGGCCCGATCCACCTGCTGAGCAACGTCGAGCTGCACGTCGGCGCCGGCGCGAAGATCCTGTTCACCACCGACCGCAAGAAGTACCTGCCGACCGTCTTCACCCGCTGGCAGGGGATCGAGTGCTACAACTGGTCGCCGTTCGTCTACGCGTACAACCAGACGAACGTCGCGTTGACCGGCAAGGGCACGCTCGACGGGCAGGGCGCGTCCTGGAAGCCGCTCGGCAGCGGCGGCACCAGCTGGAAACAGCTGCAGGACATGGCCGAGGTGAACAGGCCGGTGGCGCAGCGCAGGTTCGGCGACGGGCACACGCTGCGGCCGAACATGATCCAGTTCTACAAGTGCACCAACGTGCTGGTGGCCGACGTGACGATCGTCAAGCCGCCGATGTGGACGATCCATCCGGTGCTGTCGACCAACGTCACCGTGCGTGGCGTCACCGTCGACAGCCGGGGTGGCGGGGGCAACAACGACGGATGCGACCCGGAGTCCTGCACGGACGTGCACATCGTGGGCTGCACGTTCGACACCGGCGACGACTGCATCGCGATCAAGTCCGGCCGCGACATCGAGGGACGGCGGATCAACGCGCCGAGCCAGAACATCGTCATCCAGGGCTGCACCTTCGTCTTCAGCAACCGCGGCGCGATCTGCGTCGGCAGCGAGTGCTCAGGCGGCGCGCGGCAGATCTTCGCCGAGAACTGCCGGATCAACCCCGCGAACAGCCCGGACGCGTTCTGGTACGCGCTGTTCGTCAAGACCAACAAGTACCGGGGCGGCACCACCGACGGCGTCTACCTGCGCAACATCAGCGGCGCCAAGTTCATGAAGGACCCGATCTTCATCACCGCGAACTACAACAGCGCCTCCCCCGGCGCCGTGGTCAACCCGACCATCCAGAACATCCAGGTCGACGGCTTCACCATGCGCGACATCAAGGAGCACGCAATAAACCTGGACGGGATCAGCGCCAAACCGATGCGCCGGATCACGGTCTCGAACAGCACGTTCACCAACGCCGCCCAGGATCGGCCACGGGTGAGCAATGCTGACGAGGTGACGTTCACCAATGTCAGGATCAACGGCGAGCCGGTATGAGGGCCCCGGACGAGTTGCGGAGTCACCGCTGGTACGGCGGCGACGGGTTGAGGGCGTTCAGCCACCGTTCGCGGACCCGACAGATGGGCATCGCCGCCGAGGAGCATCTCGGCAAGCCGGTCATCGGGATCATCAACACCTGGAGCGAGCTCAACCCCTGCCACACCCACCTGCGCGAACGCGCCGAGGCGGTGAAGCGCGGGGTGTGGCAGGCGGGCGGGTACCCGGTGGAGCTGCCGGTCGGGTCGATGGGCGGGGAGACGTTCCAGAAGCCCACCGCGATGCTCTACCGGAACCTGCTCGCGATGGAGACCGAGGAGTTGCTGCGGTCGTACCCCGTCGACGGGGCCGTGCTGATGGGCGGCTGCGACAAGACGACGCCCGCCCTGCTCATGGGCGCCGTCAGCATGGACCTGCCGGCCATCTTCGTACCGTCCGGGCCGATGCTGCGCGGCCACTGGCGTGGCGAGACCCTGGGCTCCGGTAGCGACCTGTGGAAGTACTGGGACGAGAAGCGCGCCGGCGAGATCGGCGAGGACGAGTGGGCCGAGATCGAGGGCGGCCTCGCCCGCTCCCCTGGCCACTGCATGACGATGGGTACCGCGTCCACGATGACGTCGGCTGCCGAAGCGCTGGGCATGACGCTTCCCGGCGCCGCCTCGATACCGGCCGTCGACTCCGCACACCCGCGGATGGCGGCGGCCTCGGGACGGCGGATCGTGTCGATGGTCTGGGAGGAGCTGACGCCGTCCCGGGTGTTGGATGCCCGCGCGTACGCCGACGCGGTCACCACCGTGCTCGCGCTCGGAGGCTCCACCAACGCCGTGATCCACCTGGTCGCGATGGCCCGTCGCGGCGGCGTCGAGCTGTCACTGGACGACTTCGACAAGGCCGCGCGGCAGGTGCCAGTGCTGGCCAACCTCCGTCCGGCCGGCGACTACCTGATGGAGGACTTCTACTACGCCGGCGGGCTGCGTGCGCTGCTCGCCCGGCTCGGCGAACGGCTCAATCTGGACCGGACGACCGTCAGCGGCCATACCCTGCGCGACGTCCTGGCCGGTGCGGTGACGCATGACGACGACGTGATCCGGCCCCTGGAGCGGCCGCTCGCGGCGGAGGGCGGGCTCGCCGTCCTGCGGGGTTCCCTCGCCCCGGACGGGGCGGTGATCAAACCCATCGCCGCCGACCCGAAGCTGCTCACCCACACCGGTCCGGCCGTCGTCTTCGACAACTACCAGGACCTGCAGCGCCGGATCAATGACGAGTCACTGCACGTCACCGAGGACTCGGTGCTCGTGTTGCGCGGCGCCGGCCCGCTCGGCGGCCCCGGCATGCCCGAGTACGGGATGCTCCCGATCCCCGACCGGCTGCTCAAGCGCGGCGTGCGGGACATGGTCCGGATCTCCGACGCCCGGATGAGCGGCACCAGCTACGGCACCTGCGTACTGCACGTCGCGCCCGAATCGCAGGTGGGCGGGCCGCTGGCGCTGGTGCGGGACGGCGATCCGATCGCGCTCGACGTCGCAACCCGCCGGCTCGACCTGCTCGTGTCCGAGGACGAGCTGGCCCGACGCCGCGCCGAATGGGCGCCGCCGCCACCCCGATACGAGCGCGGGTACGGCGCGCTCTACGCCGCCCACATCATGCAGGCCGACGACGGGTGCGACTTCGACTTCCTCGCCGCGCCCGGCACGTCGACCGAACCCGAAGCGGGCTAGCAGGGATGACAGAATCAGTCGTTGTGGGCCAGTAACGCGAAGAACCAGGTGAACAGGTTCCACCTGTTCCTCCTCGGCTTGGTCCCGGTATCCAGGTCGTCCCCGTACTCGCCGTCGCCGATCTGGTTGCCGGCGTCGTCCTTCGCGCCCTCGTCGTAGCCCTGGCTCGGGGTCGGCGAGGGGAGAGTGGCGTCGTATCTGGGGCTCTGCGTGGGCGTCGGCGCAGGTGGCGGAGCCTCGACCGCGGACGTGGGCGGCGGCTTGGGCAGGACCGGCGCCTCGTTCGACGGCGGCAGGGTCGGCAGCGTCACCGGCGGCTCCGGCACCTCCGCCGACTCGGCCGGGGCGGGAACCTGGGCTGGCGACCGCGCCGGGGCGGCCGTCGGGCGTGTCGGCGCAGTGATCAGCGACCCGGCGAAGACCGCGACGAACGCGACCAGCACGCCGAGCGCGATGCGTGCCCGGATACCGAACCGCTGCCGCAGCGCGTTGCCGATCTCCGCGGCGAGCCGGGGGGTGGCGCAGACGGATGCCGCACGGCGGCGACCACGAGCGAGCCGGCGGCTGCGCGCGGGTAAAACGCCGGCTTCGGACGGCGCTTCGGGCTCCGTCTTGGCCGGCGTGGCGGCGCTGAATTCCGGCCCGGCAGCGCCGGCCTCCGGTACGGCGGGAGGCGGCGTACTCGCCGCCTCTCCGGTCCGCGCGAGTGCGGTCGCGGCCAGCCGGGCAGCGCGGGCGGACGACGTCTCCGCCTCCGGCGGCCCGGTCGGAAAGGTGGCCGCCGCCGCAGGCCGTTCCGGTGCGGGCGCATCCGTGGCGGGTTCCTGTTCTGTGCCACGGCGTTCACCGGCCAGTGCGGTGCGGAGCCGCTCGGCCCTGTTGCGGGCCAGCCGGCCGGGGCGCTCGCCGTGTGGTGCCTTCTCCTCGTCACCGGGAGCGGAGTGGCGACCCACACGGGTCGACGCCGCACCGCCCGAAGCGGCGGCACCGGGCGCTGTGAACCCGGCGGCAGCCGCAGCACGCCGGCCCGCCCTGGTCGCGAACCGGCGCGCGAAGCTCGGCGGCTCACCCAGAACGCCGTCAGGCGCCCGACCAGCCTGGTCCGCCACCGCCGGTTCAGCCACTGACTCAGCCGGCGGTTCGGCCGGCGCGGCCTTGGCAGCCGCCTCCTCGCCCAGCAGCGTGCGGGCCTTGGTCAGCGCGTTGGCGCACCGCGCGGCGGACGGGCGCCGCTCGGGGTCGCTCTCGGTCATCGCGCAGAGCACGTGACGCAGCGGCGCCGGGAGGCCGGCCGAGATCCGGGGACGGCGGGTGAGGCGTGCGATGGCCGCTTCCACAGTGCCGCCCGGATACTCGACCCGGCCGGTGAGGCACTCCAGCAGGACCAGCCCGAGTGAGTACACGTCGGCGGCCGGCCCCACCCGCACGCCGCGCACCTGCTCGGGGGCCATGTAGGCGGCGGTGCCCACGGCCAGTCCGGTAGCGGTGTTGTGCTTGGTGCCGAGCAGCCGGGAGATGCCGAAGTCGGCCAGGTAGACATTGGCCTCGTCGACGAGCACGTTGCTCGGCTTCACGTCGCGGTGGATGATCCCGCGGCTGTGGACATAGGCCAGCACGTCGGCCAAGCGGGCGCCGACCTCGACCACCTGCTTCGGCGAGAGGGGCCCTTGGACAAGTCGCCGCGCGAGCGTCACCCCGTCGACAAGCTGGAGCACGACGTACGCGCGCCCGTTCTCGACGCCCGCGTCGTAGACCGTGACCAGGCACGGATGCTCCAGTGGACCGAGGAGTTGTGCCTCCTCCCGGAATCGGTGCTCGGCCGAGCTACCCGCGCCGGGCCGGAAGATCTTCACCGCGACCGCCCGGTTCAGGCGGGTGTCCAGACCGCGGAAGACGTCGGCCGTGCCGCCCCCGCCTAACCGCTCTTGCAGCAGGTACCGCCCTTCGGCGAGGTGCGGCCGTGGTTCGGTCGCGGTGTCAGTTGCTGCCTCATGCGCCGCCCCTCCTGGTGCATTGCCGTCGCCGTCGTCTGACCCCACCGGGATCCTGCTCCCCACAAGTACCTCCCGAAGACCTGGTCGCGAGCCGGTCATTAGAGAAGTACGTAAGAGACATGGCATACCGTTCGGCCTGAGGCGTACTCAGTTTGAAGAATTTGGGGGCCGTTGATGCAACTGTGGGCCGGTACGCGCTACCCATTCGGTGCGACATATGACGGAGTCGGGACAAACTTCGCAATTTATTCTGAGGTCGCGGAGCGCGTGGAGGTCTGCCTCTTCGACGCCGACGGTGCCGAAACCGGGGTGGCGCTTCCCGAGGTCGACGGTTTCGTCTGGCACGGCTACCTCCCCGGCATCGGACCGGGTCAGCGGTACGGGTTCCGGGTGCATGGCCCGTACGACCCGAAGGCGGGGCTGCGGTGCAACCCGCACAAGCTCCTCCTCGATCCGTACGCCAAGGCCGTCGAGGGCGACATCGACTGGGACGAGTCGCTGTTCGGCTACGTCCTCGGCGATCCGGACCGGATGTCCGAACGGGACTCCGCACCACACCTTCCGAAATGCGTGGTGGCCAACCCGTACTTCGAGTGGGGCGACGACCGGCCGCCGCGCCGGCCGTACCACGAGACGCTGATCTACGAGGCGCACGTCCGTGGCCTCACGATCCGCCACCCCGACGTGCCCGACGAGCTGCGTGGCACGTACGCCGGCATCGCCCACCCCGCGATCATCGAGCACCTGACCAAACTCGGCGTCACTGCGATCGAGCTGATGCCGGTCCACCAGTTCATCCACGATCACGGCCTGGTCGAGCGCGGCTTGCGCAACTACTGGGGCTACAACACGATCGGCTTCATGGCCCCGCACCACGGCTACGCCGCGTCCGGGCAGTCCGGGCAACAGGTGCCGGAGTTCAAGGCCATGGTCAAGGCCCTGCACGCCGCCGGCATCGAGGTCATCCTCGACGTGGTCTACAACCACACCGCCGAGGGCAATCACCTCGGCCCGACGCTCAGCTTCCGCGGCATCGACAACCCGTCCTACTACCGCCTCGTCGAGGACCAGCCGCAGTACTACATGGACTACACCGGCACCGGGAACAGCCTCAACGTGCGCAACCCGTACGCGATGCAGCTGCTCATGGACTCGCTGCGGTACTGGGTGCTGGAGATGCACGTGGACGGGTTCCGGTTCGACCTGGCCGCGGCGCTGGCCCGGGAGTTCTACGACGTCGACCGGCTCTCCACATTCTTCGAGGTCGTCCAGCAGGATCCGGTGGTCAGCCAGGTGAAGCTGATCGCCGAGCCGTGGGACGTCGGGCCGGGTGGGTACCAGGTCGGCAACTTCCCACCGCTGTGGACGGAGTGGAACGGCCGGTACCGCGACACCGTCCGCGACTTCTGGCGCGGCGAGCCCGGCACGCTCGCCGAACTGGCCTCGCGCATCTCCGGCTCCGCCGACCTCTACCAGGACGACGGCCGCCGCCCTGTCGCCAGCATCAACTTCGTGACCTGCCACGACGGGTTCACGCTGCTCGATCTGGTCTCGTACAACGAGAAGCACAACGAGGCCAACGGCGAGGGCAGCCGGGACGGCGAGAGCCACAACCGGTCCTGGAACTGCGGCGCCGAAGGGCCGACCGACAACCCCGACATCAACGCGCTGCGGGCGAAGCAGCGACGGAATTTCCTCACCACGCTCCTGCTGTCCCAGGGCACGCCGATGCTGTCCCACGGCGACGAGCTCGGCCGCAGCCAGCGCGGCAACAACAACGGCTACTGCCAGGACAACGAGGTCACCTGGGTCGACTGGGCGAACGCCGACACCGAGCTGATCGAGTTCGTCAGCATCCTCTCCAAGTTCCGCGCCGAGCACCCGCTGTTCCGCCGCCGCCGGTTCTTCGACGGCCGGCCGGTGCGCCGCGCCGCTGGTATGCCGTTGCCCGACCTGGCGTGGTTCACCCCGGACGCCCGCGAGATGACCGAGGACGACTGGGAGGCTGACTTCGGACGCTGCGTGGGCCTGTTCCTCAACGGTGACGGCATCCGCGAGCGGGACGCCCGTGGCGGGCAGATCACCGACGACTCGTTCCTGCTCTGCTTCAACGCCCACCACGAACCGGTCGAGTTCACGCTGCCGCCGCCGGAGTACGGCGCGAGCTGGCGGGCGGTCATCGCCACCGACGTGCCGGACGTCGCCGACGCGCCACTGGCCGATGCCGGCAGCCGGGTCATCGTGCCCGCCCGATCCCTGCTCGTACTCACGAGGGCGGTGTGATGAAGGGCGCGCCGCGTTCGACGTACCGGGTCCAGGTCGGGCCTGACTTCGACCTGCCCGCCACCGCCGGAATCGCCGACTACCTCGCCGCCCTCGGCGTGACCCATCTCTACAGCGCCCCGCTGCTGCAGGCCGCGCCAGGATCGGTGCACGGGTACGACGTCGTCGACCCGTCCCGCGTCAACGACCAGCTCGGCGGCGAGCCAGGCCGGCAGACGCTGCTCGCGGCGCTACGCGAGCACCAACTCGGGTTCGTGGCGGACATCGTGCCGAACCACGTCGGCGTCGCGGTGGCGCACGCCAACCCGGCCTGGTGGGACGTGCTCCGCCTCGGGCAGGCGTCGCCGTACGCGCGCTGGTTCGACATCGACTGGACCCGCGGCCGGGTGCTCCTGCCGATCCTCGCCGACAGCCCCGAAGCCCTGAAGGATCTACGGATCGAGGACGGGGAGCTGCGGTACTTCGAACACCGCTTCCCGATCGCCTTCGGCACCGGCGGCGGCACCCCGATCGAGGTGCACAACCTCCAGCACTACGAACTGGCGTCGTGGCGGCGGGCGAACACCGAGATCAACTACCGGCGGTTCTTCGCGGTCTCCGGGCTGGCCGGCGTGCGTGTCGAGGATCCGGCCGTGTTCACCGCCATCCATCGCGAAGTACTGCGCTGGTACGCGGACGCAGAGGTGGACGGCATCCGGGTCGACCACCCGGACGGCCTCTACGACCCCGCCGGTTACCTGGACCAGCTGCGCAACACCGCGCCCGACGTCTGGCTGGTGGTGGAGAAGATCACCGAGTCGGGCGAGGAGCTGCCGGACTGGCCGGTAGCCGGCACCACCGGGTACGACTCGCTGCGCGAGGTGTGCGGGCTGTTCGTGGATCCGGAGGCTGAGCCGGCATTCATCGCGCTCGACACCGAACTGGCGGGCGCCGCCACCGACTGGCCCGCGCTGGTTCACGACAGCAAGCAGGAGGTCGCCACCGGCCTCCTCCGGGCCGAGCTGCGCCGCCTCGCGCGCCTCTGCGACGATATCGATGACGTCGAGGAGGCGCTCTCGGAGCTGCTGGCCGACTTCC
>Ga0184623_10000401_pt1 | contig 18234 bp, 19 predicted proteins | sample PLM1_100_b1_FD_133138 | JGI IMG/M metagenome (GOLD analysis project Ga0184623, IMG submission 133138) | Groundwater sediment microbial communities from an aquifer in East River, Colorado, USA - PLM1_100_b1 | ecosystem: Environmental > Terrestrial > Soil > Riparian zone | place: USA: East River...
CTTCCCCCGCTCGCGATGGGCACTCGTCTATTGGGATGACGACGGCATGATCTTCTTGAAGCGAAGCGGCGTGAATGCTCCGGCCACGGAGTACACCGCGCTCTACCCCGAGGGGCGGGGATATCAGAAGCAGCTGATCGAGAGCGGAGCGGTCGATCGTTCACTCGCGCTCGCCGAGTTGCAGCGCAAGTTGCGCGAGGACCCGAAGAGCCGTCGCGCGCGGGCGCTTCTTCAATCCTTTCAATAAGAAAGCGGATGTAGTCACGGGCTTGTCAGATTTGCAACCGAAGCGCCGGTCACGGCAAAAGTTGCCGGGCTCGAGCCATGCACCAATTTTCACAAGCTCTGCGGTCGAAGTGTCTTGTTCACTGACACTTCTAAGGTTGCACCCTGTTTCCCGGATCGAGCGAAGGGAGATTGTGATGCGTCTCACACGGTTGGCTCGCATTTAGCAAACATTGGGGCATCATGAATCGGGTTTCGCTAACGGAAGTTACGGAACCACGTCTGCGCGAATCCAGCCTTGACCGTTCGCGCTTAGTGGCCGCTGCGGGCTCCCTCCTTTTCAATTGGACCGATTTTGGACGATTAATCACTTAGCTTCCTTGAACCCTACCAACTGGCCGCAGCGGTCCAGCCCCTTATAGGTAGCACTAACGGAGCCGAAAGGCTCCGTAAGTGTTTTGGGGTGCTGAGTGCTGAGTGCTGGGTGCTGAGTGCTGCGTGCTGAGCACCTAGCACCCAGCACCCAGCACCCAGCACCCAGCACTTAGCACTTAGCACTAAAATCCGCGCTTCGATGGCCGCGAAACGCCCCAGCCTCTTCCTCGTCGATGGCTCGAACAACCTCTACCGTGCCTACTACGCCATCCGGAATCTGACGAACTCGTCCGGGTTCGCCACGAACGCGGTTTACGGCTTCACGCAGATGCTGCGGAAGCTGCTGAAGGATCACAACCCGACTTCGATCGCCGTCGCATTCGACGAAGGACCATCCACCGTCCGCGAGGCGCAGTTCGAGGACTACAAGAAAGATCGCAAGCCCATGCCCGACGATCTCTCGGTGCAGATCCCGTATCTGTACGAAGTCCTGGAGGGTTTTCGCATCCCGATCATCCGCGCCTCGGAGTGGGAGGCTGACGACTTCATCGGATCGCTTGCCTTTGTTGCGCGCGAACGCGGATATGACGTGGTGATCGCCACGAGCGACAAAGACTTCTTTCAACTCGTGGGCGACGGTATCGCGTTCTATCACACAGGCCGCGAGGTTCTCTACGACGCGAAGGGTGTCGAGGAGGCGTTCGGTCTGCCGCCGGCGAAGGTCCTCGATGTGATGGCCATCTGGGGTGATGCCATCGACAACATTCCGGGCGTTCCAGGCATCGGCGAAAAGGGGGCGAAGTCTCTCATCCAGCAATTCGGCACGCTCGAGGGCGTGTACGAGAACCTAGATCAGATCAAACGCGCCTCGCAACGGAAGTCGCTCGAGGAGAATCGCGAAAAAGCATTCCTCTCCCGCGACCTCGCCAGGATCAAGTGCGATCTCGACGTCGGCGTCGATTTCGAGGCGCTGAAACGGCAGGACCCGGACCGCACGAAGTTGCACGACGTCTTTTCCCGCCTCGAGTTCGCCTCGCTGATGCAGGAGTTTCTTCCTGCGGCTCCGCCGCAGTCGAAAGACTATCGAATTGCGCTGAGTGTGGAGGACGTTCGAGAAGTTGCCGGTGACCGGTTGCCGGTTGCCATCTGGTTCGAGCCCGATCTGAACGCGATTTCCATCTCTCCCCGCCCAAACGAGTCGCTGATCGCTCCATCCGAGATGGTGCAAGAGCTCTTGAAATCGGATCGCATTTTCATCGCCCACGACGCGAAGCTGCAGGCAAGACGGCTTCACGCCGCCGGATTGCCGGTTCCCAGCCGCTGGGACGACACGATGCTCATGTCGTATGTCATCAACCCCGGCCTGCCCAGTCATTCGTTCGCCAACGTGGCACGGGATCGCCTCAAAACTGATGTGGCCGAGCGAAAAGATGTGGAGAAAACGGCACCTCTGTTCGCCGTCAATCACGAGATCGGCTCCACGAAGCTCGATCGCTACCAGCAATACCTCGGCGAGAAATCCGACATCGCGTTCGCCCTGCGCGAGATGCTCGAGCCGGAACTGAAACGCGATCCTGCTCTGCTCGACATCTACCAGCGCATCGAGATGCCGCTCTCACCCGTCCTCGGAGCGATGGAAGACCGCGGGATTCGCATCGATGTGGCTCTGCTGAAGAAGATGTCTTCCGAGATGGGTGCGCAGATCGCCGCTCTGGAGAAGCGCATCTACGCCGAGGCGGGGACGGACTTCAACATCAACTCGCCGTCGCAGCTCGGACACATCCTCTTCGAGAAACTGAATTACCCGTCGATGAAGAAGACGAAGACGAAGCAGTACTCCACGAGTGTGGACGTGCTGGAAGAGCTGGCCAGCCATGGCTTCGCGATTCCGCAGCTGATCCTGGAGCACCGCGAGCTGCACAAACTGAAATCGACGTACGTGGACGCGCTGCCACAGCTCGTGGCGAAGGACGGACGCGTACACACGTCGTTCAATCAGGCCGTGGCCGCGACCGGCCGGCTTTCCTCATCCGATCCGAATCTTCAGAACATCCCCATCCGGACGGAGCTGGGCAAGACCATCCGCAAGGCCTTCGTGGCGGACGACGGGTATGTCATTCTGTCAGCGGACTATTCACAGGTGGAGCTGCGCATCCTGGCGCACATGACGCGGGATGAGAGCCTGATCGAGACATTTCGCCGAGGGGCGGATATCCATCGCGCCACGGCATCGAAGATGTTCAACATTCCAGAGGATCAGCTCACTGCCGAGCAGCGCCGCGCTGCCAAGACGATCAACTTCGGCGTCCTCTACGGCATGTCGGCGTTCCGGCTCTCCAACGAGCTGAACATCTCCACCGCACAGGGGAAGGAATTCATCGACGCCTACTTCGCACGCTATCCAACGATCCGCGAGTATCTCGATCGCACGCTCGAGGAAGCGCGTTCAACGGGGAAGGTGACCACGCTCTTCGGGCGCGTGCGTTACATCCCCGAGATTCACAATCGCTCGTTCACGGTACGCGGCAACGCGGAGCGAATGGCCACCAACGCGCCGATCCAGGGAACGGCGGCCGATATCCTCAAACTGGCGATGATCGCGCTCGAGAAACGCCTCGTTGCCAAAGGGGCCGGAGCGCGCATGCTGCTCACGGTCCATGATGAGATCGTCATCGAGGCTCCCGAGAAAACCGCGCCGGACGTGGCTGGGATCGTGAAGGGAACGATGGAGAACATCTATCCCCTGGCCGTTCCGCTGGCGGTGGAGACGCACTGGGGCAAGAGCTGGTACGAAGCAAAGGATTAGGGTTGCGGAAAGAGTCGTGCGCGACGATCGTCGTGCTGCTCTTCGTCGCTTGCGAACGGTTGCAGCAGAAGCTTCCGGGCGGACCCGGAGTTGTTCCGCAGACCCGCGCGACAGTGGTGACGATTCGCACGGTCGTCCAACCCAACAACCGCACCACCACGCACGCGATCGTCATCGGGGAGTCTGTGGCGCGAAGCACCGAGGAAGCGGGAACGTGGCGGCTCTTCGACTTCCGGAGGGACCGCGTCACATTCGTCGACGACGTGGAGAGGACGTATCGCGTGGTTCGGCTCTCCACCCTCGTGGAAGAGCGGCGCGCGCGCAACAGCAGGGAGGCCATTCCCGCCCACCCGCGCGCCGAGTACGTCGTCACCGACGAGCGGCAGACGATTCTCGGCGCGCAGGCACGTCAGTCGACGATCCGCATGGGCAACTATGAGCGCGAGCTGTGGTTCGCGTCGCATCCGCGCATTCCGGCGAATCTGTTCGCGCTGATGCTGGCCAGCGAACGGCGCACGTCGTCGTTCGGGCAGGTCAGCAAATCGATCGATGAAGGCCTTCTGGCAGCGCGCGGATTCCCGCTGTTCGATCACGCTGAGTTGCCGTATGGGAAAGAGATGCTCGTCGTCGACCGCAACGTGGTCAGCATCGAGCAGAAGAGCGTGCCGGCAACGCTCCTCCAGATCCCGCGGACCTATCGTGAAATCAGAGAACCTGCCGCGAGTCGCCCACCCGTTTCGTCACCCCCTCCCGATCAAAAAACTCCAGAAGCGGAATCGCCACCTTCCTCGACAACCGAACCAACTCCTTGAACGATTCGGCCGTATCAACCTCGAGGATGTCCTGAGGGCCTATCCTGCAAAGGGCTATTTCAATGAGGGCTTGACTGTCGTGAACCCAAAGAGCTCGTGTAGGAGCCGCGAAAAGCTGTCGAGTAACGTCGGACGCTCCGGTATCCGTTGCGCAGCAGTTGTCGCGTTTGTTCTCACGACGCTCTTCACCGCATCCGTGCACGCGCAGCTCGAACCAGGAGACGTGGTAGTCGGCGTGTCGCAGTACGTCGGCTTTCCTGGCGAGTCGGAGAGCTGGATCAAGATTCATACCGCGGCCGGCGCATTCAAGAGCCAGATTCCCTTGCCCTCTCGCTTTGGATGCGAGATCTGAATTTTCATGGTGGCAGTCTGTTTGGCTCAGCTCCAGGCGGCGTATACCGCATTGATTCCGATGGCAGCCTGGTGCCCCTCGCGGTTCCCGGATTCTTCGTCTTTGACGCGGCTGGAAACATGTATGTCACAGGAGCGCAACGGATCCACAAGTACGATTCCGGAGGGCAACTTCTGAACACATGGTCATTGCCGGGACCAATTGCCTATGTCGACCTGGCTGCGGACCAGTGCACGGTCTACTACACGAACTATTCGCCAGCGCCAATCGAGATCTCTCGTTATAACGTCTGTACTTCGCAGGCTCTCTCATCCCTAATAACCGGTTTGACAGGCTTCGGCGGCGTTGGCAATTTGAGGATTCTCCCTGGGAGTGACGTTCTTCTTGCGATGCGCGATGCCGTACTGCGGATTGCGCCAGATGGTCAGATTTCGAGAATCTACTCCGAGGCATTTTCCCAGATTGCTCTCGATCCCGACGGGCGTTCTTTTTGGGCTGCCAGCGGCATGAATAATGTTCGGAAGATCGATCTGGACACCGGTGGCGTCCTGGCCGCAACAACCGACTTCGGAGGTCTTGCTTTCGGCGTCGATTCCGTAACGGTGGTCGGTGAGCCGCGTGCGGCTGTCTCGGCAGGAGCAGCCATCCCGGCCTTGTCGGCGTGGCTGCTCCTGGCATTGGCGATTGCCGTGGCGAGCGTCGGTATCTGGCGATTGCATCCTTGATCACGGAACCCGCCGCGCGTCACCTACCCGCTTCGTCACGCCCACCGAGTCAAGAAACCCCAGAAGCGGAATCGCCACTTCCTCGACAACCCAAACAGTTCCTTAATAGAAGCGGGTCGCGTCGGCTGCGACGCGCAGAGTTGAACGGCTACGACCGGCTCGGTGGAATGAACGCGTTTGAAGTGAAGGCTTGGGTGACGCGGATTCGACGAGAACAACCGATATGCAGCTCTCGCCTGCTGGCGAACGTCTTCAGGAAGCGAAGCAAAGAGTTTCCTGAATGACGCCGTTGTTCGCGACTTCACAACTTGTCGGGATCGAGCGGCTCGGTGCGACCGGCGCGATGCTCTTCGCGAGCTTCTCGAGCCAGGCGTGCGAGCACATCCTGTGATCGAGCGAACAGATCGTCCCACCGTCGCTCGGATTCAAGCTCAGCGAGGATCCAGGCACCGAAAGCTTCCTGCTCCTGCTCAGGAAGCTTTGACGCTTCTGCGATGGCTTTCTCGAGAAGTTTTCCCATCTCGTTCTCGATTCTACTCCGTAAGCTATCGGAGGCCGATGGCATCCGGTAGTGAGCGCCTATCGTGAAATCAAAGAACCTGCCGCGAGTCGCCCACCCGTTTCGTTACCCCCACCCGATCAAAAAACTCCAGAAGCGGAATCGCAACCTTCCTCGACAACCCAAACAGTTCCTTGAACTGGCCGACGTCGATCGTCTGACCTTTCTTTTGCGACATTTTGTCGCGCGCGGAGGCCAGAACGGTGTGGTGCACGTAGACGCCGTCGGCGAGACGGATCAGCGTCCCCTGCTTCACCAGGAACGAGACCACCCCCTCGATCATCTTCGGCTTCTTCTGCAGAACCTGAATGAGCTCTGAGACCGGTGGCGGCTGCAGGCCGGCTTCGGCGAAGCGGTTCTCGATCATCCGCGCCAGCTCGCCCTCCGAGCCGCCCAGTGTTTTAGACCGGCCTGGGATGTCGAGCGCGTCGCCCTGCACGACGGCGATCTTTTCCTTCGCCAAATCGGCGAGAAGGAAGTTGACGAGCGTCGCATCGGGGTCTGACGGCAGCACCTTCTGCACGAACTCGCTCTTTGGAACGTTGACCGCCATCTTGTTCTGCTTGAAGTAGCGGTCGAGAAACTCGATGGCCCTGTGGTGAAACTCTGCGATTGAATCGCCGTGAATCCACAGGTGGGGCGCCGCTGTCCTCAGCGGCGCTGACAGATGTTTACGAATCGCCTCGACAGTGAGCCCGGTGCGAGCTTGAATCGCGTCCAGCGTGAGGCCGCGCACGCCTTCCATCTTCGCCATCAGGTCGATCCGCTCTTTCAAACTACCGTTCGCCAGAGTGTCGAGAAGCTCCGGCCGGGTTCCGCGGCTGAGCTTCGGCAGGTGGGGATCGAGGACGACGCCGCCACCGATCGTGATCGCGGGCGAGTAGCGCCGGATGACGAAGCGATCGCCGGCTACTGCGACAACCGGTGACTCGAGCCGCAGTTGCACGAACGAGCTCTTCCCCGGTTTCAGCTCGCTTCCGGTCTTATCGACGAAACGGAAGGTGCCGAGCAACTCCGAGGAGAGGTGGTGAAAGCGGATGCGCGTCTGCTCTTTGAGCGGCTTTGCATCCTCGAGCAATTCGAGCCCCGTCGTGATGACGTGCGACGGCCGGAGCGTGTTCGGACGCACGATCTGTTGTCCGCGATGCAGGCGCTCCAGCGCGATGTCGGGAAGATTCACCGATGTGCGTTCTCCGGCGGACGCATGATCGCGTGCCTCGCCGTGAACCTGAATCGATCGCGCGCGGCTCCGATCGCCTCCGGGCAGCACCTCCACTTCCGATTCGACATCGAGGCGGCCCGAGTACGTCGTGCCGGTAATCACGGATCCGAATCCCTTCATCGTGAACAGGCGGTCGATCGGCAGCCGGAAAACGCGCGTCGACGCGTCGCGATCGTCGACCGACGCAATCGATTTCACGATGGCAGCGCGCAGATCGTCCAATCCGGCGCCCGTGACGCTGCTGACGGGGACGATCGATTTTCCCTCCAGGAAGCTGCCGGCCACCATCTCTTCGATCTCCAGCCGGACCAGATCGAGGATGTCTCGCTCGACGAGGTCGCTCTTCGTGATGGCCACGACGCCGGTTCTGATATCGAGAAGCCTGCAGATCGCGAAGTGCTCGCGCGTCTGCGGCTTGATCGACTCATCCGCGGCCACGACCAGAAGCGCGCTGTCGATGCCGCCGATGCCGGCCAGCATGTTCTTCACGAAGCGCTCGTGGCCCGGGACGTCGATGAATCCGATCTGGTAGTCGTCGGTGAACCAGCTCGCGAATCCCAGGTCGATGGTGATTCCGCGGCGTTTCTCTTCGGGAAGGCGGTCGGTGTCGATGCCGGTGAGAGCTTTGACCAGAGAAGTCTTGCCGTGATCGATGTGACCGGCCGTGCCGACCACGCGCTTCTTGCGCGGTGCTTGTGTCATCCTGCGCGGGGATCCTTCGCCGTCTTCGCGGCTCAGGATGACACAGGTGCGGCTCGTAGAGATCAAGGCGGCCGACGGCACCACGCTGCGCGGCACGCTGTACGAATCAGATGGTGACGACGCCATCGTCGTCGGCGCGGCCATGGGCGTTCCTCGGCGGTACTACGACGCGTTTGCGCAGCACGCAGCGTCGCGTGGGTTTACCACGCTTCTCTTCGATTACCGCGGAATGGGTGAATCGCGTAACAGTCGGGCGCGACTGGAGGAGTGGGGAAGCCTCGATATCGCCGCGGCGATCGAATTCGTCCGCTCCAGCATCAAGCCGCGCACGCTCAACTTCATCGGTCAAAGCGTTGGAGGGCAGGTGGCGAAGCTTGCGCCGAACATCGGATCCGTCGACAAGATCGTCCTGATCGCTGCGCAGAGCGGCTACTGGAAGATGTGGAGCGGCATCCGCCGATACGGAATCCGATTCCTCTGGCTGATCATGCCGCCTGTTTCGCGGATTGTCGGCTACTTTCCGGCTCGCATTGCCGGGTTGGGAAGTGAGGACCTTCCTCCGGGCGTCGCTTCGCAGTGGGCGACCTGGGGAAAGAACCCGCGGTACGTGTTCGGATCTGGATTGCCGATGTACGACTATGCCGGTCCACTGCTGGCGTTGAGCTTCGAGGGCGACAACTACGCTCCTCCGCGGGCAGTCGAAGCGCTTCTTCGTGAATTCGCGCCCGCCCGCATCGAGCACCGGCACATCGAGGATCGGAGTATCGGGCACTTCGGGTTTTTCAGAAGGGGATTGGGGGAGCCGCTGTGGGATGGGGTATTGGATTGGATCGCGGGAGTCACGCCCGCTCTCCGTAAATCTCTTTCAACTGGGGGGGCATTTCGCTTCCGCGGCCCAGGGCCGCTTTTAGATCTGCGGCGTTGACGATGGCCTGGCCGCGGAAGTGATTGTTGGTGATGACGTACGCTTCCTTCTCTTCCGCCATCTTCCTGATCCGCCCGACCCATGGCTCGAGCTCGTCCGCCGAGTAGAGATAGTTGTACCGCTCCCAACTCTCCGTGTGTGCGAACCATTTCTCGTAGTTGCGGCCGTGAAATCGGACGTAGGCGAGCGGACCGGTGACGCGATCGTCAGGCTTGACCGAGTCCTGAAACAGCGGCTGATCGATATTGACGAAGCTGACGTCGTGCTCGTTGAGGAATGCGAAGAAGTCGTCGTTCTGAAATGAGGAGTGGCGTACCTCCAGCGCTTTCGGGTAATCGGCGAAGGCGCGAAAAATCTGCACGAGTTTGTCACGCGATTCATCCGAGTTCTTGAAGCTCCACGGAAACTGAAGCAGCAGCGCGCCGAGGCGCTCGCTCTCCATCATGGGATCGAGGTAATTTCGAAAGGCTTTGACGTCGGCGGCCGAGATGTCGGTTTTCTCGTGCGTGAATCCGCGGAACACCTTCGTCGTGAACTTGAAATCGCGGTTGGCAGCCACGCGTTTGACCCAGCTTTTCGCGTGCGAGGGAGGCGGAATCCGATAAAACGGCGAGTTGATCTCGATGGTGTCGAAGAAATTCGCGAGGTAAGCAAGGTGATCGAACCTCGATCCGTGCTTCGGATAAACGGTCCCTTCCCAATCGGTGTAGCTCCAGCCCGCGGGACCGATTCGAATGGCATGTGTGGAATTCAAGAGCTCAACACCTTGACATCTTATTTTGAGTTCGCGTAACTCGTTGCCTTGATTAGACAACCTATGCTAAAACCCGAGCCATCGAGCACATTCGCGATGACCACTTTCATGAACAGCAAAAAGCTTTCGGGTGTCGTGTTGTGTTCGTACCCGGAAGGGGGCTGATCGAAACGTCGGAAGTAGAAAGCCAGAGATGCGGGGACGTGGTCGCGGCACCCCGCCATGTTTCGCGCTGCGGCATTTAGTTTTTCTCATTTGGCAACATTCATTAGGAGATCGAAGGTTCATGGATACATTCACGGATAAAAATCTCAATTGTGCCGATTGTGGCCAGGAGTTCGTGTTCAGCAAGAACGAACAGGCTTTCTACGCCGAGCGTGGCTTTACGAACGAACCGAAGCGCTGCAAGAACTGCCGAGACAAGAGGAAGATGGCCCGCGACGGAAACGGTGGCGGCCGCGAGCGTCAGATGGTCAGCGTGACCTGCGACAGCTGCGGCGTGGCCACCGAAGTCCCCTTCACCCCCGTCAGCGGTAAGCCGGTCTATTGCCGCGACTGCTACAACCAGCGCCGTTCCTCCTCCCGTCCCTCCAGCTGGGCTTAAACAGCACTCATCGACGATTCGACGGCGGGCTCCAAAGGCCCGCCGTTTTTGTTGCTAGAATGCGCGCGCTTTGCCGCGACCTCTGGAAAAGCCCTTTGACAGCATCCTCGATCTTGTCGGCAACACGCCGATGCTTCGCCTCGGCAGGATCCCCGGCCCCAACGACGCTGAGATCTTCGTCAAGCTCGAGTATCTGAGCCCGGGCGGCTCGGTAAAAGACCGCATCGGCGTGGGCATGATTCGACGGGCAGAGCAGGCCGGCCTCCTGAAGCGCGGCAGCACGATCATCGAGCCCACCGCCGGCAACACCGGGATCGCTTTCGCCCTGGCCGGCACGCAGATGGGCTACCGCGTGATCCTCTGCGTTCCCGAAAACTTCTCGATCGAGAAACGGGAGCTGATGCGAGCGCTTGGCGGCGAGGTGGTGTTAACACCTAAGGATGGCGGCATCAAGATGGCCATCGAAAGGGCGGAGGAGCTGGCGAAACAGATTCCCGACTCGTACATCCCGCAGCAGTTCGTCAATCCGACGAACACCGAGTCGCACTACGAGACCACCGGACCGGAGATCTATCAGCAGATGGAGGGACGAATCGATGCATTCGTCACCGGCGCGGGAACGGGTGGAACGTTCAGCGGCGCGGCGAAGTATCTGCGCGAGCGGATTCCGAGCCTCTATTGCGTCATCGTCGAGCCGCAGGGATCGATTCTGAAAGGCGGCGAAGCGGGGCCGCACGAAGTGGAAGGGATCGGCGCGTCGAGTTTCATTCCTCCCGTACTGGAGATGGATCTGGCCGACGAGATCATCATGGTCGACGACGAGCCTGCGTTCGCGATGGTGCGCCGGCTGGCGGCCGAGGAGGGGGTGGTGGGAGGGGGGTCCGCCGGAGCCAACGTCGATGCGGCGCTTCAGGTCGCGCGCAAGCTCGGCCGCGGCAAGCGGGTGGTCACCGTGATCCCCGATTCGGCCGAGCGATACATGTCGAAGGGTGTTTACTCCAAATGGAGAAGCGAGTAGCTATGGGTTTTTCAACAGACTGCATCCACGCCGGCCAGGAGCCGGAACCGCAGACCGGTGCGGTGACGATTCCGATCTATCAGACTTCCACGTACGTGCAGCCGGAGCTCGGCCGCCACAAAGGCTATGAGTACGCGCGCACACAGAATCCGACGCGCGCGGCCCTGGAGGCGAACCTCGCCGCACTCGAGCGCGGCAAACACGGCCATTGCTTCGCCTCGGGCATGTCGGCGATCGATGTCTGCTTCCGTCTGCTGAAGTCCGGCGATCACGTCATCGCCAGCGAGAACATGTACGGCGGCTCGTACCGCCTCTTCAGCAAAGTGCTCGAGAAATTCGGCCTGCAGTTCACCTACGTCGACACGTCCAGCATTGCCGCGGTGCGTGCGGCGATCCGGCCGAACACGAAGATCCTCTTTCTGGAGACACCGACGAACCCCATGATGACGATCACGGATCTGGCGGCCTGCTCCGAGGTGGCGCACAAGGCGGGAGCACTGGTCGTGGTCGACAACACGTTCTGCTCGCCGTACATCCAGCGGCCGATCGAGCTCGGCGCGGACATCGTGGTGCACTCAACAACGAAATTCATCAACGGGCACTCCGATTCAATCGGCGGCGTCGTGGTCTCGAACTCCGATGAAGTCGCCGAGCAGATCGGTTTTCTGCAGAACGCCGTCGGGGCGATTCTGTCGCCATTCGATTCGTGGCTGGTCCTGCGTGGCGTCAAGACCCTCGCCGTGCGGATGGAGCGGCACGAGAAAAACGGAGGAGCGATGGCCGAGTATCTTCGGCATCACAAGAAAGTGAAGAAGGTCTACTACCCGGGCCTGCCCGACCACCCGCAGCGCGAGCTGGCCAGAAGGCAGATGAACGGCTTCGGCTCGATGATCTCGTTCGAGCTCGGCTCGAAGGCCAACGCCAAGAAGTTTCTCGATCGCGTGCGACTCTGCTCGCTCGCGGAATCGCTTGGCGGCGTGGAAACGCTCATCTCCCATCCCGAGTCGATGACCCACGGCTCTGTCCCGGAGGAAACACGCAAGCGCCTCGGTATCACGCCGGGGCTGGTGCGTATCTCGGTTGGAATCGAAGACATCGAAGATCTCATCGCCGACCTCGAGAACGCTTTCGAGGGCGTGTGATCTGAATCACGTCGACAGCCCGGATCATACATAAGTTATCGTTTTCGAATCTGGAGGCCAACATGTCAAAGCGTTCTCTCTCCCGTCACCGAGGCTTCACCCTCATCGAGATGCTCGTCGTCATTGCCATCATCGCCATTCTCATCGCGTTGCTGGTGCCCGCCGTGCAGAAGGTCCGCCAAGCGGCGGCCAGAGCGTCACAGTTCGACCGGCTAAGTCCCATCGCAGCGATGGTTCAGGTGGAAGCGGACGCCCTCGAACGGGACCTGAGTACGTCACACCGGATCCTGATTGGGCTTCTCCAACAAGAGGAACCGCCCGACCCCAAGGTCGTCCTCGCGCTCGCCGATCGGCATGCGCAGATTTTTCTCTCGCATGAGAACCAATTGCAGATGATCGAACGCCGGATCCAGGACATCTACCCCTCGACCAAGGGAAAGCTGGAGAAAGAGGCTCTGCAGGATCTGAGATTCGAGGTCATTCACCTCGGGAACGAGCTCGCCCGTCTGACTCACCAGTTCAGCAAGCTGCGCGACGCTCTCTGCAAAATCAGCGACTGCTGAGCGCCTCCACCAAGGCGGCACGCGTAGTGGCCTGTTGCTGCTCACGCGAGATTGTCGGCGAGCCATCGAAGAGCTGGTGACCGTAGTGGCCGAACTGCGAATGGTTACCGCCCTCGATCTCGATCCAGCGAGTGTCGGCTGGGAGAAGATTCCTCGTCGAGCGAATCATCTCAACGGTTGCGATGCCGTCATTCGATGCAAAGACTTTGGTAATCGGTATTCGAGCGTGCGACAGGTCAATCCTTTTGGGGTGAGACGTTCCAATCAAGACCATCGCTTTGACTCTGCTCGGGGCATCTCCTGCAATCCGGCAGACCAGTGCACCTCCGAGCGAGTGCCCCGCGATGACCCAGCTCTCGGCAGATTTCTCGTGCTCGATGATCGCTCGAGCCCTGCTCACTGCAGCTTCCTTATGTTGCTCGAGCGGTGCGATTCTGTAGGGCAGCGCGACCACAATCACTGGATGGCCCTTCGCAGCGATCGGTCGAAGCAAGGGAGCATAGGCGTCGGGAGCAACACCGGCACCAACGATAAACACAAGACCAGAAGGTGCACCGGCAGAGGTAGGCAGGAATGCCAGCGAGTCTCGCGAGCGCTGCACGGACACATTCGCGTCGCTCGCGAGAAGTGCCTGATCGATTCCTCGCGTGCGATATGTGTTGAGAAGCCATAACGTCGAGATAACAGCCCACGCCAGGAATCCGCGTCGTATCCAGCGGTGGAGAGGAGCGCGCCTCCTGAGTTGAGAGTCCGTCATTTAGTTAGGGGTTCAGGCCACGTCTTCGCGGATGCAGCAGGCTCGCGCGGCTCGAATGTCATCTCGGAAAGATCCGCGATCTGACGCGGTTCGTTCCCATGCGGAAGCCGGAAGATCTTTCCCTCTTTCGCAAACAGCAAGTCTCCTGATCGGTCCCAATCCGCCCAATCGCTGCGGCCCAGTGACTGGACCGCGCCGGAGGTCGTATCGACGAGCTCGTGCTCGATGACGTACCACGGCTCGCCACGCTCGGCGATTCTTAGGATGAGCATGCGAAGCAGAAGATCGGGGTTTCTCGGATTGCGCCTCTCCCATCCGTCACCCCGAGTCCACCCATCGCGCAGAAGACGCATCGACCAGATCGGCTCGTCTTCACCCCAGCCTGTGTGCCTTCCGAGCGGTGAGATGCGAAGCCAGCCAGGCACCTTGAAGTCGGGCGCGAGCTCGAACTGGTTCGGCCAGTGATTCAGCAGAAGAGAATCCTTCGACTCAAAAAGCCCACCGCCTCCCCACGCATCTCCTTTCGGCCAGAGAGCGAGAGCGGTGAGAAACGGCGGCTTGCTTATCGCCGTCCACGTACCGAACGGCTTCTTGTGCGTTGCGGCGAAGTAGACGAGGAGCGAGCCATCGGGGGAGAGATCGCAGCGGCGCTCATAGATTCTGCCTTTCAGCCACTGACCTTCCTCGAATTCATCGGTATCGGTACGCCAGTGGATCAGGAGCACCTGTTTCGACGGTCCGCGGCGAAATACAATTGCCTGCGGAGTATCGCGGGCGAGAATGGCGAAGAGGCGCGCAGTTCGAGCCAAACCTGCGAACTACAATACCCCGCGCATGCTGCCGGCCGCATTGATTCTCGGCTCGTACCTGCTCGGGTCGATCCCGTTCAGTTACATCGTGGTCAGGCTGGTGTCAGGGGACGACATCCGGCAGCACGGAAGCCGGAACGTCGGCGCGACGAATGTCGCGCGCACGTTCGGCAAGGGTCCTGGAATCATTGCGCTCCTGCTCGACATCGCCAAAGGTTACGCGGCGATCGAGTTGGCGCGGTGGATCGTCTCCCGATCTGACTGGCCCTTCGTGGCCTCCGCGACCGGATCTCCGCTGACTTCGCGCGAGTTCTGGATCGCGCTGGCGGGCCTGATTGCGGTTCTCGCGCATATGTTTCCGGTGTGGCTGCGTTTCCACGGAGGGAAAGGCGTCGCCACCGCCACTGGCGTTTTTCTGGCGCTCGATCCTCGTGTGGTCGCCGCAGGGGCGATCGTGTTTCTGATCGTGATCGTGGCCTCCAGGATCGTCTCGCTCGCTTCCATCGTCAGCGCGGCCTCGGTGCCGCTCTTCTTCCGCTTTCTGACCGATGCGCCGTTCTGGAGAACCGTCATCAGCATCGTCATCGCCATGGCTGTGATCGCGAAGCATCACTCGAACATCTCCCGCATGGCGCAGGGGAAAGAACGGCGCATGGGTGAGAGGAAGGAAGAGTAGTGAAGCTCTCCGTCATCGGTGCAGGTTCATTTGGAACGGCGATGGCTGCCCTGGCCGCCAAGTGCGGCAACGAAGTGATGCTGTGGGCGCACGATCCGAAAGTAGCCGATGCAATTGGCAGGACCGGCAGGAACCCGTCGTATCTCGCGAACATCGAGCTCGGCAGAAGCGTCCATGCCACACATGACGTCGCGGAGGCGGCTGGGTTCAGCGACACGATTTTCATGGTGGTGCCCAGCCATCATTACCGGGAGGTTCTCTCCGATCTCGCCAAACACATCAGGAAACCGGTGAAGGTCATCTCCGGGACGAAGGGAATCGAGAACGAGTCTCTCCAGCGCATGTCCGAAGTCAGTACGGCGGTGCTCGGCAGCAGGCTGGCGGCGTTCGCCTCGCTTTCGGGCCCGACGTTCGCGATCGAAGTCGCGCGCGGCGATCCGACGGCGGCCGTCATCGCGTCCACGGACGTCGATTTCGCGCAGGAGCTGCAGCGCGTTCTTTCCTGCGGGACATTCCGTCTCTACCACTCATCCGACGTCGTCGGTGTGGAGCTGGCAGGCTCGTTGAAAAACGTCATCGCCATCGCCGCGGGAGCTCTGGAAGGACTGGGACTGGGATCGAACACGAACGCCGCTCTGGTCACGCGCGGTCTTCACGAGATCACGCGGCTGGGCATGGCCCTCGGCGGACGCCTGGAGACATTCGCCGGCCTGGCCGGCATGGGCGATCTCGTGCTCACGTGCACCGGCTCGTTGTCGCGCAATCGCAGCGTTGGCGTGGCGCTTGGCAAAGGGAAAAGACTCGGCGAGATTCTCGACGACACGAAGTTCGTGGCCGAGGGAGTGAAGACGTCGCGCTCGGCAAAAGAATTGTCCGACCGCCATGGCATCGAGATGCCGATCACGAACGAGATGTACCGTGTTCTCTACGAAAACGAGTCGCCGCGAAATGCCATTCACAGGCTGATGTCTCGGGCCCTCAAGGCCGAGTCAGCTTTGTAGGTAAACTTACGCCCGCGATGCACCGGCAGAACCTCGGCGACATGCTCCTGGCGGCCAATCTGATTGACGAAGTACAGATGGAGATCGCGCTTTCCGAGCAACGGCAGAGTGGCAAGCGCTTCGGATCGACACTCGTTGAGCTCAAATTCATCGATGAGAACGTCCTGGCGGCATTTCTGTCGAAGCAGATCGACATTCCCTGCATCAGTCTTCTGCACATCGCCATCCCGAAGAAAGTCGTGCGGAAACTGAATCGCGTGCTGGCCATGGAGTGCAAGGCCATCCCCGTCCGCATCGACGAAGCGAACCGGCTGGAAGTGGCAATGCTCGATCCGACCGACAGCGAAACGATCGAGAAGCTTCACAAGGCCACGAGCATGGAGATCGCGCCGCTCATCGCGCCGGAGAGCTCGATCGCCACGATGATCGAGAAAGTCTATCCGCCTGACATCCCTGACGACGACACCCTCTCCACCAGGGAGAAGAAGAACCCCCGCAATGCAGTCAACGACCCGGTCTTCTGGGATCTGATCTCTGAGCTCGACAGCGGGGATCTCGATCAGCGTCTGACAAAGATCGAACAGAGCCTCGAACAAATCTGGGTGCTGCTGGAGAAGGTGCTTCGCACGCTCGAGGTACGCGAGAGCGTGCCACGGTCTGATCGCTGAGCATGTCGCCTGAAGCCCTGCTGGAGAGATTCGGTTACCTCGCGGTTTTCGTGGGGACCTTTCTGGAGGGAGAGGCGATCCTGGTCATGGCCGGCTTCTTCGCCGAACGGGGATACCTGAACATCTTCACCGTCACCGGCGTCGGCTTCGTCGGCGCATACGTCGGACACATCTTCTGGTTCTGGCTCGGTCGCGCTCATGGCATGCGCATTCTCGATCGCTTTCCGAAGATGAAGCTTCATTGCGGGAAAAGCATCCGCATGTTCGAACGGTACGGCGCGGCGGCCATCATCATCACGCAGTGGTTGTACGGGCTGCGCATCACGTGCGCCGTGATCATCGGCATCTCGCGCATCTCGGTTCTGAAGTTTCTCGTCTACGAGGCGGTCAGCTGTCTGGTGTGGGCGATCGTGATCGCATTCGCAGGCTACTATTTCGGCGCAGCGGTCGAGCGCGTGCTGGGCAAGGCGGAGCATGTCGAAAAGTATGGGCTGCTGCTGCTCGTCGTGATTGCAGTCTCTGTGTGGCTCTATCACCGCTGGAAGGAGCGACGGGAAGAGGCAGCGTAGTGCCAAGTGTCATCCCGAGCGTGAGCGAGGGACCTGCGTGGTAGGGTGGCGCTAAGCACCGCCCTTCCCTCCAGGTCCCTCGCTCACGCTCGGGATGACACGGGATTACCCCTCGTACGCCTTCTGCTCCAGCTCCGCCTGCGCGGCCGCCAATCGCGCCACAGGAACGCGGTACGGCGAACACGAAACGTAGTCGAGACCGCAGCTGCGGAAGAAGCGGATCGAATCGGGATCGCCTCCGTGTTCGCCGCACACGCCGACTTTGAGTTTTGGGTTCGCGGCGCGCCCTCGCTCTGTCCCGATGCGCACCAACTGGCCGACACCCTCCTGGTCGATCGACTCGAAGGGATCCTTCGGAAGGACCTTCTTGTCGACGTATTCGGGAAGGAACGAGCCTGCATCGTCGCGCGAGAAGCCGAACGTCATCTGTGTCAGGTCATTCGTTCCGAACGAGAAGAACTCAGCCACCGTTGCCAGCTTGTCCGCGATCAGCGCTGCGCGCGGGATCTCGATCATCGTTCCGACGATGATCGGCACGTCCACTCCCCGTTCCTTGATCACCTCGGCGGCGACGCGCTTGGCCATATCCGCGGTGAGCTCCAGCTCCCTGACCGTACTGACGAGCGGAATCATGACCTCGGGCTGCGCGTCGATGCCCTGCTTCTTCACATCGCACGCGGCCTGGTAGATCGCGCGCACCTGCATCTCGTAGATCTCGGGGAATGTGATGCCGAGGCGGCAGCCGCGATGACCGAGCATCGGATTGACCTCGTGGAGCTGGTTGACTTTGTTTCGCAGCTCGACGAATCCCCAGTTCATGTCGCGCGCGACCGCGGAGATCTGCGCTTCGGCGTGCGGAAGGAACTCGTGCAGCGGCGGGTCGAGCAGACGGATGGTGACCGGCATTCCGTTCAGCTCGCGGAAGATGCCCTCGAAGTCGGACTTCTGGAAGGGGAGGAGTTGATCGAGA
>Ga0184623_10000402_pt1 | contig 18124 bp, 21 predicted proteins | sample PLM1_100_b1_FD_133138 | JGI IMG/M metagenome (GOLD analysis project Ga0184623, IMG submission 133138) | Groundwater sediment microbial communities from an aquifer in East River, Colorado, USA - PLM1_100_b1 | ecosystem: Environmental > Terrestrial > Soil > Riparian zone | place: USA: East River...
CGTCGACCTGGTCCGCCCCCGCGAGCTCGTACGTGACCATGAGCCGCGCGATCTCCCGCCCGTCGACGATCCGGTACCGCTGGTCCGGGTCCCGCGCGACGACCCCCGCCCGCAGGAGCTTCTTCATGTGGTGCGTCAGCGTCGACGCGGAGATCGATATCCGCGCGAGGATCTCCCCGTGGAGGGCCCCCTCCCGCTCCATGAGGAACGAGATCGCCTGGAGGGGGACGGGCTGCCGGAGGAACCCGAACGTGACCTTCTCCCGGTCCGTGAGGGCGGGCCGGGCCTCCGCGTCGCCGAGGGCGTACCTCGGGTAGAACCGCTTGTACTCCCCGTCCATCGCGTACGAGACGAGATCATGCTTCTGGAGGAAACGGAGGTGGTAGTCCGCGAGGGTGATCGACAGGTTCGTCGCCCGCGCGATCTCCCGCAGATGGTACCCCGGTTTCGCCCGCACGAAGTCGTACAGCGCCTTCCTCGCCCGGACCGCGAGGACCTCGTCTCCCGTCATCGCCCCGCGACCCGCTCAGCGCCGGAGGGTGAACACGTAGAACAGCGCGAGGATCACGGCATCGAACCCGCCGACGACGAGGAACAGTGTCGTGAGGTCCGTGACCCCGAGGAAGAGGTACGCGCTGAGGGCGAGGCCCTTCATGAAGAACACCGCGAAGGCGGCGGTGAGGATGAGCAGGGAGCGTTCCCGGGCCCGGCGGTACGCGAGCCCCCCGATCACGGTGAGGGCGAACGCGAGGACGCTCACGCCCGCGGCGACGATGTTCTCAAAGACCATCGGGGACCACCGGGGCGACGAGAGGTGCCCGTTCCGTTAAAGCTTCGCCCGGCTACTCCTCGCGCCGCCGCCGCCGGAGGAGGACCGTGGCCCCTACGAGACCCGCCGCGACCCCGATCCCGACGACGTAGAGCGTCGCGTCGAAGGCGGGGAGCGTCGGCCTCGACTGGGACCAGATCGACCAGAACGCGTTCGAGACCGCGCCGACCTTCGGGTCGTGCACGATGACCCCGCCGCGGCCGTACACGAAGAGCATCTCGTACCCGCTGCCGCTCGGCTCCAGCGGGGTCACCTCGACCGGGACGGACGCGCTGTCCACGGTCGCCACCTTGTCCCAGGAGAAGAACAGGGAGTCCGCGCCCGAGGCGACCGTCACGGCGGCCTCGTCCGTCGCCCACCCGGCGCGCTCGTCGACGCTCGTCTCGTCCACTCGGGGCGGGGACGCGCTGAAGATCTCGACCTGGAGGGCGAGGCGGGAATCCGACCGGTTGTACGTCCAACCGCGGATCTCGATGTCCATCTTCATCTCCATGGGGGACAGGAGCCGGTCGCCGTCGAGGCGCGCGAACCGCTGCGCACAGCTCAGGATGACCTTGAACACGCCGGAGGCCGTCGTCATCGAGTACACGGTCGCCGTCTCCCCGTCCGCCGTCGGGACCGCGGACTCCCGCACACCCGAGTAGTCCGTGGGGATGTCGAACCGGCCCGCCTCCCTCCACTCCCCGCCCTCCGGGTAGACCTCGAGGATCCGCCGGAACTCAAGCTGGTACGAGACGCTCTCGGACCCCGCGACCGCCGGGAAGTACTCGACGGTGAACTTCCCCTCGGAGTAGCCGACCTCGTACGCGTCCTCGACGGCCGCGCCGTCGGACCGGGAGCGGATGACGAAACCCCCGGGGGATTCGTGGACGATCAGGCTCCGTGCCGTGGACGCCTCGACGTCGTCCGGGATTCCGTCCCGGTCAGAATCCACCGAGGCCGCGGCGACTCCCGCGGACAGGAGGAGCACGGCGGTGGTCACGAGGGCGAACGTCCGCAGGGCGGGGGTCAGGGCCATCGCGCTCGAACCTCTTCGTTCCATCCGGACCTGCTTATAAAGAGCTTATTCTACGGCCCTCGAACCCCTCGGTCCTCGCTGATTATCACGAGGACGCGCGACCTCCCGCCCGCGTCGTTCCCCGCCCTACTCGTGGACGACCTCGCCGAACGCCACGCGGCGGAGGACCTTCGTCACCTTGAACTTCACCTGGTCTCCGACCTTCGTGCCGGGGATGAACACGACGAAGTTCGCGACCCGGCACAGGCCATCCCCCTCGCGGCCCATGTCCTCGATCTTCGCCTCGTAGACCTTGCCTTCCTCGACGGGGGCGGCCGGCGGCCGGAAGCCCGACCCGAACTGCGACATCCTCCTTCCCCCGGACCCCTCGGGCCCGCAATCCCTTCGTATCCTGAGGACGCTATATAACCCTATGGGGAACGGGGAATCCCTCCCGCGAAAACTGTCCAAACTGCACGTCCGCGGCTCACGACTTCCGCGGCATCCCGACGTCGTAGTCCTCCTCCGCGGCCGCGGATCCGAGCCGCATCGAGAGGATCAGCAGGACGATTCCGACGATCAGGATCACGAGCCCGACCGCGGCGACGAGCCGGTTCACCCAGCCGAACGCGTCGAACGCGCTGCCCCCGATCGGGATCCGGAGAAGGTCATGGAGCCACGAGCCTACGGCGATGCCGGGTCCGCCCGCGAGGACGAGGAGGACGCCCGCGTAGAACAGGAGGCGTTCCCGGCGTCCGGACGTCTTCGATCCTTCCTTCGCGTCGACCTGCAGAGCGGAGCCCTCGAAGATCTCCCCGCACTTCGGACACTCCGTGGCCTCCTTGTCGACGGAGGCCCCGCAGCTCGGGCATTCGTACACTTCGGCGGCCATCGGGGGGACCGAACGCTCCGATGAGGCGCGGGGGCTATAATCGTTTCTCTTAGGGAATCCCACGGGAGAAAATCGCGGGCGCGGGGACCCGGGAGATTTGTGGGGAACCGGCTCAGGCGGTCGGCCCGTCGTCCTACGCGAACGCGGGCCGGGGCCGCGGCGCCCACGGGACCGCGATCGGGCCCGAGACGTCCCGCCACTCCGCGGGCATTGGCCGCCCCGCGTCGTCCCGGCGGTAGTAGTCCACGACCTTCTCGAACTTCAGGGTCGTCCCCGAGATCTCCACGACGATCGCGTTCCGGACGCTCGCCGCGGCGTGGGCCGCGATCTCGTCGTCGAACGCCGCCGCGTAGGGGACCTGGGCCTGCCACCAGAGCACGAGATATCGAATCGGCGCACGGGTCGGTGCACGCCGCTTCTTCATCGCGGTTCCATCGATTCCCTGCAGCGCTTAAGGTAGTTGTCCCGTAGTTATCGAAAAGGATACCGGTGGACGGGGCAGGCGCTCGTGGGTTCGGCAATCGACGTGGCCAATACGCCCCTCCGGGAGCCCAAAGGCAATGGTTCAAGAACCCCCGTCGTTTTCCCTGCTTCGGTATCTCCATGACGGTACGCGAGGTGGACTACGAAACGAAGCCGATCGATCCGGACTTCCTCCAGAAGCCGGACGAGTACCCACTGACCGGGGAGCATAACGGCCACAAGGTCTTCGCGGAAGGGGTCTACCGGATGGACCTTAACGGCAAGCCGTACCCCACGAAGCTCGGGATCCACGGGAGCCACGTCGCGACCGACTTCGAGGCGTGCATCGCGGACGGCGTCTGCATGGACGTGTGCCCGGTGGACGTCTTCGAGTGGCAGCTGGCCCCTGGCCACAAGGGCACGGGAACCGACCACATCATCGAGAAGGGCGGCGCCGAATGGGACCAGTGGAGGACGGACAAGTCCGAGCCAATTCGCGAGAGCGACTGCATCGACTGCATGGCGTGCGAGTCCGCGTGCCCGACGAAGGCGATCAAGATCACGCCGGGCGCGTGACGCACCCGCGGGTCTTCTCCGTTGCCGCACCCGGATTCCCAGGGGAAAAGCGAAGTCTATAAACCGCCGCCCGCACTCCGCGATCGAAGGCGGGAGTCCCATGCCGGCGTCACGCGCGATCTGGAGCGGCAGCATCTCGTTCGGCCTCGTGAACATCCCCGTGAAGCTGTACACGGCGACGGAGACGAAGGACATCTCCTTCACGACCCTCCATGCGACGTGCCGCTCCCCGCTGAAGCGGCCGTACATGTGCCCCGTGGACAACGTCCCCGTGGAGTCGAAGGAGATGGCGAAGGGGTACGCCGTGGGGAAGGCCCAGTACGTGATCCTGACGGACGACGAGATCGAGAGCGTGCGGGTGGAGTCGAGCCAGCACATCAACGTGAACGGGTTCGTCGAGTCCGGGGACATCGGGCCCCTGTTCTACGAGTCCACGTACTTCCTCGGCCCCCTCGAGACGAGCGTGAAGCCCTTCGAGCTGTTCCGCCAGGCCCTCCTCCGCACCGGGAAGGTCGCCCTCGCGCAGGCGACCCTCTGGCGGAAGGAGCACCTCGTCGCCCTCCGGCCCGTGGACGGCGCCCTCGTCCTCACGACCCTGTACTATACAGACGAGGTGAAGTCCCCGCCGGAGCCGCCGGCGACGAAACCGATCACGGTCTCGGACGCCGAGATGGAGCTCGCGATGAACCTCGTCCAGGCCCTCGTCACGGACTTCGACCCCTCCCGCTTCAAGGACCGGTACCGGGAGGCCCTCCTCCTGATGATCGAGGCGAAGATCGAGGGGAAGACGATCGAGGTCCCCGCGAGGGCGGAGGCGCCGACGACGCAGGACCTGATGGCCGCGCTGCGCGCGAGCGTCGCGGCGGCGAAGAAGTAGGGCTCCATGGCGGACCTCTTCGACCTGAAGATCCACCCGATGCTCGCGACCCTCCAACCGGAGCCGTTCGACTCCGAGGACCACATCTTCGAGCTGAAGTGGGACGGCACCCGCGCCCTCGCGTTCCTCTCCCCGGACGGCACCGTGAGGTTCCAGAACCGGCGGCTGTACGACATCACGTACCGGTACCCGGAGATCCGCCCGGACGTCGGAGGCCACAAGGCGATCCTCGACGGCGAGATCGTCGTGATGCGGGACGGCCGGCCGAGCTTCATGGGCCTCCAGGACCGGGAGCACGCGTCCTCGCGGTTCACGATCCGCCTCCGGTCGAAGGAGTCCCCCGCGACGTACGTCGTGTTCGACATCCTGTATCTCACCGGGAAGGAGCTCGTCGCGCTCCCCCTGATGGAGCGGAAGGAGATCCTCCGGACCCTCATGCGGACCTCCGAGCGGGTGACCCTCTCGGACTACATCGAGCGGGAGGGCGTCGCGTACTACCGCGCGATCATCGACCGGGGACTCGAGGGAATCATCGCGAAGCGGAAGGGAAGCCGGTACGCCCTCGGCCGCCGCACGCGGGACTGGCTGAAGGTGAAGAAGCGGGAGACGATCGACGCGGTCGTGTGCGGGCTCACGGAGGGGGAGGGCGCGCGGGAGGACACCTTCGGCTCCCTGATCCTCGGCGTGTACGACGGTCCCGCGATGCGGTACATCGGCCGCGTCGGGACGGGGTTCTCGGACGACCTGAGGCGGGACCTCCTCCGGCGATGCGAGGCGTTGCTCGGGGATCGGCTCTTCGCGAGTGAACCGGACATGACGGAGCCCGTGAAGTTCTGGACGCGCCCGGGTCTCGTCGTGGAGGCCCGCTTCCTCGAGATGACGCCGGACGGCATGTTGAGGGCCCCCTCCTTCGGCCGGATCCGGGAGGACAAGCGTCCGGAGGAGTGCGTGTTCCCCCGCGCGGACGACGACGCGGACGACGGCTCGCAAAGCTCTTAAGCCGGGGCCAACTCCCGGCGCCGGAAGGGTTGCCCATGCGACGGGTCCTCCTTGTTCTTGGCCTCGCGATCGCCTTCCTGATCCCCGCATCGACGACCGTCGCGGCGGACTGGCCCATGGCGGGCGGGGATGCGGCCCGCACGGGTTCCACGATCGCGGAGCCGTCCGCGTTCCCCGCGTTCCTCTGGGGGACGCCCGTCTCCGGGCCCGTCCTCACCGCCCCCGTCGTGTCCCGGAACCCCGGCGCGACGTGGGGGGCGACCGTGTACGCGGTCAGCGGCGGCACGACGACCCTGAACGCCCTGAACGCAAAGGACGGGCTGTTCCGGTGGTCCACTCCGCTCCCCTCGTACGCGCAGGCCCCCTGGATCGTCCGGAGCCAGGGCGGGCTCGCCGCGGACAGCGGTCACGTATACATCCTCATCACGGAGCAGAACGGCATACAGCCCGAGTGGCGGGACGTCCTCTTCGCCCGGAACCGGGCGGACGGCTCGGAGGCGTGGAACTTCACGGGAGCTGTCTACTCGAGCCTCGGTACCCCCGCAATCAACTCTGCGCCCCTCCTGGTGCGGGACCTCGTGGTGTTCGGCTCCGGAGACGGGCACGTCCGCGCCCTCCAGGCCTCCGCAGGCGCCGTCCTCTGGGACGCCCTCGCCGGGAACCAGATTCCGTTCCCCGTGACGTTCCTCGAGACCGGGAACGCGCTCGTCGGGGACTTCGTCCTCGCGGAGAGCGATGGGGGCTACGTCCAGGGGCTCGACGTGAACGGGAGCGCGAACGGGGACCAGGGGATCGTGGACCCGCCGGGGACCGGGGACCTCGTGTGGAGCGCGTACCTCGGCGCGAGCGCGAACGGCGCGGCCCTCGCGACGCCCACCGCCGCGTACGTCGCGGTCGGGGGACGGGTCGTCGCCCTGCACCCCGCGTTCGGGAGCATGATGTGGTCCCAGGACCTGCCCGCTCCCGTGACGAGCCCCCTCGCGCTCGCAGGGGACGCCCTCGTCTTCGGCGCCAGCGACGGGAGGGTCCGCGCCCTGGACACGACGACCGGCGCGGTCGTCTGGGTCCGGGCCCTCGGAAGTCTCGAGCCGTGGATCGTCTCCACGCCCACCAAAGTCCTCACAGGGGCGGGGACCTCGATGTTCGCTCTGAACAGCACCACGGGGGACGTGACGTGGAACGGGACGTATGGTTCCCCGGTCGCATTCGCCTCCATCTCGGAGAACGCGACCGGCAGCGGGACGATCTACGCGGGGATGTCCTCCCCGGACCGGGTCGTCGCCTTCGGGGGCTGGTCGGACCTCCGCACCGTTGGCATCACCGTGACGCAGATCCCGAACCCGAACGTCTTCCAAGCATCGATTGACGCTTCGATCCAGAACGTCGGGGACGAGAACGTCTCCCAGAGCTTCTGGGTCTCCGTGAGCGACAAAATCGCGGGCGGTACCACGGTACTCGCGAACACGACGGTCCCGTACCTGAGAGCGAAAGCTGGTGTTACGGTCAGCATCGACTCGTGGAACTTCACCGCGGGCACCCACACAATCTCCCTCATGGTCCAGGTGCTGCCCGGGGATCGGAATCCGAAAAACAACACTCTCTCGTTCGAATTCTTCGCCACCGCGGGCCCGCCGAAGATCATTACAGTATGGTCGCCGGGCTTCTGGATCGCCCTCATCGTCGTCGGCGTCGCGGGACTCGGAGCGGGCTGGCTCATCGCGGTCGCGAACCGCCGCCGGGAGCAGGAGGCGGCGGGGACGGTCCGGGGCCCACAGGAGCCTCGCCCGTAGGGGTCCGCGGGACATCGATGCGCCCGCGCGCACGGATGCGGCGCTCCCTCCGGAGTCGTCCGCGAATCCTTTATGTGGGCCCGCCCCTTGCGAGCCCCTCCCATGACGAAGATCCTCGTCGCGGTTGCATGGCCGTACGCGTCGGGCCCCCGCCACATCGGCCACGCGGTCTCCACGTTCATCCCCGCGGACATCTTCTCTCGCTACCACCGGATGAACGGGGACGACGTCCTCATGGTCGGCGGGTCCGACATGCACGGGACCCCGATGACGGTCCGCGCGGAGGAGGAGGGCGTGCCGCCGGAGGTCGTCGCGAACCGGTACCACGCGCTCCACGCGAAGAGCATCGAGCAGCTCGGCGTCCGGTACGACCTGTACTGGAACACCGCGGACCCGAACCACAAGCGGGACGTCCAGGAGATCTTCTCGACCCTCCACGACAAGGGGTACATCGACGAGCGGATGATGACATCCCCGTACTGCGCGAAGGGGTCCCACTTCCTCCCGGACCGGTACGTGGAGGGGGAGTGCCCGCGGTGCCACTTCAAGGACGCGCGCGGGGACCAGTGCGAGAACTGCGGGCACCTCCTGGACCCGTTCGAGCTGATCGGCCCGCGGTGCCGGGTCCACGGCACGCCGCCCTCCCCGCGGGAGACGAAGCACGCGTTCTTCCGCCTCAGCGCGTTCCAGGACCGCCTGAAGCGGTGGATCGCGGACAAGAGCCACTGGCGGCTCCCCGTCCTCACGTTCGCCCGCGCGTGGCTCGAGGAAGGCCTCCAGGACCGGTCCGTGACGCGGGACATCGACTGGGGGATCGAAGTGCCCCTCCCGGGGCCGGAGTGGGCGTCGAAGCGGATCTACGTCTGGTTCGAGGCCGTGATGGGGTACCTCACCGCGAGCCGGGAGTACTGGCGGCGGACGGGCGCGCCCGTCCGGTGGAAGGAGTGGTGGTACGACCCCGAGGCCCGACACTACTACTTCGTCGGGAAGGACAACATCGTCTTCCACACCCTGTTCTGGCCCGCGATCCTGATGGGGTACGACGAGAACCTCGTCCTCCCGTACCACGTCCCCGCGACGCAGTACATGAACATCTCCGGCGAGAAGATGAGCGCGGGCCGAGGGAAAGGCGTGTGGCTCCCGGACCTCCTCGAGCGGTTCTCCCCGGACCAGATCCGGTACTACGCGACCGCGAACATGCCGGAGCTGAAGGACTCCGAGTTCGACTGGAAGGACTTCGCGCAGCGGAACAACTCCGAGCTCCTCGCGGTGTACGGGAACTTCGTCCACCGGGCCCTCACGTTCGCGGCGAAGAACTTCGCGAACGCGGTGCCCGCCGCGGGCTTCCTGGACGGGGCGGACAAGGCGATGGTCCGGAACATCGAGGAGCAGTGGAAGAAGGTCGGCCAGAACCTCGAGTTCTGCCACTTCCGGGACGCCCTGCGGGAGGCGATCCAGCTCGCCCGCCTCGGGAACCAGTACTTCGACGCGAAGGCGCCGTGGGACCTCGTCCGCACGGACCGCGCCGCGTGCGGGACCGCGCTCCACGTCGCGCTCCGGGTGAGCCGGGCCCTCGCCCTCCTGATGGCCCCCTTCACGCCGTTCAGTTCCGTCTCCTTGTGGAACGCGCTCGGGTACGACTCGGACGTCCATGCGCGTCCCTGGGGCGCCGCCCTGGAGGACGTCCCGGCGGGCCAGAGGCTCCGCGTCGGCGCGCCCCTCTTCTCGAAGATCGAGATCGAGAGCCCCGGGGAGGCGGACCGGCTCGACGTCCGCGTCGGCCGTATCGTCGAGGTCCAGGACCACCCGAACGCGGACAAGCTGTACGTGATCACGGTGGACATCGGGGACGAGGTCCGGACCCTCGTCGCGGGGATGAAGGCGAACTACACGAAGGAGCGGATGCTCGGGAAGCGGGTCGCCGTGCTGTGCAACCTGGAGCCCGCGAAGCTCCGCGGGGTCCTCTCGAACGGGATGGTCCTCGCGGCGGAGGACGCCCGGGACGTCGGGCTCCTGCTCCCGCCGGAGGACGCGCCCCTCGGGGCCCATGTCCTCGGGACGCGGGGGGCGCCGCGCCTCACGTTCTCCGAGTTCCAGAAGTTCAAGATCCGGGTCGCGGGGGGGGACCGCGTCGTGTTCGTCGGGACGGACGAGAAGATGGTCGTCCCGCTGAAGGTCGGGGACAAGTTCGTCCTCGTCGACAAGGGCTTCCCGCCCGGGACCCCCGTCCACTAGCGGGGGTTCAGGATCAGCTTCAGCTCCTCGGACGCGCGGCCGATGTGGAGGAGGACGAGGCCGAGGTTCGCCTCCGGCCTCAAAATCACCGTGAGGACGTGCTCCTCGCCGACCTTCCGGGCGACGATGTCCCCTTCCAGGGTCGCGATGATCGTGTGGCTCGCCTCCCGGCGACCGATCTCCTCCGCGGCCATGTCCGAGGTGCCGACGAGCCCCGCGGAGATCGATGCGACCCGCCGCGGGTCCGAGGTGCGGGGGAGGAGCTGGGAGACCATCACGCCGTCCCGGCGGGCGACGGCGGCGCCCTCGACGCCCGGGAGCCTCCGCAGGGTCCCGAGGACCTCCCCGATCCGCTGGAGGGTCGCGGAGGGGACCGTGATCACGGAGGGACCGCCGGGCATGCCCGTTCCAACGAACGCGGCACCCCTTAGACTTTTCCCCGTGAGTCCGGGGAAACGAAAGCCTTTTGACCCGCCTCGGAGAGTGGGGCCGCGTGCGGCTCGACCTCCATAACCACACCCGCTATTCCCCGGACTCGAGGGTGGACCCCGCGGCCCTCGTCCACCGCGCGCAGGCCCTCGGCCTCGACGGGATCGCGATCACGGACCACAACTCCGTCGCGGGGGTCCGGGGCGCGATCGACGCCGCGGCGGACCTCCCGGGGTTCCTCGTGATCCCCGCCACGGAGGTGTCGACCGCGGAGGGCCACGTCCTCGGGTTCGGGATCTCGGACCCGATCCCGCGGGACCTCGCCCCGTCGGAGACCGTGGAGCGGATCGTCGCGGCGGGCGGGGTCGCGGTCGCGGCCCATCCGTACCGGTTCTGGTCCGGCCTCGGGGAGCGTTCGACCGTGTCCGCGAAGTTCGCCGCGTACGAGGTGCGGAACGCGCGGACGCTCCGCGCGGGGAACGAGCGGGCGGACCGCCTCGCGGAGGGACAGCGGGTCGGCCGCACGGGCGGGAGCGACTCCCACTTCCTCCATGAGCACGGCCGCGCGTTCACGGTCCTGGACCGCGGGCCCTCCACGTTGGATGACGTCCTCCAGGCGATCGGGGCCGGCGAGACCCGCGCGGAGGGCGCGCACCGGGGACCGAGGGAGACCGCGGTGTACGTGACGAAGTGCGTCTCCGAATGGATCCTGCGGGGGATGCACCGGATCTAGAGGAGTTCCTCGACGCGGCGGGACATCTTCTCGAGGGAGTTCTTCACGGAGGCGAGGTCGACGTCCTTCCGGGTGCGGAGGACGAAGATCGCCTTCGGGCCGTCGTTCACGACGACGATCCGGCTCTGCTCGAGGTTCAGCACGACCGTGTCGATCCGGTCCTTCAGCTCCGACGTCGCGGTCTCCGCGGCGCCGAGGAGGATCGCGAACATCGCGACGAACGTGTCCTGGAACACGCCCTCGGGGACGGACCCCGCGATGTGCATCCCGCTCCGCGAGACGAGGACGGCATCGTTCACGCCGTCGAGGCCTTTCACCTCTTTCAGGAGGGATTCCAGTGCAGCGACATCCGACATGATCGATCGGGTCCTCCTTGTGCTACCCCTTCGAGCCCGATTCGGGGGCCTATCCAGAGGCGTTCGGATAAAGGTTGCGACTCGAATGCTCCGCGGGGGATTCAACCCGGGGACCGACGGTTCCTGCGGCCCTTGGAGGCGCGGGACATCGCGATCGCCGCCTCCACGGCGCGGGCCGCGTTCCCGATCCGCCGCATCGCGACCTTGTGGGACATCCCGGGCCCCGTGATCCCGAGGCCGATCGGCTTCCCGGTCCGAATCTGGAGGTCGAGGAGGGCCTTCGCGACGGAGTGCGCGAGGAGGTCGTCGTGGTCCGTGAGGCCCTGGATCAGGGCGCCGATCGCGACCCCCGCATCGACGTCCTTCCGGGCGAGGAGGCGCCGCAGCGCGAGGGGGATCTCGAACGTGCCCGGCACCCGCACGACCTCGACGGTCGCGCCGAGCTCCTTCGCGCGCGCGACGGCCCGGGCCACCATCCGGTCCGTGACCTCTGGGTTGAAGCTCGCCGCGACGATCGCGAGGCGCACGGTCACTTCACCCGGACCGGGCCCGCGTCCGCGAACCCCTCCCGCTGTCCCGTCCCCGCGCGCTTCCGGAGCGCCTCCGGCCGGAACAGGAGGTCGTAGCCGTTCACCGCGTGCTCCCGCGTGCGCCGGTCGAACAGGAACGCGAGCTCTGCCTCGTCCTTCGCCTCGTCCTCGTGGACCATCACGCCGAGGACGTGCTTCCCCGCCTGGACCTGGACCATCTGGAGGCCGTAGTCCGCGACGAGGGCGCAGTCCCTGTCCACGGGCTGGCGGCCCACCATCCCGAGGGCGATCACGATGTCGCACGTGTGCTCGTCGAACAGGATCTTGGCCGCCGCGGGGAGGTCCTTGATCCCGGGCACCGTGTACCGGACGACGGTGAACCCACCGCCCTGCCGCTTCAGCTCGTCGACCGCGGCCGCGGCCATGTCGAAGCGGGCGAACGTCGTGTCCGCGATGCCGATCCGCTTCGTCCCCGGATCCCCCCTACGCCTTCCGCTTCGGGAGCGGCTTCTCGACCCGCTGCAGGGTCTCGTTCAAGGCGAGCCAATCCGCGACCCGCTGGACGATCTTCCGGGTCCCGTCGAGGTCCCCCTCGAACTTCGGGAGCCGCACGACCTTCGTGCGGGAGAGCCCGCGCTTCCGGCACTCCTCGAGGATCTTCTCCTCGTTGTGGACCTGGTCGTACCCGAGGGCGATCACGTCCGGGCGGACGTCGTCGAGGATCTCGTAGATGTCCCCCTCGTTCCCGAGGATCACGCGGTCCACGGGCTTCAGGGCGTCCACCATCTCCACCCGCTGCGCCTCCGGGTTGATCGGGGTGTGCTTGAACCGCTTCGCGGTGGAGTCCCGCGCCACGACGACGACGAGCTCGTCCCCGAGCCGCTTCGCCTCCCTCAGGAAGGCGACGTGCCCGGGGTGCAGAAGATCGAACACCCCCGTTGCCATTACCCGGACCATGCCCGCCACGCTTCGATGACGTCCTGCCCTTCGAGGAAGACGAGATTTCTCGCCTCGGCATATTCCTTTGCGTCCTCCTTCGTCAGGGCGCGGCCATCATCCCCCATCATCTCGCAGATCGTCGCGGACGGGATCAGGCCCGCCATCGTCACGAGCGCGGTCGAGAGCTCCGTGTGTCCCCGCCGCTTCGACAGCAGGCCGTCCGCCGCGTTCAGGAGGGGGACGTGGCCCGGGGACCGGAACTCCCGGCCCAGGGCCTCCATCCCCCACCCGTTCTCGTGGCGGAGCGCCTCCCGGACGAGGGCCGCGAACCCCGCGATCGTCTTCGCGCGGTCCCGGTCCGTGATCCCCGTTCGGGTGTCCCGGTGGTTCACCGTGATCGAGAAGGGGGAGGCGATCGGGTCGTACGCCGCGCTCGTCGCGAGGGTGCGGGCGAGGACGGGGTGGCGGGCCGCGGCCTCCCCGAACAGCTCGGAGAGGTACGGCAGGCCGAGCCGGTCGCGGGCCTCCGCGGGGACCGTCGTGCAGATCAGCCCGCCCGCCTCCTTCCGGAGGAACCGGACGAGGTCCGGGGTCACGAACTGGGAGGCGATCGCGACGTCCGTCTCCTCCTCCCTCCCATCCGCGTCGTACACGAGGACGGGGCGGCCGTCCCGGAGCGCGTCGAGGGCCCGGGAGACGGAGTCCTTCATGCCCGTGTCGAGGAGGAGGGCCCTTATTAACTTTGTAGTAAATACAAGAAAAGGGGTAGATGGTCCCGCCCTCCGATCCGCGAGCGGGTCGCGACAACTCTTATGGACGGACGGGGCTTCCCTCGGCCGATGCTCGAGCCCGCGGCGATCCGCCGGGTCGACCCCGCCGGGATGATCGACATCGTCGCGTCCCTCCCGGAGCAGCTCCTCGAGGGGTACCGGAGCGCGGAGCAGGTCCGGATCGACTCTGGGGACGCGCGGCGGGTGTTCGTCGCGGGGATGGGCGGCTCCGGGATCGCGGGGGACCTCTTCGTCGCGTGGGCCTCGGACCGTAGCAAGCTCGGGATGGAGGTCGTGCGGGGATACCAGTGTCCCGCGACCGCCGCGCCAAACGACATCCTGATCGCCGTGAGCTACTCCGGGGACACGGAGGAGACCCTGAGCGCGGTCGCGGGCGCCGAGAAGATCGGATGCCGGATCGTCGGGATCACCTCCGGCGGGAAGCTCGAGGCCCTCTGCAAGGCCCGCGGATATCCGCTGATCAAGGTGCCGCGGGGGCTCCCGCCGCGGGGCGCGTTCGGCGACCTGTTCGCGTCCCTCCCCGCGATCTCCGAGGACTGGGTGTACGGCGACCTCGGGCACGAGCTCGAGCGGGCTGCGGCCCACCTGATGCGCCTGCGGGAGGACTACGGCGCCGGGGTCCCGGTGCGGTCGAACCCCGCGAAGGCCCTCGCGGTGAAGATCCGTGGGAAGACGCCGATCGTGTACGCGGCGCCGCCGTACGGCCCCGTCGCGACCCGGTGGAAGACGCAGTTCAACGAGAACGCGGAGGTCCTCGCCTGGGCCTCCCAGTTCCCGGAGGCGGACCACAACGAGATCGTGGGATGGGGCGGGGACCCGCACGCGAAGCGGTTCCTCCCGATCATCCTCCGGGACCGGGAGGAGACGCCGGAGATGGCCCGCCGACTCGACGTCACGAAGAAGATCATGTCCCGATGGACGGAGGTCCACGAGGTCCGGGACCGGGGGGAGACCCTCCTGAGCCGGATGCTCGGGACCCTGTACCTCGGGGACTTCACGAGCGTGTACCTCGCGGTCCTCCGGAACGTGGACCCGATGCCCGTGAAGCCGATCGCGGAGCTGAAGAAGCGGCTCGCCGCGTGAGGAGACGCCGAGGGGGAGATTCGAACTCCCGAGGCCTTGCGGCCACGGCGTGGCTGGCGGCGGGATTCCGCCGACTCCAGCGCCGCGCCCTACCGGGCTAGGCGACCTCGGCGCGCGGTTCGCATTCGGACGACGTTATTTAAGGGCTCGCCCGGGGAACGCGCGGGCCGCGGAGACGCGCCGCCACGCGGCGGGGTGCGTCATCGAGAGGAACTCGATGAGCCTCGGCGGGCGCGCAAGGGAAAGGTTCGCGTCGTGGAGCTTCACCATCGCGCTCGCGAACGCCTCCGGCTTCCCCGTGATCTGGAGGGCGGTGCGGTCCGCACGGGACTCCCGCCACCGGGAGAGGGCCCGCTCGAGCGGATCGAACGCGAGGGACAAGATCCCCGTCGCGAGCATCAGCACGGGGAGACCCGCCACGTCCGCGATCCCCCGCAGGCCGAGGACGGAAACCGCCCATGGAAGCACCGCCTGGAGGACGGCGAGGGACACGAGGGACGTGACGACGAAGACCCCGAAGCCGATCGCGGGGTCCCGGTGCTTCTGATGCGCGAACTCGTGCGCGAGGATCGTCTCGATCTCGTCGGGCCCGTGGCTCTTCAGGAGGGTGTCCGTGAGGACGATGCGGCGCGTCCGCCCCGCCCCCGCGAGCGCGGCGTTCGAGCGGGAGGACTTCACGGAGGACTGGACGACGTGGACGCCGAGGACCCGCATCCCCGCGCGCTCCGCGAGGGCCCTCAGTCGGGCCTCCAGCTCCGGGTCCTCGAGCCGGTTCGACTTGTAGAAGATGCGGAGGAACAGGACCGGTGCGACGACGGAGGCCGCGACGGAGACGCCGAGGCCGAGGACCCACACGATGATCCACCACGTCGCGGGGAACGCCCGCAGGAGCCAGTACAACACCTCCACCGCGACGAGGGTGAGCCCGTACCCGATCGCGAGGCTCTTCGCGTCGTCGAGCGCCCATCCCCGCCACGTCTGGCGGGAGAGGCCGTACCGGACCTCGAGCCGGTGGCTGATCACGGAGAACGGGAGGCCCGCGAGCCAGAGCACGAAGTAGAGGACGGTGAAGTAGACGAAGACCGTCCACCACGGGCCGTCGCCCGCCCAATCCCGGAGGGCCGCGGAGGCCCCGCCCAGGAGGAAAACGAGGATCGCGATCCCGAATCCCGCGCTCCGGGTGATGCCGAGGCGGAGGCGGGTCGTGAACAGCTCCCGCGCGAGCCGTTGCCGCTCCGCGTCGAAGCCGAACGAGTCCGCCGCAATCGCGGTCACTTCCACAGCTTCGGGTACGTCCCGGGGTCCATCAGCACCCGCTTCGAGTCCGCCGCGAGCCCGGACTTCGCGATCACGATCTCGTCCGACGTCATCATCGCGGTCGCGAGGGCCACGCCCTCCCCCTTCGCACTCAGGACCGCGACGAGGTCCCCCCGCTTGATCCCGGGGGACAGCTTCGTGACCCCGGGGACCGCGAGGTTCGCGCCGTGGCAGATCGCGTCCACCGCGGTGTCCTTCACGACGATCTGCGGGAGGTGCCGGAGGAGGCTCTCCGTCGGCTGGACCAGGTGGCGGAGCCCGGACTCGTCCCCCTCCTCCTTCCACACGACGTGCGCGTCCTTGAGGTCGAGGAGGCTGTGGGCCTCCGTCTCCGGGAACGTCGCGGTCCGGGTGCGGCGGAGGTCGAGCATGTGCCCGCCGACCCCGAGCGCCTCGCCGACGTCGTTGCACAGGGTGCGGATGTACGTCCCGGACTCGCAGCGGGTCCGGAACAGGACGAGCCGGCCGTCGAACTCCAAGGGTTCGAGCTCGTAGATCCAGCGGGTGCGGAGCTCCCGCTTCACCGCGGACCGGACCGGCGGCGTCTGGAACACCTCCCCCACGAACCGCTCGAGCATCCCCCGCACCCGCGCCTCGTCGACGTCCTGGTGGAGCTGGAGGACGCCGACGTACTCCTTGTCCCCCTTGAGCATCGCGTCGACGGCGCGCGTCGCGTTGGCGAGGGCGATCGGGAGGACCCCGGTGACCCGGGGATCGAGGGTGCCCGCGTGGCCCGCCCGCGAGAGCCCGAGGAGGTCCCGCACCCACGCGCTCACCTGGTGGGACGAGGGGCCCTGGGGCTTGTCCGCAACGAACACGCCGAAGTGGAGGAGCTGTTCGATCGGGCGGTCCTCCGGGCGGCGCCCGTGCCGGCTCTCCGGCGGCTCGTGGAGGACGATCATTTCTCCCATGTCGCCACACGCTCCTCGATGATCCTGACGAAGGCGTCCGGGGTCTTGTCCGAAGAATCCACGACGAGGTCGAAGATCGACGTGTCCCGCACGTCGATCCCGTACACCTTCGCGTACCGGGTCCGCTCGGACCGCTCCCGCTCCTTGATCTCCTTCGTCGCCTGCTTCACGGACTTCCCTTCGCGCCCCGCGATCCGCTCCGCGCGGACCTCGACGGGCGCGTCGATGAGGACCTTCAGGCACGGGACCCCGTGCTTCTCCAGGAGCCAGGGCTGGAGGCGCCCGTCCACGACGACGTCCTTCCCCGCGCCCGCGAGCTTCCGGACCCGCTGGATGATGTCCTCGTCGAGAGCGCGGTCGACATCCGGGTGCTCCTCCGCGTACCGCCCGAACGTCTCGAGGGACATCCCGTGGTCCTTCGCCCGCTCCCGGAACAGGGCGCCCGCAGAGATCATCTCGTACCCGTGGGCCCGGGCGAACCGCTCCGCGACGGTCGTCTTCCCGCTCCCGGGCGGGCCGCTAATCGCGACGATCATCGGCGTCCTCATCCTCGGGACGGCCTCCGTCGGCGGATTCCTCGTCGCCCTCGTCCGCCTCCTCCTCGCCGTCGGATTCCTCGTCGGCGTCCGATTCCTGTTCCTCGGGCGGGTCGTCCGCGGCGGCCTCCGCGGGCTTCTCGTACGCCTCGTCCTCCGGCGCCGTCGTCTCCGTGATCTCCCCGAGGGTCTGCAACCGCCGCCGGAATGTGATGTACTTCAGCACCCGCTGCACGACCTGGCCGAACGGGATCGCGAGGAGGGAGTACAGGAGGATCCAGCTCGGGAACACGTACACCGCGAGGAGGTGCGCGTTGAACGACCAGGGCACCGCGAAGTACAGGTTCCCCTGGACCGCGAGGGTCTCGTCGACGAAGAGCCGGAGCCACGTGAAGATCACGACGAAGAAGAACATCGTGTACGCCATCAGCTTCAGGGGGACGAACTGGACGTCCTGGTACTCGACCATGATCTCGGACTGCTTCGCCCGGAGTTTCTGGACGCGGCTCGTGTTCTGCTTCCGGAACGCCTCCGTCACCGCCTTCCGGATCGAGGCCATCGTCGCGTTCATCTTCGCCATCCGCATCCACGGGGTGAAGATGTGGCGGAGCACGGAGGACGCCGTCGTCGTGACGAGGCCCGCGAGGAGGACCGTGATCACGGGGTACCGCCCGCCGAAGCCGATCACGGGCTCCAGGATCGCCCCCGCGAACAGCCCGAAGGACCGCCCCACGTCCGGGAAAATCAGGACGTAGATCGCGAGGATCCCCAGGAAGATCATGATGAAGCGGGAGAAGCTCTGGCGGGGGGTCGGGCGGGGCCTGGGCTCCGGTTTCTTCTTC
>Ga0184623_10000403_pt1 | contig 18078 bp, 17 predicted proteins | sample PLM1_100_b1_FD_133138 | JGI IMG/M metagenome (GOLD analysis project Ga0184623, IMG submission 133138) | Groundwater sediment microbial communities from an aquifer in East River, Colorado, USA - PLM1_100_b1 | ecosystem: Environmental > Terrestrial > Soil > Riparian zone | place: USA: East River...
CGCAGGTGTCGGCGTCGGGGTCGGGGTCGGCGCAGGTGTCGGGGTCGGGGTCGGCGCAGGTGTCGGCGTCGGGGTCGGAACAGGGGCGCCCGTCCCGAGCGTGATCTCGATCGTCGCTCCGGGCGGCATGTCGTCCTTGTTGATCACGCTGAGGTTCGCCGCCTGGGAAGACCCAAAGACAAGGGTGACGAGGGTCGAGCCCGTAACGGTCGGCGATGCGACGGCGGTGACCTTCGAGATCGGAACCTGGAAATCCAACCAATACGCACCCGCTCCGTCAGATGAGCTGCGGGCGCCGTACGACGGCGACGTGAATGGGGTGGTGTAGATGTGGGTCTCCGAGGCGCCGACGGCGTCCGTGACGTACACGACATCAGTCGACGGCGACTTTCCGTCAAGGCCGAGGGCAGCTGCCATCGTCCCGCCGACGAAGACCTGGACGACATAGGCTGTTGACTCGAAGCCGCCCGCGCTCGGCTTCGCCGGATCCTCGCCGACCCGGAAGCGGAAGAACGCATTTGAACCGTCGGACGCCACGTACACGCTCTGAAGCGACCCGCTCGGAGATCCGCTCGAGATGTCGGCATAGCCCGGGTTCTTGTCGCCGGTCGGATCGGCGATCGCCGAGCCGTCTGCGTACGTGTACGCCGTCCAGCTCGATGGCCACGCCGCGGCGACGTCGCCACCTGGACTCGAGCCGGCATAGACGATCGGCGCCAGGACCATGGCGAGGACCGGCAGGATGAGAGCCGCCTTGACGGAGGCGCGTCGGCTCGTGGAGTGCGTAGTCACAAAGAACCTCGATGACCCGGTACGTCGGTCGCCACCCCCTTTGTGCCGGGACGAGCAGCGAAGCCTGATTCAGGACGCTATTCGATCGTCGTACCTCACGGCCCTAGCCCAAACTGACTAGGGAAAGTGGGACTTCCGGCTCGCCGGTCGTCGAATCGAGAGCGGGACGTTCATCATCACGGTCGTGCGGGTGGCCGGCCGGTGCATCCGCGCGCCGGTCAGGTAGGCGCGACAGGCTCTGTCTCTCGATCGGGGGCATCGTTTCGGCTACTCTGCGTCGGGAGCGCGACCGTGGGCGCGACGACTCGGCGCGATGGCCCATACACCAACCGGGGAGGATCCAGCTCTGTCGACGGTTGCAGTCACGGGGGCCGACGGCTTCATCGGCTCGCACCTCGTCGAGGCCCTCGTGGCTCGCGGCGACACTGTTCGGGCGCTGGCCCAGTACAACTCGTTCGGGAGCTGGGGCTGGCTCGACCGCCTGTCGCAGGACACCCTGGGCCGAGTCGATGTCGTCCCCGGCGATGTCCGCGACGCGGGATGCGTCCTCGACTTCCTGCGCGATGCGGAGGTCGTCTACCACCTCGCCGCGCTGATCGCGATCCCCTACTCCTACCGGGCGCCGCGGTCGTACGTCGATACGAATGTCAGCGGCACGCTGAACATCCTCGAGGCCGCCCGGACCCTGGGCACCGGCCGGGTCGTCGTCACCTCGACGAGTGAGGTGTACGGCACCGCCCGATCCGTCCCGATCTCCGAGGAGCATCCGCTCCAGGGGCAGTCCCCCTACGCTGCGTCCAAGATCGGCGCCGACAAGTTGGCGGAGAGCTACCACCTCAGTTTCGAGCTGCCGGTCGTGACCCTCCGCCCGTTCAACACGTTCGGCCCGCGCCAGTCGGCCCGGGCGGTCATCCCCACGATCATCACCCAGCTCGCGGCCGGTGAGCGCCGGGTCAACCTCGGCAATCTCACCCCGACCCGCGACTTCTGCTACGTCCGGGATACCGTCGCGGCGTTCCTTGCCGTCGGGGCGGCCCCCGCGGGCGACGTCGTCGGGCGGGTACTGAATGCCGGGACCGGGGTCGAGACGTCGATCGGCCACCTGGCCGAGACGATCGCCCGCCTGATGGATCGCGACATCGAGCTCAACCAGGAGGACCAGCGCTTTCGGCCCGACGCCTCGGAGGTGATGCGCCTGGTCTGCGACAACCGCGCCCTCCGGACAGCCACCGGTTGGAGCCCGCAGTGGAGCCTCGAGGACGGGCTGCGCGAGACGATCGGCTGGTTCACTGAGCCCACGAACCTCGCCGCGTACAAGTCGACGGAGTACAACGTCTGATGACGCGCCCGGGCCCGCGCCCGCGCCCGCGCCCATCGCCTGCCCAGGTCGGCCTGTGCATGCGGTGATCCTGGCGGGCGGTCGCGGGACGCGGCTCCGGCCCTACACGACCACGCTGCCCAAGCCGCTCGTCCCGATCGGGGACGAGTTCTCGATCCTCGAGATCGTGCTCCGGCAGCTGGCCCAGCGAGGATTCCTGCGGGCGACGATCGCCATCGGGTACCTGGGCTCCTTGATCCGAGCCTACGTCGGCGACGGTTCGCAGTGGGGCATCGCCGTCGATTACGTGACCGAGGATGTCCCGCTCGGGACGATGGGTCCCGTCGTGCTCAACCTCGACAAGCTGCCCGAGCACTTCCTGGTGATGAACGGCGACATCCTGACCGACCTCGACTTTGCCGATCTCCTCGGCCGGCACGCAGCCGGGGTGGCGCCCTTGACCGTCGGGACCTACCGGCGCGACGTGCTCGTCGACTTCGGGGTACTCGAGGTCGCCGACGAGCAGATCGTGGCCTTCCGGGAGAAGCCCGTCCTGTCGTACTCGGTCAGCATGGGCATCTACGGTCTGTCGCGAACGACCCTCCAGCGCTACGAACCCGGTCGGCCGCTCGGTTTCGACGAGCTCGTCCTCGACCTCCTGGCCCGTGGCGAGCACCCCGCAGTCTATGCGTTCAGCGGCCACTGGCTCGACATCGGGCGGCCCGAGGACTACGACCGGGCGAACAACGACATCGACCTGATCCGCCCGACGTTCCTGCCACGGGCGTGACCCCAGCTCGCCTCCTTGTCCTGGGCGCGGGCGGGTTCCTCGGAGCGCACGTCCGCGCCGCACTGCGGTCGACGGGATGGGACGATGTCGTCCTTGTGTCGCGATCGCCGGGCGAGCGCGCTGCGAATCACCCACACGAGCGGTGGCACAGACTTGACCTCTCGACCGCCGGCCGCAACGACCTTGCGGGGCTGCTCCGAGAAGAGCGGCCGGCCGCCGTTATCAACTGCAGTGGCGTCACCGAGGGCGATGCCGGCCGGCTCGTCCGCGGCAACGTCGTACTGGTCGCTGACCTCCTGGCGGCGATGGCCGGCATCGTACCGGGCAGCCGGCTCGTGCAGGTCGGATCGTCGGCGGAGTATGGGGCGGTCCCGATCGGAGCGCCCATCGCCGAGGACGCCCCGCCCAACCCGGTCGGGATGTACGGGCTCACGAAACTGGCCGGTTCGGAGCTCGCCCTCGCCGCCGGCCGTGCGGAGGAGGTCGATGCCATCGTCCTGCGGGTCTTCAATCCGATCGGCAGCGGGATCTCGGCCAACACGCTGCCGGGCCGGACGGTCGCCGCGCTGCGGGCCGCGCTGACCGCCGGCGAGCGCAGCATCTCGCTGGGCGCGCTTGACGATCACCGCGACTTCGTGGACGCCGACGATGTCGCGGACGCGATCTGCGCAGCGGCGATGGCGGCCGGACGCCTTGGCCCGCGGGTCCTCAATGTCGGCAGCGGCCGGGCGACCCGGGCGCGCGACCTCGTGACGGCGCTGGCCGGCGTGGCCGGGTTTGACGGTGAGATCGCCGAGGATCGGCCGACGTCGACGCGCTCGACGGCGGTGCCCTGGCAGCAGGCCGACATCGCCGCGATCGCGGGGCTCCTCAACTGGCGGCCACGGCGGAAGCTAGCCCATTCGATCGATGCCCTGTGGCAGGGAGCGAAGGCCGAGGGCGCGGATCAGTCAGCCTGACGGACCAGGCCCCTGTGCAACGTCTGGTAGGCGTCGATCAGCCGCGGCACTTCGTCCTCCCAGACGATGCCCGCCGCCCGGGCCCGGGCCCGGTCGGGGTCGTCCGGTCGCTCTGCCGCGCGGACAATCGCGGCCGCCAGCTCCTCGGCGGTCGGGTCGCGACTGACGATCTCGCCGACCTCCTCGTCCACCCACTCGAGCGCGCCCGGAATCGCGTTGACGACCGGAACGAGCCCCGCGGCGAAAGCGTCCATGAGGGCCGCGCTCGTGGCGTCGCTCGTCGGCGACGAGATCATGATTCGGGCCCGGAGCAGGGTCCGTTGTAGTTCGTCGTACGGGAGGACTCCGACGAAGTCGATCGTCGGGTCATCGCCGGCTGCGTCGTGGACGCGCGCCGACTGGCTGCCCTCGTGGGTCACGACCAGCCGCCAGCCCTCGAGGACCGCCGGGGCAATCGCGCGAGCCTGGCGCCAGGCCGCGACGACGAGATCGACACGCATGTCGGGCTCCATCCGGCGGGTGCTGAGGGCAAGCCGCTCCGGCTGGCGGGGGCTTTCGAGGAGGTGTCGCTCCGGTCCCCAGACGAAACGATGGGTCCGGGCCTTCGGCGCCAGGCGCTCGACGACCTCCCGGAGGCTGGCGCTGTTGATCGTCACGAGATCGGCCCGGCGAAGCGTCAGCGTCGCCAGCCATTCCTTGATCCGCGACCGGCCGGGCGCGACAAGAAGGTCCGAACCGAGGGCTGACTGGACGACAGGAGGGCGGACGCCGGTCGGCTGGACGAGCGTCGTGGCGAGCGCCGTCATGAGACCGTAGCTCGAAACGAAGCTGGCGTGGACTAGCCCGGGACGGGTGCGTCGGATCAGGCGGGCCAGGGCCGGGATCGCAAACAGGTAACGCCGATCGCGGGCTGGCGGCATGCTCCCGAGACGGTGCATCCGGACGCCCTGGACCGGGCCTCCCTCAAAGCATGCCAGGTCAACCCGTAGCCCCCGTTCAGCGAGCGCGGCCGCCAGGCGCCGAACGTGGATGTTGAGGCCGTCGCCAACGATTAGGACGTCCGGGTGTGCGCCGGCGAGCTTCGGCGGGGCGGCAGCGGGCCGTGCTCGTACCTCGTCGTTCGATTCCGGCGGCTCGTCCCCCGGGGCTGGACTGGCCTCCCCCACCTACGCCGTCTCGCCGCGCTCCGCGAGCCACTCTTCGTAGTTCGTCTCGTCGACGCCCTTGTCGACGTCCGTCTTCGTCAGGAGGAGCGGCAGCCGGCCCTGGCGGATCGTCTCCCCGGTGATGATGCATTTCCGGATGTCGGTCCGCTCCGGGATGTCGTACATCACCTCGAGCAGCGATTCCTCGACGATCGAGCGGAGCGCGCGGGCGCCGGTCTTGCGATCGAGGGCGACCTCCGCCGCGGCCCGCAGCGCGCCGGGTGTGAACGCCAGCTCGACCCTGTCGAGCGACAGGAACTTCTGGAACTGACGGGTCACCGCGTTCTTCGGCTCGGTCAGGACCCGGACGAGGTCTTCGGCGGTCAGCGCCGACAGCGTAACGATGACCGGCAGCCGGCCGATGAACTCGGGGATGAGTCCGAACTTCAGGAGGTCCTCCGGCATGAGCCGCTCGAGGATCCGTGCCCGGTCGGCCTTGACAATCGCCCCCTCCGAGCCGAAGCCGATCGATCGCCGGCCGACCCGTTCCTCGACGATCTTCTCGAGGCCGTCGAAGGCGCCGCCGCAGATGAACAGGACGTTGGTCGTGTCGATCTGGATGAAGTCCTGGTGGGGGTGCTTGCGGCCGCCCTGGGGCGGGACGTTCGCGATGGTCCCCTCGAGGATCTTCAGGAGGGCCTGCTGGACGCCCTCGCCGGATACGTCGCGGGTGATCGAGGGGTTGTCGGCCTTGCGGGCGATCTTGTCGATCTCGTCGATGTAGATGATCCCGCGCTGGGCCCGGGCAACATCGAAGTCCGCCGCCTGAATGAGCCGCAGGAGGATGTTCTCGACATCTTCGCCGACGTAGCCTGCCTCGGTCAGCGAGGTCGCGTCCGCGATGCAGAACGGGACATCGAGGACGCGGGCGAGGGTCTGGGCCAGGAGCGTCTTGCCGGAGCCCGTCGGGCCGACAAGCAGGACGTTCGACTTCTGGAGCTCGACCTCATCGACCGCGTGGCCGGCGTTGACCCGCTTGTAGTGGTTGTAGACAGCGACCGACAGGACCTTCTTCGCCCGTTCCTGGCTAATGACGTACTGGTCGAGCGCGAACTTGATCTGCCGCGGATTCGGGAGCTTCGCAACCGAAGGCTTGGCCTTCGGCTGGTCGAGCATCTCCTCTTCGATGATCTCCTGGCACAGGTTGATGCACTCGTCACAGATGTATACGCCCTGGCCCGCGATCAACTTGCGGACTTGTTCCTGGCTCTTTCCGCAGAAAGAGCACCGATACGGGACCTTCGGTCCCTTGGAGCTGCTGCTCGACGTCACGTGCCCTGTCTCGTCCCTGGTCCTACGGCTCTTTTGACTTCTTGGCGGCGGGCTCGGCCGTCTCGGGGGCCTCGCCGGCGGCTGCTGCGGACCCTTCGCCCCCGGACATGCCGGCGTCGTGGGCCTGGGCGATCAGAGAATCACCGGACAGCGAATACACCGCGTCGATGATGCCATAGTCCTTCGCATCCTCGGGAGCCATGAAATAGTCCCTATTTGTATCCTGCTCCACCTTTTCGAGCGGCTGGCCCGTGTGCTTGGCCAGGATCTCGTGGTTGCGCTGGACGAGGAACTCCCATTCCTTCATCTGGATCACGGCGTCCGGGGCGGCGCCGCGGAACCCACCCGACCCCTGGTGAATCATGATCCGGCTGTTTGGAAGCGCGTACCGCTTGCCCTTCGCCCCCGCGGCCAGCAGCACGGCGGCCATCGATGCGGCCATGCCGATGCAGATCGTGCTGACCGGCGCCCGCAGGTACTGCATCGTGTCGTAGATGGCGAGTCCGCTCGTCACCACGCCGCCCGGCGAGTTGATGTGCAGGCTGATGTCCTCTCCGGGTCCTCGGACTCGAGGAAGAGGAGCTGGGCGATGACGAGGTTGGCGAGATGGTCCTCGATCTGATCGCCGAGGAAGATGATCCGTTCCCGCAGCAGCCGCGAGTAGATGTCATAGGCGCGCTCCCCACGGCTTGAGGATTCGATCACCATCGGCACGAGCATCTGGGGTCTCCCGAGTTCTGACGGATTGAGCAAGGTAATGGACGGGGTCAGCCGGCGGGCGCCGGCTCGTGATGGTGGTGATGGTCGTGGTCATGATCATGATCGTGGTCATGATCCTCGCCACCGAGGGATCCTGGATCCGTGGCATCGATCTCGGCCGATGCCTCCGCCGACGGGCTGACGATCGCACCGCGCGGCCCGTCTTCGACGTGGGGCAGCGCCGGGTGCTCGGGATGGGCGGCGAGCCACTGGTCGACGAGGTGCTCGACGGTTCGGCTGCGGCGCAGTGTCGAGCGAATAAAGCTCCGGCCACGCTCGGATTCGAAGTACTTGGCGAGCTTGGCGTCGCCGGTGTAGCGCTGCCGGCCCCGCTCGACCTCCGCGTCAACGTCCGCGTCGGAGATCGTCACGCCCTCGGCTTCGGCGACCTTGGACAGGATCAGGAGGACCTTGACGCGCTTTTCCGCGTCCGGCCGGAAGTCGGCGTGAAGGTCGGCCTCCGACTTGCCCGTGACCTTGAGGTAGGCCGCTTCGTCGATGCCCTGCCGAAGGATCGACGTCCGGAACTCGTCGTGCATGACCTCGACCTCCTGGTCAAGGAGGATGTCGGGCAGGTCGAGGGTCGCGTTCGCGACCGCGTAGTCGATGATCTTGTCGGCGAACTGGTGGCGCGCCTTGTCGAGGGCATTTCGCTCCAGCCGTTCCTTGACGCCTGTGCGGAGGACCGCCATGTCCGTGAAGTCGCCCATCGACCGCGCGAAATCGTCGTCGGCATCGGGCAGGACCTTCTCCCGGAGCTCGCGGAGCTCGACGTGGAAGTGGGCCTGCTTGCCGGCGAGCGACTTCTCCATGTAGTCGTCGGGGAACGTGATCCCGAACGACTTCTTGTCGCTGACAGACAGACCGACCAGGTTGTCCTCGAACCCCGGAATGAGCCGATCCTCGCCGATGATCAGCGGCATCCGCTCTGCCGTACCACCCTCGAACGGGACGCCGTCCTGGCTGCCCTCGAACTTGATCACCGCGTAGTCGCCCTTCTGGGCACCGCGGTCCTCGACCGGGGCCAGGGTTCCGTTCTGGTCGCGGAGCTCCTCGATCACCCGATCGACCTTCGGGTCGTCGATCGTCTCGATCTCCGGCTTGAAGTTGAAGTTCTTGTAGTCGCCGAGCTCCACGTCCGGGCGAACCTGGACGGTCGCCTTGAAGATGAGCGGCTTGCCCTCTTCGGCCTGGACGATCTCGACGTCGGCGTTCGTGAGCGGCAGGATCGCCCGCTCAATCAGTGCCTCGCGGTAGGCCCCCTGGACGAGGCGGTCGACGGCTTCGTCGAGCACCGCCCCTGGCCCGAGCACTCGCTCGAGGATGGGTCGCGGCGCCTTGCCGGGCCGGAAGCCGGCGACGCGTGTCCGGCGGCTAAGGGCGCGGACAGCCTCGTCGACGGCGCGGCTGAGGCGCTCGGCCGGGAGCTCGACCTCGAGAATGACGGAGCTCTTCGGGGCTGGGGTGGCTGTGACGTTCATCGCCGGGGAAGTATAGGGCGGGAGGCTGAGCGAGGCCGCCGCTCAGGGGATTCATCGCTGGACGGACGGCTACGCGGGGCGACAATGCCGTCATGTCGCTGAAGGTGCTTCTGGCGGCCCTCATCGGATGGATGGTCATCTCCGTCGCCATCCTGGTCCTTGTCGGCGGCGTGGTGAACACACCTGGCTGTGCCAGGCTTGTGTCGCCGACACCGGAGTGTCAGGCCGCGATGGCCGCGGCCAATGACGCGATCTTCAGGACCCGCACGCTCCCGATATTGATCGCGATCGCCGTACCCAGCGGCATCATCGCGGTGGCCATCGCCCTACGGATCCGCGGATCGCTCCGCCGCTAGCCACTGGAGTGGTAGGCGAGGTCGGGGTCGAACCGACACGCCGCTCACGCGGCACCGGCTCCTAAGGCCGGCGCGTCTGCCATTCCGCCACTCGCCCGCCGCGAGTCTAGCGCCCCTGTCGGCTCACGACGGGTTTCTCGCAAACGCTCAGCCGGCGAGCGTTACGTCGCGATCGACGGGGGCTCGCGACCCCTCACGCAGGGAGGCGCGCTAACGCTGCGGCAATCGCTCACCGGGTGAGCGTATGAGCACTTTCGGCCGGCTAACGCTCGTCCGAGGGGCGTAAGCCCGGATCGAGCCGTGACGGCCGCCGGCCGGAGCGGGCCTAGATCCCGGCGCCGCTTCTGGGGCCGCCCTCGTCGCCGCTGCCCTCGGCCTTGTCGCGGCGACGGTCGCGGATCCGCTGCATCTGCTCCTCGAAGGAGGGGCCGTCCGGGTTGAGCATCCGCTCGACGAGCTGGCGGCCGGTTCGGAGGGCGACCGGACGCAAGGCCGTCGTCCCGAGTGCGACGACCGCCGCCAGGATCCCCTCCTTCTTCCGCTCCTTCGACCGGTCGTCGAGGTACTTCGCGAACTCCTTGTCGAGGGTCATTTGGACCTTCTTGCCGTCGGAGCCGAGCTTCTTGAGGACCTTATTGATCTCGTCCGGGAGGAGCTCGGACGGGAGCGGGTCCTCCTCACCGCGGATCGCGGTCTTCACTCGGCGGAAGAGTCGCTTCGGCCCGCCGAGGGCGAGAAACGCCGCCCCGGCGGCAACTCCGGCGGCCTTGACCGGCTCGTGCCGAACCTTGGCCGGGATGTCGACGGCCGCCTTACCCGCGGCCTCGAGCCGGTCGAGTTCGGCGTCGAGATCCGCCCGGGCAGCTACGACCTGCGCGAGAGCGGCGTCCGTGCGCGTACCCACTCGATCGTCTCCTTTGTCATGTCGATGGTCTTCTGGGGGACAAAGCGTTTCATGAGCTCTTCGCCGTCGACGCCACGCTGCATGATCTCGACGGCCGTCATGCCGCTCCAGACTGCCAGTCCTGCGGCGACGCCGATGGCGGCTCCTACCCGGCCGCCGAAGCCGATCGCCATGAACACAGCGAAGATCACGCCGAGAAAGGTCCCGAGCGAGAGTCCACCGACGAGCCCGCGGCCGGGCCGCCATCCGCCGATGACCGCCAGGACGACGAGGGTGAAAACGAACCCGACGAGGCCGACGCCGACGATCCCGAGGTCCGGCCACGCGATGCGTGAGCCGTAGGCGTAGACGAACGCCGCCAGCCAGCCGACGAACAGGGCGGTCGGCACGGCGGCAACCGCTCGCTCCGCGACTCCTGCGGAGCCCGCCTCGCCGGTTCGCGACGCCCGAATCAGGCCCAGGAGCCCCAGGAACACCGCGGCGACGATGGGCAGCACGATCAGCGCCGCGCCAAGTGGTCGGACGCCGGGATCGCTCAGCGGCAGGAGCGCATCGCCGGCGACACCCCAGCCGCGGTTGGTGAAGTTCAGGCCGAGCGCGAGCCCGACGACGACACCGGTCACGGCCCCGGTTGCGACGCTTCGCCCGACCGCCCCGGCGCCGACGCCGAGCGCGAGTACGACGCCCGCGACGCCGATCCCGAGGAGCAGCAGCAGCCCATGGAGGATCCCCCAGCCGATCGAGCCGAAGATCCACTCGCCCAGGAACAGCGGCAGCCCGACAGCAAGGAGAAGTCCGGCGGCAATCGCCGCGCCGATGGCGATCCCGGCGTAGGCCGCGACCCGCTTGACCTCGTCAGCAACCTCGCCGAGCTCGGCCTTCGCCAGCTCGACGTGGGCACCAACGAGGCGCCTTGCCGAATCCTTCGTGGCCCCGAACTGCTCAAAGAGCCCGGGCGGATCCTCGGGCGGGACCGTCGAATCGGTCGACGACTCGGGCGCGGGCGGAGGCGGATCGTCGGTGGGGGGTGCGGTCGCCTGCGGCTCGTCCAGTGGGGTGGGCTCCCTGCGTCGACCTGGGGGACCGGGCGATGATACCAGCGCCGGTCAGACAGTCCGGCCGAATGCCCTCAATCCGAGCCGGTCTGCCGCGTCGAAGAAACCGTAGGCGCGCCGGAACCCGGGATCGACGGGATCGGGCGTCCTGCCCGTGGCCGTCCGCCACAGCTGACGCTCGAGCTCGTCCAGGCGACCGGCGAGCTCGGCCGGCCCGCGCGGGGCGGCGATGTCGGCGTAGGTTCTCCGGCCCGAGGGATAACGAACCTCCTCGTCCGGGATCTTCGGCAGGAACGCGAGGACGACCCGCGCATGATCGAGTGCGGCGAGATTCCAGGGCTCGGCGCTGCGGAGCGTGCTCGCAGGCCGTGCGCCGCGTGCGGCGAGGGAGCGTTCGATCGTTTCCTCGGCGGCGGCGGCTCGCCTCTCGGCGTCGTCGGCCGGGCCTTCGACCCGGGTGGCAGCCTCGCGTCCGAGCAGGTAGCGGAGCTCCGCGATCCCCGCCGCGTCGGCTCGCAGCCAGCCCAGGAAGCCGACCTGTACGCCTTCGAGGTGGGGCAGCGTCCGATCGGCCAGGTAATCGGCCCCGCCCGCCGGCAACCCGCCCTCATCGACCGCCGCATCGAGCAACTCTCGCGTCCGCCGGGCCAGGCCCAGCCAGCGATCGAATTCCGAGAATCCGCTCTGCTCGATGTCGCTCACGTCGCACCTCTTGCGGACTCGGTCCGCGGTAGCGTGTCGTTTCGGGAGCGTCTGCCGCATGTCGACGACTTGGCACGGTGCAAAGGTCGCATAGCGGTTCGTCCGATGGTACCGCCTGGATCAGGACGTCTAGAGGTAGCGACTGCGTTACGCTCCGCGGATGGCTGGGTTGCGACCGTTGCTGTCGGCGGAGCTGCTCAGCATCGGCAGCGAGATCACCGTCGGTGAGACGCGCGACACCAACGCCGGCGATCTGGCCCGCAGCCTATCTGGGATCGGCATCGTTGTTCACCGGATCCAGGCGCTGCCGGACGATCTCGATGCGGTCAGCGGAGCCTTCGCGGAGGCCCTGGAGCGGGCCGACCTCGTAGTCTCGACCGGCGGGCTGGGACCGACGCCCGACGACCTCACCCGAGAGGCGATCGCCACCGCCACCGGCGAGAAGCCCACCATCGATGCCGAACTGGAGTCATGGCTTCGCGGCCTCTGGTCGAGGCGCGGCATGACCATGCCCGACATGAACCTGAAGCAGGCCTGGCTCATTCCGTCGGCGGAGGCCTTGCCGAACGCCAACGGCACGGCCCCCGCCTGGTGGGTCTCGCGTCCGGATGGCCGGCTGATCGTCGCCCTGCCCGGACCGCCCCGCGAGATGCGGCCGATCTGGTTTGAGCAGGTCCTTCCCCGGTTGCGCGAGCGGGGTGCCGGCGGCGAGGCGGCCAACCGGACGTTCCGGCTGGCGGGGATAGGTGAATCGGCCGTGGCGGAGCTGCTCGGTGAGGAGCTCCTCCGGTCCGGCAATCCAGTCGTTGCCACGTACGCCCGCGCCGATGCGGTCGACGTCCGGATCTCGGCGCGGCCGGAGCCCGGCGCCGGGGCAACTGCTGGCTCGGCCCAGGCGATCGTCGACGCGACCGCGGCCCGGGTTCAGGACCTGCTGGGGGATCACATCTGGGCCGAAGGCGACACCTCGTGGGCCGACGCCATCGGAAGCGAGCTCGACCGGCTCGGCTGGACGCTGAGCTGCGTCGAAATCGGGACGGGTGGCTCCCTTGCCACCCTCCTCGGCGATCGCGAGTGGCTCAGGCTTGCGGAGACGCTGGCAGCGGATGCGCCTGCCGGGGCCCACCACGCCGACCAGGACGATGCCGCGACCCCATCCGACCACGGATCAACCGATGGACTGGAGGCGCTCGCCCGCAATGCGGGAGAGGTCGGGGGCAGCGACGCGTCGATCGGAATCCGGGTCCGCTCGAGGGGCGACGACTCGGCCGTGACGGTCGTCGTGGTGCTGCCCGGCCGCGTCCACCGCGAGCGGCGTATTGCGTTCCTGGGCGGCGCCCAGGGCCGGCTTCGGGCGGCGCTGGTCGCGGCGCATGTCCTGCTCGTGGAGCTCCGGGCGGGCGACTCGGCCCGGGCGAGTGCCACGCCGGCGTCGGCGGCGGCGCCCCCCAGGTAAACGCGGTCTAGCGCCGTGCCGCCCGGTGGAGTCGCTCGAGGTCCAGCACGACGATGCTGTCCCGCTCGAGGCGGATCAGGCCGTCGTCGGTGAACATCCCGAGAAGCTTGTTCACGCTCTGCCGGGTGCAGCCGATCATCGCCGCAAGGTCGCCCTGCGTTAGCGGCGCTCGTAGGCGGATCGTGCCATCCGTGAGCTTCTTCCCCGATTCGGTCGCCAGGCGGGCGAGGCGCGAGGCAAGTCGGCCGGTGATGTCCAGGAAATGCAGCTCCTCGACGTGATTCGTGAGTCGGCGAAGCTCCGAGGCGAGCGACGCCAGCAGGGCATCGACGATCGCCGGCTCAGTTGCAAGCAGCTCGCGGAACTGGCCTCGCGGCAGGATCAGCGTCTCGGTCGGCTCCTGGGCCGCTGCCGTGGCGGATCGCGGCGCGCCGTCGAGCAGGGCGAGCTCACCGAAGACGTCGCCGGGCCGGAGCGTTGCAAGAATGGCCTCATCCCCTGCGTCGGAAGGGAGCATGATCTTGATCGCACCCGTCATGACGATGAAGAGGGCGTCACCGGGGTCGCCGAGGTGGAAGATGACTTCGCCGCGGCGGAAGCGCCGGGTGCGCATCCCGCGTCCCACCCGCTCGAGCGTGGCCGCATCGAGGCCGGAGAAGAATGGGACGCCGGCCAATGTCTCGGCGAGCGGGCGAGCCTCGATCATGAGAGCCATCGTACAGCGGCCGAACACGCCCATAGCCTCGATTTGTCGGATAGCCGACATCGCGACGCGGGTCCGGCCGTGCGACGATCTCCGGATGGAAAGCACGGCGTCGTCGCGTTGACTCGCGTCACGATCGTCGGCTCCGGAACATCGGCGCCCGAGCCGGATGCGCCGGCATCTGGGATCCTCGTCGAGACTCGCTCGACCGGGATCCTGATCGATTGCGGCCAGGGTGTGATCCGCTCCCTCATGCCGCTCCGTGATCCCCGGACCCTCGACGCAGTCGTCGTCGGGCACCTTCACGCCGACCACTTCATCGATCTCGTTTCTCTGCGATACCTCCTGCCGTGGGCCAGCTACGGCGGCCGGAAGATCCCGATCCTGCTCCCACCGGGCGGCCGCCAGCGGATGGACGACCTGGCCGCGGCGATCAGCGAGCGTCAAGGGTTCTTCGATGACGCGTTCGAGGTGCTCGAGTACGACCCCGCCGCGAGCGTGGCGATCGGTGACCTGTCGATCCGGTTTAACTCCGGGCGCCATTACGTTCCGGCCTGGGGTTGCTCGATCACCGACGCGGCCGGCCGCCGGATCGTCGTCTCCGGCGACACCGGTCCGAACGACGGGCTCCTCGAAGCGGCGCACGGCGCCGAGCTGTTCGTCGTGGAAGCCACGCTGCTTACCGCCGAAGAGGACGATCCGATCCGCGGGCATCTCACCGTCGATGAGGCCCTCGATATCGGCGAACAGGCCGGTGTCGGTCAAACGGTGCTCGTCCATTACCGCGGGCGGGATCGCGAGGCCATCGAGGCCGCCTGTCTCGCGCGGTTTGCGTCAGTGGCGGGCCGGCCGGGCATGGCCTTCGAGCTCGATCCGGCGGCGACCGATTGGAAGGACGTTCAACCGGTCGGCGAAACCCCCAGCGGCATCGCCTCGAGCACCGCTCGCGCCCGCTGACGGTAGGCCTCCGCCGCTTCACCCGCTCCGAGCAGGTCCGCAGCCGTCGTCCAGAACGAGGCCGCTTCCGCCGACGCTCCGACGGCAAGCGCCTCCTCGGCCGCCGCGGCGAGCATCGGAACCGCCCTCGCCCCGTCGCCGGCCGCTGCTCGGTGGCGAGCAACGGCACCGATCGCGCCGCGACCCGATTGCGCGTCGAGCAGGTCCGCAACGCGCGCATGAAGCCGCCGCCGGCTGCTCCCCAGCAGGCCGGAGTAGGCCGCGTCGTGGATGAGCGGGTGGGAGAACCGCCAGCCGCCGACCCCGTCGACGGCGACGATCAGCGACGCTTCGCCGAGGCCCTCGTACACGTCGCGCTTGACGCGCTCGCCGAAGATGTCGGCGACGATCGTTTCGCGGAACGTTACGCCGATCACGGAAGCGACTCGGAGCACGGTCCGTGCCTCTTCCGACAGGGCATCGATCCGCGCCCCGAGAAGGGCTCTGAGCGTTATCGGCATGCCCTTCGCGGACCCTCCGTCGCCGAGACCAAGACGACCCGCCGGCGTCCTGGCCGGCGGATCCTCGAGTAGCGCCCTGACGGTCTCCGTGATGAACAAGGGATTGCCGGCGGTTCGTTCGTGAAGGCGCTTGGCATCGGACTCGTCGATCTCGCTCCCCGCGACGGCAGCGGCAAGCTGCTTCGTCTCGCCTTCGTCGAGGCCTTCGAGTTGGATGTGCTCGAGCGCTTCGATCGATGCGGGCGCGTGGGACTCGCCGGGACGCGTCCCGATGACGATCAACAGCGGCCCAGAATTGGTCATCCGGACGATCTCGTCGAGCATCCCGGCACTCGACGGGTCGAGCCAGTGGAGGTCGTCGATGAAGACGGCCCGCGGGCCCGATACCTCGAGCAGACGCTCCATGTATCGCGTTGCCATGTCCCTGATCGCCGTCGCGACCTGGGCAGGTTCGACCGGCACGAGAGGGGCCTCCTCCTCCCAGCCGGAGAAGGCGGCATCTCTGGCGATCGCCGCTACTGCGCCGGCCCAGAGGCGCGCTCGTTCGGGAGGAGCGTCGTCGGTAAACAGGAGGCGACGGGCCAACGCGCCGGAGTCCGTGCCGTGCTCGTCGGCGATCGCCTGGGCCAGGGCGCGCCCGAACCGATACGGCTCCTGGGCGCCGTATGAGACGTTGTCCACCCAGGTACACACGAAGCCGGCCGCTGGCGCCCTCGCGGCGAGCTCGGCCATGAGCCGGGACTTGCCCATCCCAGCTTCGCCCTCGACGACGATCGCCGCCCCGCGCCGGGGGGTCACGACGTCCAGCAGCCCGCGCAGACGAGCCCGCTCCTGCTCGCGGCCGACCAGCAGCCCAACCGGCGGCCGCCATGGCTGGAACCCGGCCTCGCCAATCAGCCGGGCGACCCGGATCGGCCGGGTCTGACCGCGCAGCAGCTGCGGCCCGCGATCCTCGACCTCGAACCCCTTGCGGGTCGCCCGTAGCGTCGCCTCGTCGAGAAGGATCTCGCCCGGCTGAGCGATGGTCTGGATTCGCGCCGCGGTTGTGACCGCGGGACCTGTCAGCGACCACTCGCCCGAGCCATCGCCGCGCGGCGCGGCGACCACTTCGCCCGTCGCAAGGCCGATCCGGACCTGCAGTGGCTCCTCCGCGGTCGAGGCAGCGACCCGGGTCAGTGCCTCGCGGATCGCCAGGGCGCAATGCGACGCCCGCAGGGCGTCATCGTCGTGGCCGTTCGGCCAGCCGAAGACCGCAAACACCGCGTCGCCGATGAACTTTTCGCGGGTACCGCCGAAGGCCTCGATCGCTTCGACCATGGCCATGAGCGCGTGGTCGACCTGGTGCCGGACGTCCTCGGGATCGTGTTCGGCGACGAGCCGGACGTAATCGACCAGGTCGGCGAAGAGCGCGGTGACGATACGACGATCGCCCGGCTCGACATCCGTGGCGGTGGGAGCCGCGCGGCGCTCGGGCACGACAACGTCGCCCAGCTGCGAACCGCACTGGTCGCAGAACCTGGCGGTAGGTCGAGTCGCGGCGCCACACGTCCGGCAGCGCACCCGGCGGTCTCCTCTCAGTCCTCCCCCGAGAGTTTCGCCCCCGCCGGAGAGTCTATCGCCGATTGATCAGCTGATCGAGAGGACCGGTTGCTGATCGGCCGCCGCGGCGCGGACGCTGACCCGCGCGGCGACGGCGCCGGCAACCGCCGTGAGCGCCTTTGCGGCCGGGCCCGGTTCGCGCTGAGCGACCGCGGGCACGCCCACATCCCCACCTTGCCGGACCGTGATATCGAGCGGTACGCCGCCGAGGAAGTCGATGCCATGCTGGGCCGCGAACCGCTCGCCGCCCCCGCGGCCGAAGATCTCCGTCGCCTCGCCGCAGTGGGGACAGATGAACGCGGTCATGTTCTCCACGATGCCAAGGATCGGGACCGACAGGCGTTTGAACATGGCGAGCGCCTTCGTGACGTCCAACAGCGACACTTCCTGGGGTGTCGTCACGAGGACGGCGCCACTGAGCGGAACCGCCTGGGCCAGGGTCAGCTGGGCATCCGAGGTGCCCGGTGGCAGGTCGATGACGAGATAGTCGAGATCGCCCCACTCGACGTCGCGCAGGAACTGCTGGATCGCCCCGCCGACGAGCGGTCCCCGCCAGACGATCGGCTGACCTTCCGGAACGAAGAACTGGATCGAGATGCACTTCACGCCGTGCCGCTCGAGCGGCGTGATCTTGTTGTTCGCACTGGCCACCGGCTGACCTTCCACGCCGAGCATCATCGGGATGTTCGGACCGGTGATGTCCGCGTCCAGCAGGCCGACGGCGGCACCCGATTGGGCGAGCGAGACCGCAAGGTTGACGCTGATCGTGCTCTTGCCGACACCGCCCTTGCCGGACGCGACGGCGATCACGTTCTTCACGCCGGGAAGGAGCTGCTGGGGCTGCTGGGGGGTCGCCCGTCGGACCATCGAGCCCCACGTCAAGGCGATCTTGTCGACCCCGATCTCGCGTAGGGCGACGTTCACGTTGCGCTCGATCTCGTCCTTGAGCGGACAGGCCGGCGTCGTCAGCTCGATCATGAATGCGACGTCCGCGCCGTCGATCGCGATCTCCTTGACCATGTTCAGGGTGACGATGTCGCGCCCGAGCTCGGGCTCCTGGACATTGCGGAGAGCGTCGAAGATCGCACCTTCGGTCAGGGTCGGCATCGGCGTGGTGGAACCTCCGGCAGTGCGATGCGGTTGGATATCGGCGGTGTCTGCGTCGTAATCGTACCCCTCCGCGCTTGGACAGGCAGGCTGGGGGAGGCTGTCGGCCTTGGTGACCACTCGCCGGGAACTGTGGACCTATGGCAGATAGGTCCGGCCGTTA